>Ga0307373_10001158_pt1 | contig 49665 bp, 50 predicted proteins | sample OX2MG_FD_202534 | JGI IMG/M metagenome (GOLD analysis project Ga0307373, IMG submission 202534) | Soil microbial communities from Risofladan, Vaasa, Finland - OX-2 | ecosystem: Environmental > Terrestrial > Soil > Coastal area > Acid sulfate soil | place: Finland: Risofladan, Vaasa | collected...
CACGCCGCCGATCTCGCCAAGGGCCATCCCTCGGCCCGCTTCTGGGACGACGCCCTTTCCCGCGCCCGGTTCGAGTTCCGCTGGGAGGACCAGTTCAACCTCGGCCTCGACCCGGAGACCGCGCGCGCCTTCCACGACGAGACCCTGCCCAAGGACGCCCACAAGGTCGCCCACTTCTGCTCCATGTGCGGCCCCAAGTTCTGCTCGATGAAGATCAGCCAGGAAATCCGCGACGCCGCCGGCGCCCAGAACGACGTCGCGACGGGGCTCGCGCAGATGGCGCAGAAGTTCAAGGCCAGCGGCGGGGAGATCTACGTGGAGGCGAAGCGATAGGCCCGTCGTCCAGCGAGATCGGGGAGCCGCCACGGTGAACTACTTCGAACAGCTGGACCGGCTCGCAGCCGAACAGGGCGGGTACTTCTATCCGTGGCGCTCGGCGCTCGGCGAGGAGAACGGCGAGGACGCCTATACGGCTCTGGTGGAAGCGCATCTCGCGCCGGACAAGGTGGTGCTGGACGCGGGGTGCGGGCATGGCTCGGACATGCTGACGTTTGCGCCGAGAGTGGCCTGCTTCATCGGCTACGACGCGGTCGCGGCGTTCGTCGACATCGCCCGCCGCAGAGCCGCGGCGGCGGGGCTGGCGAACGTCGAGATGATCGCCGCCAACTCCAGCGCCCGCCACAACGCCGGGCGGGCGCGGCTGCCGGTCGCCGACCGCTCGCTCGATCTCGTGATCTCGCGCCGCGGGCCGAGCAACTGGATCGCCGACGTCCCGCGGGCCTGCCGGCCGGGCGCGCGGCTCATCCAGATCAACCCGCTCCCTTGCCCCGGTCCCGACTGGGCCGTCGAGCTGCCGGCCGAGCTTCGTCCGGCGGAGAACCCCGCCAACCCGAGCCACCCGGACCTTTTGGCCGAGATCGATCAGGCGCTGGCGACCGCCGGGCTGGCGCTCGGGGAAGGGCGCAATTTCGATGTGCCCGAGGTCTTCGACGACCCTCAGGAACTCTATCGCTATCTGACGTTCATGCGCTTCGAGCCTGACGCGCCCAGCTGGGACGAGGCTCGGCAGGACCTGGAGGATTTGCTCGCGCGGCACGGCCCCGTCGACGTGCGCCAGCGCCGCTACCTCTGGAGCGCAGTCGTGGACGAGCGATGAACGCCTCGCGACGCATCCACATCACCGGCGCCTCCGGAACAGGCGTCTCGACGCTCGGCGCGGAAGTCGCCGAGCGGACGCGACTGGCTCACCTCGATACCGACGACTTCTACTGGCGCCCGACCGACCCGCCGTATCGTGAGACCCGTGACCCAGCCGAGCGCGTGCGGCTCATCCGCGAAGCCTTCGCGGTCAATCCTCGAGGATGGGTGCTCTCGGGCTCGCTCGACGGCTGGGGCGATCCGCTGATTCCCGTCTTCGACTTGGTGGTGTTCCTGCGTGCGTCCACCAAGACGCGACTGGAGCGGCTTCGCCGACGCGAACGCGGACGTCATGGCGCAGCGATCGAGCCCGGCGGGCCGCTACGCACCCAGCATCTCGACTTCCTGGCCTATGCGGCTGCCTACGACACCGGCGTTTTCACCCGTCCGATGACAGGCCGGCATCTGGCGAGGCACGAAGCCTGGCTCGGCGGCCTTCCCTGCCCGACCCTCCGGCTCGACAGCGCGGCGCCGGTCGCCATCCTCGTCCGCGCAATCCTCGACCGCCTCTGCCACCCTGACGAGAAGGCGGTTTGACAAAAATTGACCTCTGAGGGCCGCCGCTTGCCCTCACGCACCGTCAAGGGCGCTAGCCTCGCTCGGACGGAGAGGAGGCGAGCCATGGCCCTGAAATCACCCGCAAGGTACGTGGATTCGCTCCGCGACGGCCGCGTCACCTACTGGGATGGCGAGCGGATCGACGACATCACCACCCATCCGCGCTTTGCGACGCCGATCGCCAACACCGCCGCCGACTACGATTACGACGATCCCGAGCGCGGACCGATCCTGTCGTACGAGACCGCCGACGGCGGCCGCGCCCACCGCATCTTTCAGATCCCGCGCTCGCAGGAGGATCTGGCCGCCCGCGTCAGGCTGATGCACGACATCTCCATCGGCACGGCGGTGAGCGGCGTCTTCATGGCGCTGATGAGCGCCAAGGACGCCGTGGCCGAGGTCAGCCCCCGCTACGCCGACAACATCGAGCGGATGTACCGCCATTGCCGCGACGAGGACCTGCGCGGCGCGGAGGTGATCACCGACCCCAAGGGCGACCGCAAGCGCCGCGCCCACGAGCAGGACGACCCGGACCTCTACGTGCGCATCGTCGACCGCTCCAAGGAGGGCATCGTCGTGCGCGGCGCCAAGCTGCACATCTCGGCCGCCTCGCTGATCCATGAACTGGTGGTGATGCCCACCAAGGGGATGCGCCAGGACGAGGCGGACTACGCCGTCTCGTTTTCGGTCCCGGTGAACGCGCCGGGCGTGAAGATCATCAACCGCAGCTTTGCTCCGCCCGGCGACCTCAACGCCTTCGACTATCCGATCAGCGGGCGGCGCAACTGCCCGGAAGGCTTCGTGATCTTCGACGACGTGTTCGTGCCCTGGGACCGGGTGTTCCTGGCCGGCGAGACCCAGCTCGCCAGCCGCCTCGCCCAGTCGGTCGGCCTTTGGGAGCGCACCGGGGGCGTGGTCGAGGCGGTCAACCAGTCGCGCCTCTTCGTCGGCCTCGCGCAGCTCGTCAGCGAGATGCAGGGCAAGGAAGGCGATGCGGTGGTGCAGGCTTCGATCGCCGAACTGATCGCCTACGCCGAAATGCTGCGGATGAGCCTCGACTACGCCTGCAAGAACTTCGAGCGGACGCCGTCGGGCATGGTCCACCCCAACATCCTGGCGATCAACACCGCCAAGTACTACTACGCCTCGAACTTCCATCAGATGGTGCGCAACCTGCACGACCTGGGCGGCGGCCTGGTGCTGACGCTGCCGAGCGAGGCGGATCTGCGCAGCAACGAGACCGGCCCCTACATGCGCAAGTACCTGCACACCAAGGCCGGCGTCGACGTCGAGACGCGCATGCGCGTCTACAACCTGATCCGCGACATGACCGCCGACTCGCTCGGCGGCTGGAACTTCGTGGTCGCCCTGCAGGCCGGCGGCGGACTGACGGCCCAGCGCCTGATGATGAACCGCACCTATGACATGGCTACGGCCAGGAGCACGGCGCTGGCGGCGGCGGGAGTGGACTGAGTTCGCGCAAACCGCCATTGGCCGGAAAACCAGAACGTGTTTTAGTATCCGCCAGGACAGGAAAGGACGCGATCGCGTGGCTGACGGTTCACAAATGCAAAGGCCGCCGATGATCCGCGAGGTCGATGCGGTGGTGGTCGGCGCGGGATTCGGCGGCATGTACATGCTGCACAGGCTGCGCGAGCAGGGCTTCAGCGCCCAGGGTTTCGAAGCCGGCGCCGACGTCGGCGGCACCTGGTACTGGAACCGCTATCCGGGTGCGCGCTGCGACGTGCCCAGCCTCTATTATTCCTACACCTGGTCGGAAGACCTGCAGAAGACCTGGCGCTGGAGCGAGAAATACGCCGCCCAGCCCGAGATCCTGCGCTACGCCAACCATGTCGCCGATCGGTTCGACCTGCGCGGCCTGATCGCCTTCGAGACCCGCGTGGTCTCGGCCAGGTTCGATGCGGCGGCGGACCGCTGGCGCATCGTCACCGATCGCGGCGACGAGGTTTCGGCGCGGTGGCTGATCATGGCCACGGGCTGCCTTTCGAGCCCGCGCGCGCCGGCGATCCCGGGCGCGGGGACGTTCACGGGCGAGGTGCATCACACCGGCGCCTGGCCGCACGAGGGCGTGGACTTCGCGGGCAAACGGGTAGGCGTCATCGGCACCGGTTCGTCCGGCATCCAGTCGATCCCGGAGATCGCGCGCGCCGCCGAGCACGTGACCGTCTTCCAGCGCACGCCGAACTTCTCGATTCCGGCGCGCAACACGCCCCTGACGGACGCGGACGTCGAGGCCTTCTGGAAGGCCTATCCGGACTACATCGCCCTGGTGAAGGGGCCGGGCATGGGCTTCGGCGGCCGGGGCGGCGAACTGCCGATTCCCGACGACGAGGCTCAGGCGCGCCGCTACGAGGAGCTTTGGGAAATCGGCGGCGCCGGCTTCCTGGCGGCCTGGGGCAATCTCCTCACCAGCCTCGAGGTCAACGAGCGCGCCGCCCAGTTCGTGCGCGACAAGATCGCCGGCGCGGTCGCCGACCCGGCCGTCGCCGAGGCGCTCGCGCCCCGCGATCACCCGATCGGGACCAAGCGCATCTGCGTCGATACCGGCTACTACGAAACCTACAACCGGGCCAACGTCACGCTGGTGAACCTGCGCGAGACCCCCATCGAGACCATCGAGGCCGCCGGGGTGCGCACCTCGGCGCGTTCGTTCGACCTCGACGCCATCGTCTTCGCCACCGGCTTCGACGCCATGACCGGCGCGTTGCTGGCCATCGACATCACCGGCGCGGACGGGGCGAGACTGCGGGACGCCTGGGCCGAGGGGCCGAAGGCCTATCTGGGCCTCGCCATCGCGGGTTTCCCGAACATGTTCCTGATCACCGGCCCCGGCAGCCCCAGCGTGCTCTCCAACATGATCAACTCCATCGAACAGCACGTGGAGTGGATCGCCGACTGTCTTGTCTGGATGCGGAAGAAGCGCCTGACGCGCATCGCCGCCGATGCGGACGCGCAGGAGACCTGGGTCGCGCACGTGGCCCGCGTCGCCGCCAAGACCCTCTTCCCGCGCGCCGCCTCCTGGTACATGGGGGCCAACATTCCAGGCAAGCCGCGCGTCTTCATGCCCTACATCGGCGTCGGCTACCGCAAGAAATGCGCCGACGTAGCGGCCGCCGGCTACGAGGGGTTCCAGCTCGCCGAGGAGCACGCCCATGCTGACGCTTCCTGACCGTTTCGAGTTCCTCTCCGATCCCTGGATCGACGAGGCGCGGCGCTTCCTCGAAAAGGCGGTCGAGCACCGCAAGCAGCAGCTCGGCGACGCCCCTTTCTCGCTCAGCGAGCGGTTCGCCGAGGCGCCGCCGCACCTGAAGCTGCCGGAGGGCGTCGCCGCCTGGACCGTCCGCTACGATGGCGCATCGGTCAGCGTGCGGCGCGGCTTCGAGGCTGCGGCCGATCTGCGGGTCGAGGGCGACTATCAGGCCGGCCTCGCCGGCGCCCAGTTCATCGGCCTCCTGGCGCCCGGCGCAATCAAGGCCATGCGCCGCGAGGTCGCCGCCATGCACGGGGCGGATGCAGTGCGCATGGCGGGCCGGATCGAGGACCCCGCCGCGGCCGAGATGCTGGCGCTGCTGCACGACCACATGGGCCGGCGCACGGTCGAGAACCCCGATCTCGCCCACCGCGCCGCCCGCCAGGGATTGACGTCCAAGATCGTCGAACTGGAGGAGCAGGGCTATGTGGTGATCGAGCGGGCGATCTCGGGCGAGTTCGCCGACGAGGTGCGCGCGGCCACCCTGCGCGCGCTCCTGCCGCACCAGAGCTTCTCGATGAACTGGATGCTCTACCATGGGCGCGAGTTCGAGCAGCTGATCCAGAACCCTCTGCTGATGACCCTGATCGACGCCTCGCTCGGCCGCGGCGCCGTGATCGCCTCGTTCTCCTCGATCAGGAAGGGGCCTGGGCCGGGGGTGATCCCGATGCACACCGACTACGCCCATGTGCCCGAACCCTATCCGGAGTTCTCGCTGACCGGCGTCGGCGTCTGGGCGCTGGAGGACTGGACGGTGGAGGCCGGTCCCACCTGGATCGTGCCGGGCAGCCACAAGCATCGCCGCCATCCCCGCCCCGGCGAGGGAACCAACCAAGGCGTGCCGATCGTCATGCCCAAGGGCTCGGTGGTCTATTTCCACCACGGCGTCTGGCACTGGCAGGGCGACCGCAGCCAGACCGGCGACCGGGTGACCCTGCACGCCCACTTCAACCGCGGCATCCTGAGGAGCCTGGAGCCGAAGAAGACCGACGTGCAGCTGCTGCACCGCAACTCGCCGCGCCTGGCCGAAATGCTGGGCGAGGACGACTGGTTCGACAAGATGAGCGCACAGGGCCGCGACCACGTGCGCTTCGCCTACATGCAGAAGCTGCTGGCCTTCAACGAAGCCCAGAAGCAGGCGATCCTCGCCGCCGCCGCGTAGCGCGGCCGGCCGCCTACGCCATCGCCTTCACCTGCACCGCGCCCAGGAAGTCGCGCTTGCCGATGGGCACGCCGCGATGGCGCAGGATGTCGTAGGCGGTGGTCACGTGGAAGAAGAAGTTGCCGTAGGAGAAGGTGAAGACCAGGTTGCGGGCCGTGAAGGTCATCTTGCCGCGGGGCGTCTGCAGCACGACATCGGCGTCGAGGTCGATGGTCAGATCGCCGGGACGCACCCCATCCAGATAGGCCAAGGCGGCGTCCACGGCCGCCCTGCAGCCGGCGAAGGTCTCCAGCCCCTCGGAGGCCGGATAGGTCTGGCCGCGCAGGGTCGCGACCGCGCCGGCCGAATGGAAGATCGCCAGAGCCACCTGGAACGTGAACGGCTGCATGTCCTCCACGAGCCGGCAGCTCGTCAGCTCGCCCTCCTGGGCCGAGCCGGACGCGCAATGCTCGGCCGCCTTGCCGAGCACGCCGGAAAGCGCCGCCAGATACTGCCGGTAGACCGGCACGGTGACGTCGTAGAGCGAAAGCGACATGAGGGTGCTCCATAGGGCTGCATGGGATCGGGGGCCGCTCTACCAGCCGGGCCGGGCGCACGTCGAGCCTGGAGCCGCCTTGGCGACAGCGCCGCGCCAACCGCCTTGAAGTTTCGGCGCGTCCCGACTAGGTTCCGCGCCCTCCGCTCCGGCGGACCCGAACGGCCTCGGGGCTATAGCTCAGCTGGTAGAGCGCTTGAATGGCATTCAAGAGGTCAGCGGTTCGACTCCGCTTAGCTCCACCAATCCCCTGATTTCCCCGAGCGAAATCAGGGGCGGTCGGCGGACCTCGCGGCGCCGCCCGCGCCGGGCGCAGGCTCAGCCCCGCAGGCTCAACATGGCGTCGCCCAGTTTTCTGGGAGGGGGGGAACGGGCCAGTTGGAATCGGCGCGCCATTTGGGCCAATCCTCGTTGAAGGGCGCGCCGCGGCGTTCGAGTCTCGCGATCACGCGCTCGCCTTCGCGACGCACCTCCGCCGCCCCTTCTTCGCTGATCCAGCCAAGCGCCGGCATGCGCGCCAGATGATCCTCGTCCTTCAGCCTCCAACGCAGGTCGGCGCCCGCGACGATGTCGAGCGCCAGGTCCCAGGTGGCCACCCCGCCGCCGGCGCGCCGAAAAGGCGTCTGGATATCGATGTACCAGCAGAGGAATGGCCCCCCGCCCTCGCGCCAGAACAGCGAGACCGCGTGCCCCGCGCCGGTCTCCATGATGATCAGGGCGTCGGTGGAGTGCCGTCGCTGCTCCCGCGGCGGCGTGATCCGTCCGCTCTCGAAATCGAAATGACTCCACTGCCGCAGCGCGCCGGCCGGTTCGTGCAGCACCAGTCGCCCGGGCGTATCCTCCACGACGGTCGCCGCGTGCGCGTACCACACCGTGCCGCGCCAGACGTGGCGAACCGGAATGACGTCGCCCGCACGCCACTTGGCCGACGGGGGCTGATCGGCGGCATGCCCTGCGCCGGCAGCGTGCTTGAGCGAGCCGTCGGGCGCCTCCTCGGCAGTGGGCATCTTCCGGCTCATCCTGGCGCTCTGTTCAGCTCTGAAAACGCGGGCGTGCGTCGGCGCGAGCAACTACAATAGCGCCGGCCCCAACGATCCGCGAGACAGGCCCGTGAGCGACGACGTCCCGGCGCTGGTGCGCCAGCTGCCCGACACCCCGGCCGGGCGCCAGCTCGCCTGGTGGCTGGCCATGCTGGCGGACGAGGGCGCCGGCGCCTCGGCCGCCGACTGGGACCGCTATGCGCCGGAGCTGCGGGCGCGTCTCGGGCCCCTGCCCACCGCCGAGGCGATGAGCGCGGCCTGGCGCGCCAACGCCGCGCGGCTCGGAGCGCCGGTCGAGCTGGCGCTCGAGTCCGCCGACGCACATTTCATCGTGGCGACGCTGGGAACCGCCAAGGACCGGCGCTGGATGCTGAGCCTCGCCGTCGAACCGGCGTCGCCACATCGGATGATGCGGTTCGAAATCGAGCGGCGCCACGACTTCAAGCTGGACGTGCGCGAGGCGACTGCGGCCGATGCGGCGATCCTGGCCGACATCGAGCGGCGCTGTCCCATCGTGCTGGGCGACACCGAGATCAGGATCGACCGCGGCCGCGACTACCTCGCCTCCACCCGGCTGATGGAGGACTGCACCATCGGCATCGCCTCGGTGGATGGCGTGCCGGCGGCGGTGAGCTGCGGCGCCGAACATCGGGTGCGGGTGGGCGGGGTGATGAAGCAGATGGTGACGGTGTCGCACCTGCGCGTACTGCCGGAGCACCAGCGCAAGGGCCTCTGGGGCGCGGCCAACCGGGTGCTGGCGAAATACTGGGACCACGTGGACGGCTCCAACGCCTACATCTCGGTGGACAACACCGGCATGCAGCACGGCTTCGCCAACACCCCGAACAAATGGAGCCAGATCGTGCTGAGGGCGCAGCTCGACTGCGCCGCCCTGGCCGGTCCGCCCGTGGGACGGCCGGCGGCGCCCGCCGACGCGGCGGACATCGCCGAACGCCTGAACGCGTTCCATGGCGAGGAAGAGATGTTCGTTCCCTACACGGCCGAGGCGTTTTCGGCGCGCATGACGCGCGCGGCGGACCTCTACGGCTGGGAGCGCGTCTGGATGACCGGGGGCGCCGTGGTCGGCGTCTGGCCGGCCGGCGAGGCCATGAAGGTGATCACCCAGAGGGCGGGGACCAGCACCCAGCAGACGTGCGGCGTCGTGCTGGACTACGGTTTCGAGCCCGGCGCCGAAGCCGAGTTCGAGGCCCTGCTGCGGACCTGGTGCGGCTGGATGGCGGAACGGGGGATGGACACGCTCTCGATCTTCACCTCGCCTGCGTCGCCGGGAGTCGGGCTGCTGCGTTCGCTGGCGCGCGCCGCCGAGGGTTTTTTCATGTGGACGCCGGGCATCGCCGAGCCCGAGGGCGCGAAGGACCGCGGGCTCTATGTGGACGCGGTCTATTTCTGATGGCCGACGACCCTGCGGCTACAACCATAGTTCCGGGCCCGTGGCGTAGCGGCGCTGGACCACCGCGCTGGCGTCGCCCTTCAGGACCTCGAAGCGCGTCGCCGCGCCATCGCGGCGGAAGCGCAGGTCGAAGCTCTGCGAACCGACGCGCAGGTCCTGGAGCGTGAGTTCGGTCATCCAGACGGGCAGGGCGGGATCGAGGTAGAGCTTGCCCGACGGCGCATCGGGCTGGAAGCCCACCAGCGCCTGCAGCATGGCGAAGCAGGCGCCCGCGGCCCAGCCCTGCGGCACGTTCGCGCCCAGGTACTGGACCGGGAAGTTGCTGGGGTCGCGCTGCAGGCCCGAATAGAGTTCCGGCATCTGGTGCAGGGCGAAGTAGCTCGCCGCCCGGCTGATGTCGCGGGCGACGCGGGCCGCTTCGTCGGCAAAGCCATAGCGGCGAAAACCCAGGGCGATGAGGGCATTGTCGTGCGGCCAGACAGCGCCGGTCTGATAGGCGTAGGGGTTGTAGGCCGGGTGGTCGGCCGAAAGCGTGCGAATCCCCCAGCCGCTCCACATGTCGGGCGCCATCAGGCGCTTCACCACGCGCTCGGCGCGGTCCGCCGGCACGATCCCTGACCACAGGCACTGGCCGGGGTTCGAGGCCACGCTGAGAACCTGCTTCTTCTCGCCGTCGAGACAGAAGGCATAGAATCCGGACGCCTCGTCCCAGAAGGCGTCATTGAAACGCTCGAAGAGAACCTTGGCCTTTTGCCGCAGCGCCGTGGCGCGCGCCGGCTTGCCGAGGGCGTCGAACACCTGGGCCATGCGCAGCCAGGCGTCGTAGACATAGCCCTGAAGCTCCACCAGCGCCTTGGGTCCTTTGACGAGCGAGCCGTCGGGGTAGACCAGGGCTTCGCCGGCGTCCTTCCAGCCCTGGTTGGCGTAACCCGCCGTCGATCGCGTCTGGTATTCCTGGAAGCCGTCGCCGTCGCGGTCGCCATAGGCGTCGATCCAGGCCAGGCACTGTTCCGCGGCGGGCAGGAACCGCTCCAACAGGCTGGCGTCCCCGGTGCATCGCCAGGCGCTGTGCAGCACGATCAGGTAGAGGATGGTGGCGTCGGCGGTGCCGTAATAGGGCGTGTGCGGAATGAGCTTGAAATGCGCCAGTTCGCCCCGGCGCAGCTCGTGCATGATCTTGCCCGGTTCGGCGTCGCGATAGTCGTCGCGCGCCGCCGCCTGATAGCGGTTGAGGACCTCGAGGGCGCCGGCCGCGAACTCCGGGTGCACCATGGCGTTCTGCAGCGAGATGATCAGGCTGTCGCGGCCGAACAGCGCCACGAACCAGGGCACGCCCGCGGCGGGAACGAACTGCAGGTGGTCGGTCCCTTCGATCGGCAGCCGCAGCGCGGCCATGTCGTCGAGGGACTGGCGATAGAAGCTGTAGAATTGTTCGTTGCTGGTCTCGATCTTCAGGACCGTGTCGCGCCAGTGACCGAGGCGGTGCTGGGATGGCGCCTCGCCGCTCGAGGCGATGCAATGCTCCGGCGCGTCGCCCTCGCCGGCGCCGTCGCCGATCTCATAGAGCAGGCAGGCGTGCCAGACGCCGCCGGGCTCCAGGTCGATTTCGAAGCTGATCCGGCCGTTGGCGTAGACCGGCTTCGACCCGCACCGGCGCACCGCCGTGGTGACGGTTCTCTGGAAGTCCTTGTTGCGATAGGTGGTCTTCAGCTGGCCGCGGCGCTGCGACCAGTCCGTGGCGATCCGGCCGCGGCGGACGATGTTTCCCGACTTCACCTCGAAGAGATCGGCGAAGTCGCTGCGCACCGCGATCTCGAGGTTGAACCGTACCCGCGCCATGCCGTGATTGACGAGGTCGAGGTCCTCGTGGAGGCCGCCGCCGATCGAGCGTCCGATCGCCAGCCCCAGCGTGCCCGCCGCGATGGGTCCCGCCTCGGTGTGGATCGCCTTGTTGGTGAGGAAGATCCGGGCGGCGTGGTGGGCGGTGTTGCCGCTGTTCAGCAGATCCCACTGCTCGCCGTTGGCGAAAAGTTGCCAGGACGAGATCACCCGGGTGTCGGAATGATAGAAGCCCTTGTCGGTGGGCCAGGGAATCTGGCCGTCCGGGTCGGTGATGAGAACGCCATAGCCCTGGTTGATCGCCAGCCGCGGCGGTCCGACGGTGATTTCGAGCGCCATGGCAAGCCTTCGCACGAACGGTCGGCAATGGCGCGATTGCGCCGTTCCAGGCTGAACGAGCCAGACCGCGGAATGTTCGCGCGGTCGCGCGGATTTTCCGGCGCGCTCACCCCTGCAGAGCCAGGCGCGCGAGGATGGCGGTCTCGTCGATGGCGCGCTCGCCGGCCCCGAGGGTGAGGCTGGCGCCATGGAGCCGGCGCGCCGCAAAGCCATCGCTGACCGCCGCATCGCCGAACCGGGCCAGGGTCGCGGCGGCGAGGCAGAGCGCCAGGCGCTCGATGGCGTGGCGCGCCGAGGCTTCCGGGATGGCTCCGAACAGCAGACGTTCGGCCTCGGCGGCCATGGGCGCCAAGGCGGGCTCGCCCGCGGCGGCGCGCAGTTCGCCGAGCAACGCCTCGCGCGCGTCCGACTCGCGGCCGAGCGCCCGCGGCAAATCGAGAGCGATGACGTTGCCGCTGCCCTCCCAGATGGCGTTGAGCGGCGACTGGCGAAACAGCCGCGCCAGCGGCGATTCCTCGACGTAGCCGCCGCCGGACCTACCAACAACTGGGCGGATCCGGCAGCGATGCGCAAAAAGCTAACCGCGCTGTTCGGCGGCTGCATGCGCGGACGCACGATGTATATAATCCCGTTCTCGATGGGTCCGATCGGCTCGCTGAGCGCGCACGCTCGACGTCGAAATCACAGATAGTCCCTATGTCGTGCTGTCGATGCGGATCATGACGCGCATGGGGACTCAGGCGCTCGACGCCATGGGTGAAGACGGCTTCTTCGTCCCGGCAATCCACTCCGTCGGCACCCTGCTGGCGCCCGATCAATCCGACGTCCCCTGGACCTGTAACGACGACAAGTACGTCGTTCACTACCCGGAGAGCCGCGAGATCTGGTCCTACGGATCGGGCTATGGCGGCGACGCCCTGCTTGGCAAGAAGTGCTATGCGCTGCGCATCGCAAGCGTCATGGCCCGCGACGCGGGCTGGCTCGCCGGGCACATGCTGATCCTCAAACTCACGTCGCCGCAGCGTTTCCCAGCGCCTGCGGCAAGACCAATCTGGCGACGCTGGAGCCCGCCCTGGCCCCCATATATGATGCCGCAAGCATCATTATTGATGCCACAGATTAACCGTTGCAGCGTCTCGGTCACCTGGGCGCAGTCGGCGGTGCGGCTCGATCGCGAGGAACGAGGAGCGTCGGCGCTCCATTGCGCGGCGAGTTGGCCCGCGCGAAAATCCCGAGGTCACACCTACGCCGCTGTTTACGGAGCGCGATGGGGGCAAATACCCAGGTTCAGAGGTAAAAACTGAGCCCGGTGCTGCCGGAACCGCGCAGCGATCTGCAGCGTAACCATCAGGCAGCTGGCCAGCGGTTGCTGCTTCAAGCGGGGTCCCCTTGATGCACGAGGGTGGCGCATTCGAGCGACACGCGGTTGGCCGCAAGCGCGCGGCGACGACCCGCACCTGTGATCGGCAAGCCTTTCGACGGCAAGGCTGGGCGTCGGCGCGCATCGATACTAGGCTGCGCCGCCGGCGAACCAGGCTGGCGGCCCATCGCGGGGGAGCGCCATGAGCCTTGCGGAAGCGCGGCTGGACGAGGAGCTGGCCCTCTGGTCGGGGCTCGGCCGGACGCCGAGGCTGTGGTGGCGCGACGACGACGCCTGGCGGCCTTCGGCGGCCCTCGACCGGCTGCTGCAGCTCAAGGGCGCCGTGCCGCTATCCCTGGCCATCATTCCGAGCGGCGACCTGGGCGCCCTGGCCCGGCGCCTGCGCGGCGTGGGCGCTCTGACGGTGAGCCAGCACGGGGTCGATCATCTCAATCGCCGCGCCGCGGGCGAGCCTCCGGGAGAGCACCCCGCCGGCGCCACCGCCGAGCAGCTCGCCGGGCGGATCGCGCGCCGGCGCAGGCGCATGGTCGAGGCCGATCTCGCCCCGGCCTTCTACACGCCGTCCTGGAATCGCATCGAAGCCGAGCTTCCCGCCGCGGTCGCGGTCGCCGGTTTCGACGCCCTGTCGGCCTGGGGAACCCTGGGCGGGCCTGCGCCGCTGCGGCGGCTGGACGTGCATCTGGAATTGATCGGCTGGTCGCCGGCGCCGCGATTCCGTGGGAGGAGCCGCTTTCTCGGCGCGCTGCGGCGGGCGCTCGCTTCGAGGCGGCGCGCCGGCGCGTTCGACGCTCCGGTCGGCCTGCTCACGCATCACCGCAGTCATGACGCGGCGAGCTGGGCGTTCCTGGAAGACTTCATCGCCGAGGCCCTCCGCCGCTTCGAATGGCTCGGCTTCGGCGACGGACTGGCCGACTGATGGACGCATCCTGGCGCCATCGGCCCGAGCGGGGAGCACGAAGATATGTATGAACGGGTCCTGCTCGCCTATGACGGCACCCTCGAAGGCGCGGTGGCGCTGCGCGAGGGCGCGATCCTCGCCAAGCGGCTCGGCGCGCGGGTGTTCATCCTTTCCGTGGTTCCCGACAGCGGCGGCCTGAAGATCGCCGACGGCGCCTATGGCGGCGCCCTGGCGCACCAGACCGAGCGCTATCGCGAGCTGCTCGAACGCGGCGTCGCGCGACTGAAGCGGCTGGGGCTCGCGCCGGTCGGGCGGCTGGTGGTGGGCGATCCGGCCCGCGCCATCGGCGCCTTCGCCAAGGAGGTGCGCGCCGATCTGGTGGTCGTCGGCCATCAGCGGCGCAACATGCTGGAACGCTGGTGGTCGGGCTCGTCGGGCGCCTACGTCAGCGACTACATCCGCTGCACCCTGCTGATCGCCCGCAACGCCATCAGCGACGAGGCTTTCGAAGCCTTGATGAGCGAGAGCGAGCGCGAGCAAGGCGAGGCGAAAGCCTGAGCCAGGGCCTTGACTGTCTCAAGGTGAGGCCGGCTCAGCGAGCCAGGGACGATCTGGTGCGGGAGTGAAGACATTGGCCGATTCAACCGGCGACATCGAACTCGACGCCTTCCGCGCCGAGGCGCGAAGCTGGCTGGAGGCGAGCTTCCCAAGCTCGCTGCGCGGCAAGGCCGGCGTCGCCATGGCGCTGATGGACGGCGGCGTCTTCGAGGGCGACCTGCGGCTCTGGAAGCAGCGCATGGGCGCCAAGGGCTGGGGCGCCCCCACCTGGCCGGCGAAGTACGGCGGCGGCGGCCTTTCGGCGGCGCAGGCGCGGGTTCTGGCGCAGGAGATGGCCAGGGCCGGCGCCTTCAATCCCCTCGTCCAGGGCATGGGGATCAGCATGCTCGGCCCGACCATCCTTGACTATGGGACCGAGGCGCAGAAGGCCAAGCACATCCCGCCGATCGCCCGCGGCGAGGTGCGCTGGTGCGTCGGCTATTCCGAGCCCGGCGCGGGCTCGGATCTGGCGTCCCTGCAGACCCGGTGCGAGGACGCGGGCGACCATTGGCGCATCAACGGCCAGAAGGTCTGGACCTCCGGCGCGCAGTGGTCCGACTGGTGCGGGGCGCTGGTGCGCACCGACCCGGGTGCAAAGAAGCACGAGGGCATCAGCTTCATCCTCCTCGACATGCGCCAGAAGGGCGTCGAGACGCGGCCGATCCGGCTCATCGCCGGCGCTTCGCCCTTCTGCGAGACCTTCTTCACCGACGCCGTCGCGCCAAAGGACGCCCTGCTGGGCGAACTCAACAAGGGCTGGACGGTGGGCAAGCGGCTGCTGCAGCATGAGCGCGCCAGCCAGACCGGGGCCTCGACAGGCGGCGCGCGCGCCACGCCCTTGGCGCAGCTCGCCAAGGCCCGCGTGGGCGCCGATGGGGCCGGGCGCATCGCCGACGCCGATCTTGGCGGACGAGTCGGCGCGAGCCTGATGGACGCCCGCGCCCACGCCCTCACCCTGGCCCGCGCGGTGGCGGAAGCGAAGGGCGCGGCGGAGCCGAGCAACGCCAGTTCGGTGCTGAAGAACTCGGCCACCCAGGTCGCCCAGGCGCGCGCCGAGCTGACGCTGGAGCTCATGGGAACGCAGGGCCTGGGCTGGGAGGGCGAGGCCTTCAGCTCCGAAGAGATCGAGGCCGTGCGCGGCTGGCTCTCCGGCAAGGCGATGTCGATCTACGGCGGCTCGGCCGAGATCCAGAACAACATCGTCGCCAAGCGCATCCTCGGCCTGCCGGACACGACCCAGTCGAGCTGACGGCGTTCAGGGCCTCTCGTAGGCCCGCCGCCCGCCGATCAGGGTCGCGCGCACCAGCTGCGCATCCGCGGCGACCACGGCCTCGCGGAGCGGAACGGCCAGAAGGCAGAGGTCGGCGTCGGCGCCCACGCGCACGCGCCGCGGCGGTCCGCCGGGCGCGGCCGGATCGCCCAGATACATCGCCAGCGCCTGGAGGGGGGTCACCTGCTCGCCCGCTCCGAGGGTCAGGCCGCCACGGGTGCGCCGGTTCTGCGCCGTGGCCATCGCCGCCCACGGATCGGGCGAGGCGTAGGGGGCGTCGGAGCTGGCGGCGACGGGCACGCCGGCGGCCAGGAGGCTGGCGCAGCGATAGAGATCGGGCAGGTCGCGCGGCTCGACCTCGGCGGCGTAGCGGTCGCCGCGCTCGAAGACGAAGGCGGGCTGGGTGACCACCGTCAGGCCCAGGCGCCTCGAGGCCGCGATCGCCGCCGGCTCGATGACGCCGCCGTGCTCGATGCGATCGCCGACGCCGTCCTGGCCGCCTGCGGCCTCGAAGGCGGCCAGGGCGAGCCCCAGTTCGACCGCGGTGACGCAGTGGACGGCGAGCGGCCGCCCGGCGCGGCGCGCCTGCGCGATCGCCGCGACGAACTCCGAAAGCTCCGGCAGATCGTGGTCGTCCAGCAGCACCTTCACCGGTCCGACCGCGAAGGCCCCGTCCGGCGGCGCCTCCAGCGCGCCCCCGCTCATCAGCGTCAGCCGTTGCGGCAGCTCGCCCGAGCGATGCGCCCCGGCGAGCCGTTCGGCTGCGGCCGCGTCGGTGGTGACGCTGGCGTCGGTGAGGGCGGTGATGCCGAAGGCGGCGAGCCGCGCCCCCACGGGGCCGAGCGGCGGCGGCGGCGCGCCGATCCTCGCCCGCAGCCAGGCGTCGCCGCGCCAGATCCGGCCCGTCGGCCGTCCCTGCCGATCACGTTCCATCGCCGCGCCGCGGTCGTCGCGGACGGCGTCGATAGCCAGGCTGTTCAGCATCCAGAGCGCGCCGCTCTGATGCTGGATGCGCAGGGGATGGCGCGGGGCGAGGCCATCCAGCTCGGCGCGGCCGAGGGCGCCGGCCATGGTCTCGTGGTAGCCGGTGACCCGCAGCCAGGCTCCAGGCGGCCGCCGCCCGAGCGCCGCGGCGATCCTGGCCCTGAACGCCGCGGCGCCCTGGACCTCTGTAAGATCGAGGCTCTGCGCCTGGGCCGCGAGGGCGAAGAGGTGGAGGTGATGGTCGGCCAGGCCCGGGATCAGCGCCCCGCCGCGGCCGTCGATCTCGTCGGCCGCCGGCGCCAGTCCCGCTCCGATCGCGGCGATGCGGCCGGCCTCGATGCGCACGTCCAGCCCGGCGCGGGCCTCGACCTCGACATTGCGGATGACGAGAGCGCTCGTCATGGCGCCGACGGCAGGCCGCACGCCGCCGCCCCGGCCGCGCAAACCGCCATGGCCGCATCCACCAGCACCCCGCCGCCGCCAAGCAGGGCCCGGAGCGCGCCGATGGCCGCGGCCAGCCCGGTCACCGGATCGGCGAGCGCATCGCCGAGGAAGCGCGGCGCGCCCCCGGCCGTCCAGCGCACCAGGCCCCCGGCGGCCGCGGTATCGTCGCCGAAGCCGACGCGCTCGGCGGCCGCGCCCGTCCAGCCGTACCCGGTGACGGCGACCCAGACGAGCGACGGATTGGCGGCGAACAGATCTCCTGGCGCGAGGCCCAGCGAGACGAAGGCCCGCGGCCGCGCGCTGGTGACGAGGACGTCGGCGGCGAGGATCAGCTCGCGCAGGCGCGCTTGGCCATCGGCGGCGCCGAGATCGAGGGCGAGCTGGTCCTTGCGGCCGTTCAGGCGGCGGAAGAACCCCGGCGTCGAGGTCCGCGTCGGGTCGGGCCTGCGCAGGCTCTCCACCTTGACGACGCCGGCGCCGAGTTCGGCCAGGACCGCGGCGCACAGGGGTCCGGCCCAGAGCGCCGAGAGATCGACCACGCGCAGCTGAGTTCCACGTCGCCGCGCCGAGGGCGCGCCTGCCGGGACGAGCGGCGCCTTCAGGCCCGCCGAGCCGACCTCGCCCACCCGCGCCGCCGGAAGGCCCAGCAGGATGGCGTCGGCCAGGAGTCCGGCGCAGCCGCGCCGCGCCGCGGCGCGCGCGATCGCGGCCCAGGCGTCGCCGGCCGCGTCTCGGCCCAGCCAGGCGCCGACGAGGTCGCGATCCTCGTCGCGCGCCAGGTTGACGGCCAGCCAGCCGTCGGCGCAGCGAACCAGGCGGCAGGCGCGATTGGGGGAGCGCGCTGAGGGCCGGTCGAGGGGCAGCTGGCCGAGCCGGTCGGTGATCTCGAGCGCGGCCACGTCCACCGGGCGCCCCAGCGCCGCGGTCAGGGCGGCGATCTCGGCGCTCTGGCGGGCGAGAACCGGCGCGATCGGGCTCATCGGAGCGGCTCGACTGCATCGACGAGGCCCCAGTTCAGCGCCGTCGCGGCGTCCACCCCGGCGCCCGAGATCGCCATGTAGCAGGCGCGGCGGCGCCCGATGCGGCGGGCGATCGTGGCCGTGCCGCCGGCGCCGGGCACGAGGCCCATGGAAACCTCGGGGAGACGGAAGACGGCGCTCGCGCCGGCGCTGACCTCGCCAGCGGCGGCGGCGACCTCGATCCCAGCGCCCACGCAGGCGCCGTGCACGCGCGCCGTGATGCGATCGCCCAAGGCGTTCACGAGGCGCGCCGGCGAGCGCAGGGTGCGGATCAGGTGGGCGCGGCCGGCGTCGTCGGCGCGGCCGAATTCATCGAGATCGCCGCCGGCGCTGAAGGCGGGGCCTTCGCCCTCCAGCACCACCGCGGGCGCGTCGGGATGGTCGAGCGCGAACGCCAGCGCTTCGCATAGCTCGTCGCGCATGGCCGCATCGAAGGCGTTGCGGCGGTGCGGCCGGCTCAGCGTGATCCGCAGCGCCCCTGCGACGAGGTCGGTCGAGACCCTCGGCGCGGGCGCCTCGTCGCGACGGCGCGGCGGCGTCGCGCGGCGCCAGGCGGCGAAGCCCTCGGAGGCGAGCAGCATGGAATAGGCGATCGATTCCGTCGTCAGCGCCGCCTCGAAGCTCGAGCGCAAGGACATGCGCAGCAGTTGCGCGGCGACGGCGGCGGCGGCGGGCTGGCGGGCGATCTCGACCTGAAGCCCGGCGATCGTCGCCTCGAGCCGCTCCGGCGCCACCCCGACCCATGGACGCGGCGCGGCGGGATCGGCGCAAAGGAGAATGTCGAAGGCCCCGAGGCCGCGCCGCGGGAGCGGCCCGTCGCGGACGACGCCGATGCTGACGACGCCGGCGCCTGCGCCAGGGCGCCTCGCCCCGGCCTCGACCACCCGCGCGCCGGCGCCGCCCAGCTCGATCAGCTCCGCGAGGTCCCCGCTCGTCAATCTGCTACCTGCTAATCACCACGGCGGCGCTCACGCCGGGGCCGGCGCGGCCTCGGACATTTCCGCCCTGAGCTGGCGGCGCAGCAGCTTGCCGGTCTCGTTGTAGGGAAGCGCGTCCCTGAACGCCCAGGCCTCGGGAGTCTTGGTCGAGCGCAGCCGCGACCTTGCCCAGGCGGCGAGTTCCTCGACGGCCGGGCGCCGGCCCCTGGCCACCACGGCGCAGGCGACCTTCTCGCCCCAGTGGTCGTCGGGGATGCCGAACACGGCGACGTCGGCGACATCGGGATGCAGGCGCAGCACGTCCTCGACCTCGCCCGGCGAGATGTTCTCGCCGCCGCGTACGATGACGTCGTCGAGCCGCCCTTCCACGAAGAGATAGCCCTCCTCGTCCAGGAATCCGGCGTCCCGGGTGGCGAACCAGCCGTCCTCGGAGAGCGCCTTGCCGTGCTGATACTCGCCGGCGACCTGATCGCCGCGGACATGCACCTCGCCGCTGGCGCCCGGCGGCAGGCGCTCGCCCGCCGGGCCGCGGATCTCCAGTTCCAGCGAAGGCAGCGGCCGGCCCACCGAACCCAGCCGGCGCCGGACCGCCGGATCGGCCGAACTCATCGCCGCGCGATGATCCTGCGCGGTGAGCACCGCAATGGTGGAGCTGGTCTCGGTGAGGCCATAGCCGTTGACGAAATCCACCTGCGGCAGGAGGGCCATGGCCCGCTCGATCACCGGGGCCGGCATGCGCCCGCCGCCGTAGGAGAGCGACCTCAGCTGCGGTAGACGCTCGCCGCGCGCCTCCAGCTCCTCCACGATCCGCTGCAGCATGGTGGGCACGAGCATGGCGTGGGTGACGCCCTCGCGGCGCGCCGCGTCGACCCAGGCCCCGGCCGTGAACGCGGGCAGATAGACGCTGCGCCGCCCGGCGTAGACGCCGGTGAGGATCGCCGCGAGCCCGGCGATATGATACGGTGGTACGCTGACGAGCGCGGCCTCGTCCGCCTCCGCGCCCATGAATTCCACCGTCGATATGACGTAGGAAGCCAGGTGCCGATGGCGCAGCACCGCGACCTTGGGGTCCGCGGTGGTGCCGCTGGTGAAGAGCAGCACGGCGATGTCGCGCTCGGCGGCGGGCGGGGCCGCAGCCCGGCGCCCGGGATCGCGACAGACCGCCTCGAACTGGCTCGCAGACGCCAGCTCGACTCCCGCCACGCCGGCGAGGCGCGAGATCATGTCGTCGTCCACGATCGCCACGGACGGGGCGGTGCGCGCCAGCAGCCGGCGCAGCTCGAGATCCGGCAGGCGGTAGTTCAGCGGCGCGAACGGGCGGCCGATCTCGGCGCTGGCGAACAGCGCCACCGGCAGCGCCGGCCCGTTCAGACCGACGAAGACCACGCTGGCGGCTTCGCGGCCGTGCAGCCAGGCGCCGCCGGCGCGGGCGCGCGCCGCCAGCTCGGCATAGGTGAGACCGTCCGCCACCGGCCCGGTAGCCGTCCGCTCGGGGAAGGCCTCGGCCGCCATTTCCAGAATCAGCGCCGCGTGCATCGCCGGGGGAGATCCTTCAGTCGGACGCCGGCAGCTTCTTGGCTTCCTTCATGCCGATCGGCTTGCCGCCGACGGCGAGCGACCCGGCCCCGCCCTTGGTGCACAGAAGTTCTAGCCCGCTGGCCTCGTCGGCGAAACGCTTGCCCGCCTGGGTTCCGGCGGCGTGACCCTCGGCAAGAGCCAGTCCCGTCGGCTTGGCCTCCGCATGCGCGACCATCGCGTGCCCGCCGCATTCCAGCGAGACCGGCTGGCCGGGGGAGCGGACCACCACCACCTCGGTGTCGCAGACGGCGCTCTTCCAGCGCGATCCCGGCTTCAGATCCATCGCTTCACTCCAGTTCAGCGGTCGTCCGTCGCGCCGGGCGTCCGCGGAGTCAAGGACGCGGGCGCTGCCGCCACGGCGATGCGGTCGGATTGCGAAAGGGCTAATTCGCGGAGGTTTGACCATCATCGCCGTCTCCCCGGACGGCCTGAAAGGGCGATCCGGGGCCGGACGGGCCGCTTCCAAGACGAATTCCAGCTTGGCCGCGGCCCGTCCGGCCCCGGCTCGCGCTTCGCTTGGCCGCGGTGACGGCGATGATGAGCGTCTCGTCAGCCCGAACTCTTTGCCGGGCGCCTGCCGCCGTCCCTCACGCTTTCGCCTTCCTCGGAGGCTTGCGCTTGCTGGAGCCGTTGAGGGCGACCGCCTGGCGGACGAGCGTCTGGAAGGCGGACGCATCGACCTCCTCTGCCTCGTGGATGTCGATCGCGCGGCGTGTGTTTCCGTCCAGGCTCGAGTTGAAGAGACCGGCCGGATCCTCGAGAGACGCGCCCCTGGCGAAGGTAAGCTTCACGAGGTTCCTGTAGGACTCGCCCGTGCAGATGATGCCGTCGTGCGACCAGATCGGCGTCCCCATCCACTTCCACTCTTCGACGACCTCCGGGTCCGCCTCCCTGATGAGCTTGCGCATCCTGCCGAGCGTTTCCCCACGCCAGTCCCCAAGTTCGGCGATCCGCTTCGAAATGAGTTCCGATGCCGATTGACCTTGGCTCGCGGCGGTCTTTTTCATGTTCCCGATCCTGGAGGCGCCAGATATCGTCTGCTCGACGGATTGTGCAAGGTGGTTCGCCTTGGCTTTCAGCGCGCCAATACCTGCTCCAGCGCCGCGAAGAACCGCTGCCAGCCGCCCGTTGCGCCCTGGTAGGCCTGCTGCTGGTCCGGACGGAAGCCCGACTGCTCCATGCGCAGGTGGGTTCCCGTGCTCGTCGGGTCGAGAGTCCAGGTGACGACGCTCTCGAGGCCATGGGCCGCCCAGCTGTAGGCCAGCCGCCGGTTCGGCTCGACCGCCGTCACCTGACAGTCGACGGCGCCCCAGTCGGCGCGGAGATTGAAGCGATGGTCCACGACCGGCTTGAAGTCGTTCTGCATCAGCCACGCCTCGATCAGGTGCGGTTCGGTGAGTGCGCGCCAGACCTTCTCCGGCGGATGAGGCATCTCGCGTTCGACGATGACCGAGCGGGTTCCGGCCGACGGTGCATTCATTGGTCCATCCCTTTCAGCAGGCTTTCGAGCTGGTCGAAGCGGCTTTGCCAGAAGCCGGCCATCTGGCTGGTCCAGTCGACCAGAGGAGCCAGCGCGCCGAGCTGCGCGCTATAGCGGGTCTGGCGCCCCTCATGGCGGCCGCGCACCAGCCCGGCGTGCTTCAGAATGCTCAGGTGTTTCGAGACGGCCGGCTGCGAGACGCCGGACTGGGCCGTGAGCCCCCCCACCGTCTGCTCGCCTTCGCGGCACAGGCGCTCGAAGATCGCCCGGCGAGTCGGATCGGCCAGCGATCTGAACAGGGCGTCGTGGGTGTCCGGCATGCGATCGATAATCGGTTGGCTATCGATACGATCGATAACCTCTCGGATACCCGAGTCAAGCGCAAAGGCGCGGCTGGATCGCGCCGCCGCGGGAGGCGCGACCTCGGCCGTGTCATCACCGCGCGGCTATCCATCGACGCCGGGCCGGGAGCACGGGTTCAGGCCTCGGCGGGAATGGCGCCCAGCGCCTCCTCGAGTTCCAGGAAGCTCGGCTGGGCGCCCGAGGGCACGTCGCCGCGCCCGATTTCCACCGAGATCTGGGCGGCGTTGCCGTGCAGATGCGCGACCAGCACCGACTGGATGATGCGATAGAAGCTGGCTTCCTCGTCGATCACCGCCTTCAGCCGCGTGGCCATGGGGCCGACCAGCCCATAGGAGAGGAAGACCCCGAGGAAGGTCCCGACCAGCGCGCCGCCGATCATGGCGCCCAGCACCGCCGGCGGCTCGGTGATCGATCCCATGGTCTTGATGACGCCCAGCACCGCCGCCACGATGCCCAGCGCCGGCAGGCCGTCGGCGGTGGTCTGCAGCGCCAGCGCCGGGGCGATTGCCTCGAGGTGGTGCTTTTCCAGCTGCTTTTCCATGGCGCCCTCGACCTGATGCGGATCCTCGAGGTTCATGGTCATCATGCGCAAGGTGTCGCAGATGAAGTCGACGGCGAAGTGGTCCTTCATGACGCTCGGGAAGCGCGAGAAGATGCTGCTCTCCGTCGGCCGCTCGATGTGGCTCTCCAGCGCGATCACGCCCTTGGATTTCATCATCTTGGTCAGCAGGAACAGCAGCGACAGCAGGTCGCGATAGTCGCCGGGCTTCCACTTCGGGCCCCCGAAGATCTTGGAGAAGCCCGCGCCGGTCGCCTTGATCACCACCATCGAGTTGGAGATCAGATAGGCCGCGACGCCGGCGCCGCCGATCGCCATCATCTCGTGCGGCATGGCTTCGAAGATCACGCCCATGTTGCCGCCCGACATGATGAAGCTGCCGAACACCAGGGCGAACAGCAGCACGATGCCGATGATCTGGAACAATTGGCGAGCGCCCCCGTGCCGGCGCGGCACGCGCTTCAACATCGAGGTTAATGCTTAATCGCAGGTGAGCGGGCGCGGCGTCGACCGGCCCCCCAGGGTTGCGGCGTCAGGCCCGGTCGGCGGCCGTCGTCTCCAGCCTCAGCCGCCGCACCATGTCCGGCGACAGATAGCCGTCGGCGGGCAGGCCGCGGGCCTTCTGCCAGGCGCGCAGAGCCTGGCGGGTGCCCAGGCCGACCACCCCGTCCAGCGCGCCAGGGTCGTAGCCCAGCTTGGCCAGCGCCGTCTGGGCGTCGAGACGGTCGGTGAGCGACAGCGGCGTCTCGGGGGGCCAGGGCGTCGCCAGCGGCGGCGCGCCGCCGAGCCGGTCGGCCAGCAGGCCCACGGCCAGGGCATAGGCCAGCGAGTCGTTGTAGGTGCGGATGACGAAGTGGTTGGGAAAGGCCAGGAACGCCGGCCCGGCGGCGCCGCAGGGCAGCAGCAGCTGCGCAGGCGCGTCGGCGTCGGCGGCCGGCCAGGACCGGCGGTCGGCGCGGCGCACCCCCTTGGCGCGCCACCAGGACGGCGTCTGTTTCGGACCCTCGGACAGCCCCGGATCGAACCGGTCCGGCAGGATCACCTCCCTGGCCCAGCCCTGGCCGCGGACCCAGCCGCTGGTCGCCAGCAGCCTGGCCGCCGAGGCCAGGGCGTCCGCGGGCGAGCCCCAGATGTCGGGCCGGCCCTCCCCGGCCGCGGCCACGGCCGTGGTGAGAAAGCTGGACGGCAGCAGCTGGGTCTGGCCCATGGCGCCCGCCCACGAGCCCCTCAGCTGGCTGCGGCTCGCCGCCCCGCTGGAGAGGATCTTCAGGCAGGCGACCAGTTCGCGCTCGGCCCACTCGCGCCGGCGCGGCGCCTCGGCGGCCAGGGTGGCGAAGGAGCGGACCACGTCGAAGTCGCCCTGGGAAGCGCCGAAGGCCGACTCCATGCCCCAGATGGCTACCAGGATGTCGGCGGGAACGCCGTAGGCCCGTTCGATCGCGGCGAGCTGAGGAACCTCGTCGCGTTTGCGCCGGCCGATGGCCACGGCGCCGGGGCTGACGGCCGCGGCGATGTACTGGCTGATCGGGCGGACGAATTCCGGCTGGGTCGCATCGTGGGCCATCACCCTGGGGTCGGGCGCGAGGCCGGAGAGCGCCTGGTCCAGCACCGCTCTTGGCCAACCGGCGGCGATCTGACGCGCATAGAAGTCGTCCAGCCAGGCGAGGAAGGCCGGATCGCCCGAGGCGCCCAGGAGGTCCGACGCACGCAGGGCCGGCGCGGGCGGAACGATGAGGGGCGGCGCCTCGGCAAAGCTGGGCCCCGCGCAGGCGGCCGCGACCAGGGCGAGAAAGACTCGGCGTTGCATGCGCCGAGGCTAGAGCGCGTTCCGCAAAAGTGGAACCGGTTTTGCACCCGAACGCGCTCCAGCGTTTTGAATCTAGAGCACGATTCAGCGATCAGACGATTCCGTCCGATCGCTGAATCGTGCTCTAGCGGCGAGGCGCCGGCCGCGGCAATCGGAAAACCTCGCGGGAGGCGGCGGCTCGGCGTCACGGCGATGATGAGCGTCTCGTTAACCCGAACGCTTTGCCGTGTGCCGCAAGCCGGCCCGGGTTGACGCGCGGATGGCGCTGCGACTATATCGCCGCCTCTCGCGCTGCGGCCTGGCTGCGCGCTTCCCGTCGTCGTCTCGAAGGCCCAAGCACATGTCGCGCCGCTGCGAGCTTACGGGCGTCGGCCCGATGGTCGGCCATCACGTCAGCCATTCCAACGTCAAGTCCAAGCGCCGCTTCCTGCCGGCGCTGGTTCCGGCAAGGCTGCATTCCGAGGCGCTCGGCCAGGCCTTCTCGCTGCGGATCACCAACGCCGCCCTGCGCACCATCGACTTTCGCGGCGGGCTCGACGCCTTCCTGCTGCGCGCGCCGGACGACGCGCTGTCGCTGCGGGCGCGCAAGATCAAGCGCCAGCTCAAGGCCAGGCAGGGCGCCGCCGCCGCGGCCTGAACGCCGCCCGCGCTCCAGGGTTTTGAATCCAGAGCCCGATTCAGCGACCAGACGAATCCGTCGGATCGCATCGTGCTCTAGGCAACCACCGGCGCCTTCAGGGTCGCGTCGAACAGCTTCACCAGCTCGCGCCAGTGCCGTTCGGCGGCTTCGGCGTCGTAGACCGGCAGGTCGGCCATGGTGTAGCCGTGGCGGGCGCCCGGATAGATGGTCACCTCGTTGTCGACGCCGGCGGCGCTCAGCGCCGAGCGCAGCCGATCGGCCTGCTCGGGCGGGAAGCCGGCGTCCTCGTCGGCGCCGGCGATATGGACCTTGGCCTTGATCCTGGGCGCCAGCAGGTGCGGGCTGTCGGGCGCGTCGGTGGCGAGGCGCCCGCCGTGGAAGCCCGCCGCCGCGGCGATCCGGTCCGGGAAGGCGCCCGCGGCGCGCAGGACGATGCCCGCGCCCATGCAATAGCCGGTGATCCCGACTTTGCGGCCCTTCACCCGAGGCTGCTTCGCCAGATAGTCGAGGCAGGCGCCGGCGTCGCGCACCTGCTTTTGCGCATCGGTCGAGCCCATCAGCTTGCCGAAGGCTTCGCGGCGCTTGGCCTCGTCGCCGAAGACCTCGGCGACGTTGATCGGCGCATAGGGGCCGGCGCGCCAGAACATGTCGGGCAGCAGCACGTAGTAGCCGTGGCCCGCCAGCCGCTCGCACATGGAAAACAGAGCCGGACGGATCGCCGGCGCGTCCATGAAGAAAATCACCGCGGGCCAGGGGCCGGGCTCGCCCGCCGGGGTGAAGACGTAGGCGCGGGCGTCGCCGTCGGGGGTGGGAAGAGCGATCTCTTTCATGGTCATGGGGGTAATCTCTCCAGTCTAATCGGCAAGGATGTCGGCGCCGGCCGAGCGTACGTCGGTGCAGCCGGTGAGCGCCATCGCCACCCGCAGCTCCTGGCGCAGGATCTGCAGCACGTGGGCGACGCCGGCCTCGCCGCGGGCGCCGAGGGCCAAGGCCCAGGCGCGGCCGATCAGGCAGGCGCGGGCGCCGCTGGCGAGCGCCTTCAGCACGTCGAGGCCCGAGCGCACGCCGCCGTCCATCAGCACCGTGGTCCGCTCGCCCACCGCCTGGACGATGGCGGGCAGGGCGCGGATCGACGAGGAGGCGCCGTCGAGCTGGCGGCCGCCGTGGTTGGAGACCACCAGGCCCTCGGCGCCCACGGCGACGGCCTCGCGCGCGTCGGCGACGTCGAGCACGCCCTTGATCACGATCGGCCCCTTCCAGCGGGCGCGGATCCACTCCAGATCGCGCCAGGTGATCGAGGCGTCGAAGTTGCGGGCGATCCAGCCGAAGAACTCCATCAGCCTCTTCAGCTCCCTGGTGGCGCCGGCGACCGTGCCCAGGGTGTGCGGGCGTCCCATCAATTGCACGTCCCAGAGCCAGGCGGGGTGAGCCAGACCGTCGAGCGTCTGGTTGAAGCGCTGGGCCGCCGTGGTCGCGATCATGCCGTTGCGGGCGTCGCGATAGCGGGCGCCTGGCACGGCCAGGTCGACGGTGAACATCAGCACCGGGCAGCCGGCCTCCTCGACCATGGCCAGCACCTCGGCCATGAAGCCGCGGTCGCGCATCATGTAGAGCTGAAACCAGGGTGGGACGGCGGCCTTGGCCACCTCGTGGGCGCTGCAGACCCCGACCGTGGAAAGCGTGAAGGGCGCCCCCGCCGCCTTCGCCGCCCTGGCCGCCTGGACCTCGCCGCGGCGTCCGAACATGCCGGCCAGGCCCACCGGCGCGAGCACCACCGGCAGGGCGAGCTCATGGCCGAAGAGTTCGGTCGCGGTGGAGATCCGGGAGACGTCGCGCAGCACCCGCTGGCGCAGCCTCAGCGCCTGCAGATCCGCGACGTTGGCCGCGAGCGTCTGCTCGGCGTAGGCGCCGCCGTCGATGTAGTCGAACAACACCCGCGGCAGCCGCCGCCTGGCCGCAAGGCGATAGTCGGCGACGCAGGCCGGCTTCACGTCGGCGCCTTGCGCAGTTCGCGCACCGATGCGCTCGCCGGCGGGGCCGGGGCATGGACGGCGGGCGGGGCTTTCAGGAGGTCGATGGCGGCCCGGGTCACCGCCCGCGGCTCCTCCTCGAAGAGCCCCGCCAGCTGCTCGGTGATGGCGCCGCCCAGCTGCTCGACGTCGACGATGGTCACCGCGCGGCGATAGTAGCGCGTCACGTCGTGGCCGATGCCGATGGCGATCAGCTCCACCGGACTCTTGCCCTCGATCTCGCCGATCACTTTGCGCAGATGCCGCTCCAGATAGTGGCCCGAGTTCACCGACAGGGTGGAATCGTCCACGGGCGCGCCATCGGAGATCACCATCAGGATGCGGCGCTGCTCCGGGCGCCCGATCAGTCGCTGGTGCGCCCACATCAGCGCCTCGCCGTCGATGTTCTCCTTCAGGAGGCCCTCGCGCATCATCAGGCCAAGGTTCTTGCGCGCCCGCCGCCAGGGCGCGTCGGCGGACTTGTAGATGATGTGGCGCAGGTCGTTGAGCCGGCCCGGCGAGGGCGGCTTGCCGTCCTTCAGCCAGTCGTCGCGCGAGGCGCCGCCCTTCCAGGCGCGGGTGGTGAAGCCGAGGATCTCCACCTTCACGGCGCAGCGCTCCAGGGTGCGCGCCAGGATGTCGGCGCAGACGGCGGCGACCATGATCGGGCGCCCGCGCATGGAACCGGAATTGTCGATCAGCAGCGTCACCACCGTGTCGCGAAAATCGGTGTCCTGCTCCTGCTTGAACGAGAGCGGCGCGGTGGGATCGACGATCACCCGCGTCAGGCGCGCGACATCGAGGATCCCCTCCTCCAGGTCGAAGCTCCAGGAGCGGTTCTGCTGCGCCAGCAGGCGCCGCTGCAGGCGATTGGCGAGGCGCGCCACCACGTTGGAAAGACTGGCGAGCTGCTGATCCAGATAGGCCCGCAGCCGCGTCAGCTCCTCGGAGTCGCACAGCTCCTCGGCCGAGACGATCTCGTCGTGGCGGCTGGAATAGATCTTGTAGGGCGGCTCGGCGCGGCCGTGGTCCCTGGCGTCGGGACGCGCCGGCCGGTCGCCCTCGCCGGTGTCGAGCTCGTCGGAAGGCTCGGCGCTCTCGTCGTCCTCGGTTTCGGCGAGGGTGGAATCGGCGCTGTCGGATTCGCGGTGCGTCTTTTCGGACTCGTCCAGGGTGGCGCTCTGAGGCGACTGTTCCTCGCCCTCGCCTTCGCCCTCGCTGGAGGAGTCGGCCTCGCCGTCCTGGCTCTCCTCTTCCTGGGTGTCCTGATCCGGGGCGTCGGAGAGATCGTCGCCCATGTCGAGGTCGCGCACGATGCTGCGCGCGACGCGGCCGAACGCCTTCTGGTCCTCGAGGGCGGCGAACAGCCTGTCGAGGTCGGGGCCGGCCTTGGCCTCGATCTGGGCGCGGAACGCATCGACGAGGGCCTTGGCGGCCGGCGGCGGCGCCTGGCCGGTGAGGCGCTCGCGCGCGATCAGGGCGATGATGTCGCCGATCGGCGCCGCGGCAGGGTCGACGAGATGGTCGAGGCCGCGGCGCTGCACCGCCTGCTCCCAGACCGCGGCGAGGTTGTCGCGCACGCCGCCCAGGGCGTTGGCGCCGATCGCCTCGATGCGGGCCTGCTCGAGGGCGTCGTAGACCTGCGCCCCCTCCAGCGTCTTCGGGCGCGAGCGGCCGTGCACCTGATCGTCGTGATGGGCCACCCTCAGGGCGAGCTGGTCGGCGAGGCCGCGAATGCGCGTGGTCTCGGGTCCGGAAAGCTCGCGCGGCGGGTGCGGCAGCACCGCCCGGTGTCCGCTGAGGCTGGGACCGTCGCCGGAGAAGACGACTTCGAGATCGGGCTGCTCGGCCAGCGAGCGCGCCGCATGCGCCAGGGCGCGCTTGAAGATCTCGGTGGGGCTTTCCCGGTGGGCCATCTCAGCTCAGTCTTATCGCCAACGCACGCCGGACGAAACCCGGCCGCCGTCGCCGCCGCGCCTAGCGCCGCGTCAGGGTGACGAGATCGGCCTTGGGATCGGCGACCACATAGGCGCCCGGGTCGCTGGGCTTCAACACCAGGATGGTCTTGCCCGCCTTGTCCATCAAGGTGAGCCGTCCGGCATGCAAAGACCAGGCGGCGAGGTTCTTGTCGCCCCAGGCCGGGGTGCAGGCGCTCTGCGAGATGCCGCCGTGCGAGCCGAAGATGTTGGACGTGAACGCCAGGTTGCACAGGGTCGCGCCGCCGATGGCGGTCAGCCGGTAGTCGCCCGACATCCGCCCGCCCCTCGCCGGGCGAGGGGGCGCGTCCAGCGATTCCAGTCGCCAGGTCTTGCCGTCGGGCGCCTTGGCCTCGTACGGCCCGCGCAGCTGGCCGGGGAAGTCGATGATCGGCCTCGCCTGGGCGTCCGAGAGCACGATGCCGCCCTTGTCGTCCGGCGCCCAGGCGGCGAGGGCCTTCAGCGGCGGAAACGCCTCGCGACAGGCGAGCGGGGCCTTGATCTCATAGCCGCCGAGGCTGGCCTGGCGCATCAGGGTCAGGGTGCAGGCGACCTTGCCGCCGACTTCGCTGAGCCGCCAGGCGCCGGCGGCGTCGAGCACGGTCGGCTCTGCGGAGGCGAACGCCGGACCGGCCAGGGCGAGGATCGCTGCGCTGAGCGCCAGAATGCGCATGCCGCTCCATCCGAAGTCGCCCCGCCGGGCGAGCTTATCGCGTTCGCGCCGCGAGGCAAACCTGGGCGTCGCCCCAGCCAAGGGACGCCTCCCGCCACACCTTCACTCCTTTCCCGCGAGCGGGGGTGGAGGGGGTGCGCACGAGAGCCATCACCCGCAGCCCCCTCCGCCGCCCGGCGCTGCCGCGCCGAGCGCCACCTCCCCCGTTGCACGGGTGAGGAGGAAGCCTGCTTCACTCCTTCCCCGCGAGCGGGGAAGGGGGACCGCCGCGCCGACAGGCGCGGGGGTGGAAGGGGCGCGGCGCGGCGAGCCACCGTAGACTACGGTGCGAATACGGCGGCGGCGCCTCGCGCACGGCGGACTCGGGCGTCACGGAGCCTGCGCTCGGCCCGGCAGGACGCCTTCGCGCCTCGCGAGCGTCGACTCCTTCGGCAGAAAGAAGAAATTGTTGATGTAGTCCTGGTCCTCGGGGCGTCGCAGCACCAGCGAGCGGACGCTGGCCGCCTCGCGAAGCTCGCCGCCGACGACGCATTTCACCTAGTACCCGTCCGACCTGAAATGATCGAAGACCCGCTCGATCGCCCCCCGATTGTGGCGTTCCTCGATCTCGATCATCAGGGCGGGGCGGTTGCGGCCGATGGTCTCGCGCGCGCCCTGGAGCACCGCTTCCTCATGGCCCTCCACGTCGATCTTGATGAAGCCGATCGGCGGCAGCTGAAAGTCGTCCAGCCTTGCGACCGGGACGCTGATCTCCCTGGATGCGCGGCCGCCCAGCCGGTTCGAGGGCGCTATCGTCGCCAGCGCCGCCTCCGATCCGGTCACCTCGGCGGCAGGCAGCCTCAAGGCCGGAACCGCGCCTCAGGCGTGGTCGAGCACGCGCTTGGGCTGGTAGGGCGCCTCCAGCGCCTTGGCCTCGTCGTCGCTCAGCTTCAGCGACAGCGCCGCCACCGCATCGTCGAGATGGTGGGCCTTGGAGGTTCCGATGATCGGGGCGGTCACGGCGCCGTTGCGCAGCACCCAGGCGAGCGCCACCTGCATGTTGGCGACGCCGCGCGCCTTGGCGATCTCGCCGACCGCGGCCACCACCTCGTGGTCGGGCTTGCGGTAGTAGAGCCTGGGCGCGAATTCGTCGGTGCGGGCGCGTTCGGTGGCGCCCTCGCCCGGATTGCCGCGCCCGCCGGCCAGAAAGCCGCGCGCCAGCGGTGACCAGGGGATGACGCCGACGCCCTGGTCGCGGCACAGCGGCAGCATCTCGCGCTCCTCCTCGCGGTAGACGAGGTTGTACTGCGGCTGCATCGAGACGAAGCGCGTCCAGCCATGGGCGCGCGAGGTCGCCAGCATCTTCATGAACTGCCAAGCGTACATGGAGCTGGCGCCGATGTAGCGGGCCTTGCCGGCGCGCACGACGTCGTCCAGCGCCTCCAGCGTCTCCTCGACGGGCGTCTCGTAGTCGAAGCGGTGGATCTGGTAGAGGTCGACGTGGTCGACGCCCAGCCGCGCCAGGCTGCGGTCGATGCCGTCGAGGATATGCTTGCGCGACAGGCCGCGGTTGTTGGGGTCGGCGCCCATGGCGCCGTTCACCTTGGTGGCGATCACCACCTCGTCGCGCCTGGCGAACTGCTTCAGCGCCTTGCCGGTGACCTGTTCGCTCTCGCCTTGCGAATAGACGTCGGCGGTGTCGAAGAAGTTGATCCCGGCCTCGATCGCCCGCCTGAAGAACGGCAGGCTCTGCTCTTCGTCCAGCACCCACGGGCGCCACTTGGGCGAGCCATAGGTCATGCAGCCCAGGCAGAGCCGCGAGACCTTGAGGCCGGTGTCTCCGAGCCGGACGTAGTCCATGGCGCTGCTCCCTGGAAAACCCGCGGCCCGCGTCCGCGGCTTCCCAATTGGCCCCTGCGGCGGGCGCCGGCAAGGGTCGCGGCGCTACCTGGCCAGGCGCCCATCCTTCAGCGCCGCCTTGCAGAACTCGAACAGCACCGCCGGATCCGGGGCGGCGACGTCGCCCGTCAGCTCGGCCGGCGCCAGGGTGCGCAGCAGGTGGCGGATGACGGCGAGGCGGGCGGCGCGCTTGTCGTCGGCGCGCACGATGGTCCAGGGCGAGACGGCGGTGTGCGAGGCGAGCAGCATCTCGTCGCGACGCCTGGAATAGGCTTTCCACTTCTCCTGCGCCGCCGCGTCGAGATCGCTGATCTTCAGCGCCTTCACCGGATCGCTGCGGCGCGCCAGCAGCCGGCGGGCCTGCTCGCCCCTGGAGATGTCGAGCCACAGCTTGACGAGGCCGATGCCGGCCTCCTTCAGCATGCGCTCCAGCCCCGGCACGTCGCGCAGGAACTCGGCGTGCTCGCCGGGCGTGCAGAACCCCATCACCGGCTCGACGCCGGCGCGGTTGTACCAGGAGCGGTTGAACAGCACCAGTTCGCCCGCCGCCGGCAGATGCGGGACATAGCGCTGGAAGTACCACTCGCTGCGGTCGCGGTCCGATGGCTTGGGCAGGGCGACCACCCGCGTGCGCCGCGGCGTCAGATGCCGGACGATGCGGGCGATGGTTCCGTCCTTGCCGGCGCCGTCGCGCCCCTCGAAGATCACCAGGGCCTTGGCGCCTTCGCCGCTCGCCCACTGCTGATAGCGCACCAGGCCGATCTGCAGCTCGCGCAGCGCGCGCTGGTAGTCCTTGGCCTTGCCCATGGCGCCAGCATAATCAGTCCGGCGCGACGGGCGAAGCCGCCAGCCGCGCCGGACTGCAGCCGCGGGAGTGCGCCAAGGTGATCCGGCTCCATGTACCCGACGACCTCGCCGCCGGCGCGCCGGTCACGCCGCGCCCCGACCAGATCCACTACCTGACGACGGTGATGCGGCTGCGCGTCGGCGACGACCTGCTGGTCTTCAATGGCCGCGACGGCGAGTGGCGGGCGCGCATCGCCCCGGCCGCGCGGCAGGCGAGCGTGCTGGCGCCGATCGAGCGGGTGCGGCGCCAGAGCGCCGGACCGGACCTCGATCTGCTGGTGGCGCTGGTGCGCCGCCCTCGGCTGGAGACCATCGTCGAGAAGGCCGCCGAACTTGGCGCGCGGCGCGTGCGGCTGGTCGCGACCGAGCGGACCCGGGCGGAGCGGGTCAAGGTCGACCGCCTCCAGGCGATCGCGGTCGAGGCCTCCGAGCAGACCGGCCGGATCGACGTGCCGCCGGTGCTGGCGTCCGAGAGGCTCGACCGAGTGCTGACGGACTGGCCCGGCGATCGGGCGCTGATGTTCTGCGACGAGGCTGGCGATGCGGCGCCGGCGCTGGAGGCGCTGCGCGGCCGCGACGCCGGTCCCTGGGCGGTGCTGATCGGGCCCGAGGGCGGCTTTTCCGGGCGCGAGCGGGCGCTGATCCGCGCCCTTCCAGGCGCCCTGCCGGTCTCGCTGGGTCCGCGCGTCCTGCGCGCCGACACCGCGGCGATCAGCGCCCTGACCCTCTGGCAGGCGGCGCTCGGCGACCTCGCCGGGGCTTGAGCTTGACGCCCGCCGCCACCAGATGACGGGCGAACGCCCCGCAAGAGGGCGCGGCGAAGCGTGGCGCGGGGCCGCGTTGTGGGAGGATGGATGTCCGAAACGCTCTGTGACGACCGCCCGCTCACCTTCGACGACCTCGTCGCGGACTTCGCGCGGGGCTGCAAGCCCAAGACGGCGTTCCGGGTCGGCTCGGAGCACGAGAAGTTCGTCTTCCGCACCGCGACCCACGCCGCGGTCCCCTACCAGGGCGAGGCGGGCATCCAGGCGCTGCTGCTGGGCCTGAAGCGCTTCGGCTGGACCGAGGTCTTCGAGAAGACGCCGGGCGGCGGCGAGACCCTGATCGCGCTGACGCGCGGCGGCGCCAGCGTCAGCCTCGAACCCGGCGGCCAGTTCGAGCTTTCCGGCGCGCCGCTGGAGAGCGTGCACGACATCTGCGTCGAGATCGGCCAGCATCTGACCGAGGCCAAGCAGGTCGCCGCCGGCCTCGGCCTCTCCTTCCTGTCGCTCGGCTTCGCGCCGCAATGGACCCGCGAGCAGGTGGAGGCGATGCCCAAAGGCCGCTACGCGATCATGCGCAGCTACATGCCCAAAGTCGGCCGGCTCGGGCTCGACATGATGTTCCGCACCTGCACGGTGCAGGCCAACCTCGACTTCGCCAGCGAGGCCGACATGGCGGCCAAGTTCCGCCTCTCCCTGGCGCTGCAGCCGCTGGCGAGCGCCCTCTTCGCCAACTCGCCCTTCGTCGAGGGCCGGCCCACCGGCTACGTCTCCTCGCGCGCCCGCGTCTGGACCGACACCGACCCGGCCAGGACCGGCATGCTGGATTTCGTCTTCCGCAACGGTTTCGGCTTCGCCGATTACGCCGCCTGGGCGCTCGACGCGCCGATGTATTTCGTCAAGCGCGACGGCCTCTATCTCGACGCCTCCGGCCAGAGCTTCCGCGCCTTCATGAAGGGCGAACTGCCGGCGCTGCCGGGCGCACGGCCCACCCTGAAGGACTGGCGCGACCACCTGAACACCCTCTTTCCCGAGGTGCGGCTGCAATCGTATCTGGAGATGCGCGGCGCCGACACCGGCCCGCCGCAGCGCCTCTGCGCCCTCGCCGCCTTCTGGATGGGCCTGCTCTACGACGACGCGGCCACCGCGGCGGCGTGGGACCTGTGCCGGCGCTGGCGGATCGAGGACCACGAGCGCCTGCGCGCCGACGCGGCGAGGCTGGGGCTGAAGGCCCGCATCGACGGCCGCACGCTGCAGGCGCTCGCCGTCGACGTGCTCGCCATCGCCCGGCGCGGATTGCGCAATCGCGCCCGGCTGGGCCCCTCCATGACCGACGAGACCGGCTTCCTGTCGTCCCTGGAAGAGATCGCCGAGAGCGGCGTCACCCCAGCCGAGCGCTGGCTCGATCTCTATCACGGCTCATGGCGCCAGAGCGTGGCGCCCGTCTACGAAGCTGCGGCGTACTGAGATCGCGCCTGGTTCGAGAGGCGCCCTGACGGGCGCTGCTCACCTGAAGGGAACAATTGCAATCCTGCTATCGCCGTCATCCTGAGGAGCCCGCGAAGCGGGCGTCTCGAAGGACGCAAGGGCGCCTCGACCTAAGCGCCCGGCTCCTTCGGGGCCTCGGCGCTCGGCGGCCAGTGCTCGCGCTGGCTGCGGCCGGCGCCGTCGTCGGTGTGCTCGATCGCCTCGCGCACGGCGTCCGGATCGTTGGCGACGCCGAACGCGTAGACCTCCACCAGGTTCGGATAGAAGGCCAGATAGCCGCCGATGGCCCGCATCGAGGGATAGGGAGCCTCGTAGGTCCAGACGGCGTTCTCGGCGATGCGGCCGTCCATCTCCAGGGTGTAGTAGTGGGCCTCGCCCTTGTAGGGGCAGTGGGTCACCCGGTCGGTGCGCGTCAGGTACTCCATCGAGACATCCTCGCGCGGGAAGTAGGCGGCGGCCTGATAGCCGGCCTCCTTCAGCATCAGCGCCCGGGCGCTGTCGGCGACGACATGGCCGGCGAAGCGCACCCGCAGGCGCGCGGCGCTGGGCGCCATGGTGATCGGATGATCGGGGCCTGGGACCTTCATCTCGGGCATGCTGCTTTTCCTTTCCAGGCTTGAACCCGCCAGCCTCAGGTGAGGGTCCGCGCCGCCGGATCCAAGCCCTTGGCCGAACCCGCCGGCCGGGGCCATGGCCCCACGGCAAAGAGTTCGGGCTGACGAGACGCTCATCATCGCCGTCACCGCGGCCAAGCGAAGCGCGAGCCGGGGCCGGACGGACCGCGGCCAAGCTGGAATTCGTCTTGGAAGCGGCGGGTCCGGCCCCGGATCGCCCTTTCAGGCCGTCCGGGGTGATGGCGATGATGGTCAAACCTCCGCGAAGGTCGGGCGGGGCTGCTACGGAGTCGGGGCGGCGCCCGGCGGCGGGCTGGCGATCCAGGGACTGCCGGCATCGGCGCCGCTGCCGGCCGTCCTCGCCAAGGGCAGCTACGCCGAGACCACGACGCGCTCGCCGGGCTTCGTCGGGGTGCTCTATCTGGCGCTTTCTCTCATCATCATGGGGGTGGGGTTCCTGAAGGCCAACATCTCGTCCATCGTCGGCCAGCTCTACGGCGAGCGCGACCCGCGGCGCGATCCGGGTTTCACCCTCTACTACTACGGCATCAATCTGGGCGCGGTCTGGGCTTCGGCGGTCTGCGGCGCCCTGGGCCAGAGCGTCAGCTGGTCCGCCGGCTTCGGGCTGGCGGGCGTCGGCATGCTGGCGGGCTATCTCGTCTTCGTGCTCAACAAGCCGCGCCTGGAAGGCAGGGGCGAGCCGCCCGACCCCAAGGCCCTGGCGAGGCGCGTCTTCGGTCCGGTGAGCGGCGAATGGCTGATCTATCTGGCCGCGCTCGCCGGGGTCGGCGTCGTCTGGCTGCTGGTTGGGCGCTACGCCCTGATGGGCTGGATGCTGGCGGCGAGCTGGGCGCTGGCGCTGGCCTATCTCGGCTGGGAGATGAGCCGCCTCGACAAGGTAGGCCGCGAGCGGCTGATGCTGGCGCTGGTGCTGATCGCCGGCTCGGTGGTCTTCTTCACCCTGTTCGAGCAGGCCGGCTCGTCGATGAACCAGTTCGCCGAGCGCAACACCGCCCTGCCCCACCACGGCTTCTGGACCATCACCCCGGCCCAGACCCAGACCTTCAACGCCGGCTTCATCCTCATCCTGGCGCCTGGCTTCGCCTGGGTGTGGGCGAGGCTGGGGCGCGCCGGGCGCGATCCCGATCCGCTGGTCAAGTTCGGCCTGGGCCTGCTTCAGGTGGGGGCGGGCTTCTTCGTGCTGGTCTGGGGCGCCCATTTCGCCAACGCCGCCTTCCGCACCCCGGTGATCTTCCTCGCCATGGCCTACCTGCTGCACACCACCGGCGAGCTCAGCCTCAGTCCCGTGGGGCTCTCGCAGATGACCAAGCTCTCGCCGGCGCGGATGATCTCGACGGTGATGGCGCTGTGGTTCCTCGCCGCCTCCGCCTCGGAATGGCTGGCCGGCCGGATCGCCCAGCTCACCGCCAGCGCCACCGTGGGCGGCCAGGTGCTCGACCCCGCCAGGGCGCTCGCCACCTACAGCCGCACCTTCCTCGGCATCGGCCTCGCCGGCGCCGCCGCCGGCGTTCTCTTCCTGGCGCTCAGTCCCTTCCTGAAGCACTGGTCGCACGGCGCGGACGATCCCTCCCCGCGTCCGCGGCCTGAGCCGATCGCCCCGACGCCGGATGGCGAGCGCCGGGCGGTAAACCCGGCGGCCGTCAGGTCGGATCTGTCCGTGTGAGCGCACCGCGTTCGCCGTCCAAGGCGCGCTCCTCGGCCATGGCGATCCCTTCGAGGAAGAGCTGGCGATGGCCCGGATCGCGGAACGCCCAGCGCGCGAAGCGGTCGATCGGCGTCTCCGAACGGGCGCGGTGGCGCCGCAACGCCGCTTGCGCCGCGGCGATGTCGCCCAGGCGCCCAAAGGCGGCCGCCAGTACGGGCAGATTCGTCGGATATGATGGGAGCAGATGCGCCGACTCCTCCAGCAACGCCACCGCGTCCGCGAATTGCCGTTGCTGGAAACGGGCGATGCCCAGCCATGCGAGCCGGAACGCCTGCAACGGCGAGATCGGGTCGAGCCGAGTCGAGATTTCGAGGTGCTCGGTCCCAAGTTCCGATTGACCGGCCCGAACCCGGATCCAGCCGCTCTGGAACCACGCCCAGCTCAATCCGGGATTGAGGGCGACGGCCCGCTCGCAAAGCCCGATCGCGAACCCCGGATCGCCTCCCAGCGAGCCGTGAGCGTCGGCGGCGAAGGTCAGGACCATGGCGTCGTCGCCGGCGGCCCCGAGCGCTCGCCCGGCCAGTTCGAGGGCCTGCTGACGGCGGTGTCGATGTTCGCGTGGTTGTTCGGCAGAAAGATGCGCATGGCAAAGCGCGGCAAGCGCCAGCGCCAGGCCGAAGTCCGGATCGAGTTCGATCGCCGCGCCCAGCAGGTCCAATGCCTTCAGATCACTGGAAAGTTCGAACCTCTGCGCGAGCAGCAGCGCCCGCAGGTAGAGATCGTGAGCGTCCATGCTCTGGGTCGGCCGCGCCGACGCTCGTCGCAGTTCGGCCTTCTCGAGCAGGCCGCCGATCCTGCCGGCCACGCCGAGCGCCACCTTGTCCTGCAGCTCGAAAACGTCATCGAGGGTCTCGTCGAACCTCTGGGTCCAGAGCTGCGCGCCGTCGGCCCCGTCCACGAGCTGCACGGCGATGCGCACGCGGTCCGCCGCCTTGCGGATGCTGCCCTCGAGCACGTAGCGGACGCCGAGCTGGCGGGCGGCGTCGTGGGCGACGACGCCCTTGCCCTTGAAGGTCAGCGCCGAACTGCTGGCGATCACGAAGATCGACTTGAAGCGGGAGAGGGCGTTGGTGATCTCGGCGACCATGCCGTCGGCGAAGTAGTCCTGGCCTACCGAGCCCGTCATGTCGGCGAACGGCATGACGGCGATCGACGGCTTGTCGGGCAGCGGCCTTGTGGCGGGAGCCGGCGTGGACGACGCCGGGCCGGCCCCGACCAGCTCGCCGATGCTGTCCACGACCTTGCGCCAGCCGTGGTCCTCCCGATCCCCGGACCACCCGGTCAGGTCCGCGCACTGGATCTGATCGAAGGGCATGGGCAGGCGGGCGCCGTCGATACGAAGCTGGACCAGCTTGCGTTCGACGCGGGCGCGATCAGCCTCCGAACGCACCCATTCGGACTTGATCGCCGCCGCCGACCAGATCACCACGACGGCCTTGGCCGCGCCGAGCCGCTCCTCGATCACCTCGGCGTAGGCGCGGTGCGCCGGCAGATCATCGTCGCGCCAGACGCCGTAGCCGAGGGCGCGCAGGGCCTCGGCGACCTCCTGGGCCCGGTCGGACGTGGATCGCGCATACGAGATGAAGACGTCCGACATGCCCGAGCGCACCCCGCTGCCGACACCCTAGCGGCGCGACGGCGGCGACGGCAAGCTCCGCACGACCATCGGCCTGATACTGGCCGCCCGCGGCGAGGCGGCATGCGGCGCGCTCAGCCGTCATGATGCGATGCGCCAGGCGGCGGCGCTGGGTCCGGCTCGGCCGGACCATCCACAGCGGCATGATCGCCCACGAGCTTCGCCCGCGCCTCGATCGCGGCTGCGAACCTCCCCAGGCGCGCGCCGCCCGCCGGCATGGCGGCCACCTCGTCGACAGCGGCGGGGAGCTCGGCGAGCACTCGGGCGACCACCGCCGTGACACGCCGCACCGTCGCCGGGCCGGCCAGTCCGGTCTCCTGCGCCAGGCGCCGCCAGTGTCGCCCATGGACGTGGCGACCCCGGCGCTGGCCGCCGATATCCTGGGCGTGGTTCAAAGTGATGTTGGGCCAATCCAATCCCGACATCAGGTCGTAGAGCGGCGCCAACTGCGCCCCGGCCGGGCTCAACAGGATCGAATAGTTCTTCGCATGGCTGTCGACGTTGCCGATCGCCACGTTGAAGATCACCGCGTCCAGCAATTGGTTGGGTCAGGCCGAGCGCCCTGCGCGCGCGCCAGCGTTGCGCCGAATTCAACCGAGGTGCCGATCATCCGCGTCTTCCCGGCGGGGACGATGGCGGCCAACGCCATGGCCGGCAAGCAAGATCTTACCGATCGGGAAGATTGGCGGAATTGGACCGCCAAGACGGTCGAATCTTCCCGATCGGGAAGAATACGCGGTCCGGTCCCGAACTCGAGGCAGACCCGCGACGTCGCCGGTCCATCGCTTGGGCGGCGATGCGCCGTCAAGCCACGTTCCGCCGATCTGCGGTCTGCTCGCGCCCACCGTGGAGCGCGAACGCGGCCTTAGCGGATGTCCCGGCAGTGCTAGATTGAATGCATTTCGACGCTCTCGCGCCGTGAGCCGGCGCTCGAATGGAGGCAATGCAGATGGCGCAGCGCGCGGCGAACTACGCCCCCGACGTGCCGCTCCGCCCAGCGGCGGACGGGAGGCGCCCGGCTTTCGGCCGCGAAGCCGCAACGACCGTAGACATCGGAGAAAATACGGCGAGCAGACGCTGGCGCGCGGCCAGCTGCGCCCCCGACGTGACGCTCGGCCGGGCGGCGGACGGGACGCGTCCCCCTTTCGACCGCGAAGCCGGGCCGACCGTAGACAACGGAGAAAATACGGCGAGCAGACGCTGGCGCGCGGCGAGCGGCGCCCCCGACGCGACGCTCCGCCAGGCGGCGGACGGGGCGCGTCCCCCTTTCGACCGCGAAGCCGGGCCGACCGTAGACAACGGAGAAAATACGGCGAGCGGCGGGTGGGAGGGTCCGGGCTCAGAGCACCCGGATGCCGTACTCGCGCCTCAGGTCGGCGAGCGGGCGCGTGAAGTGGTCGTCGGGCGGCAGCCAGGGCCAGGGCTTGCGCTTGCGCCATGCCGCGATGATCGCCCGCGAAAGGCGCGGCAGCGCGCGCACCGTCGCCCACGCCACGGTCAGATAGCCTGTCTGGGCGAAGATCGCCTTGGCCTGCGGATCGCCGGCGAGATAGCGCCCATAGCGCCCATAGCGCCGCCAGCCGACGTCGCACGAGACGAGCGTTCGGGTGTCGGCCATCGCCTCGTCGGCGAGACTGACGCCGAGGCCGAAGATCACGTGGCAGATGTCGTGGCTGCGGAACAGCTGGGCGCTCTCGGCCGGCAGCGATTGCGGCCGCCGCACCTGCGCGGCGTTGAGCGCATAGTATTCGGCCAGGCCCTCGGCCAGGGTCTGCGGCGAGTCCTGCTCCTGATAGCGCCCGCGCAGGGCGTCTCGACCGATCGCCGGCGCGAGCGCCAGGCTCCCCATCGTGCTTCTCCTTCGAGCGGCGCGGCGCGGCGGACCGCTCAGACCTTGGCGCCGCCCACGGTGAGGCCGGTGATCTTCAGCGACGGCTGGCCGACGCCCACCGGCACGCCCTGGCCGTTCTTGCCGCAGACGCCGATGCCGGGGTCGAAGTCGAAGTCGTCGCCGATCATGGTGACGCGGGTGAGCGCCGAGGGGCCGTCGCCGATCAGGGTCGCGCCCTTGACCGGGCTCGTGACCTTGCCGTTCTCGATCAGATAGGCCTCGGTGCACTGGAACACGAACTTGCCATTGGTGATGTCCACCTGGCCGCCGGCGAAGGCGGCGCAGTAGAGGCCGCGCGTGGTGGAGGCGATCATCTCCTCGCGCGAATGCTCGCCGTTGAGCATGCCGGTGTTGGTCATCCGCGGCATCGGCATGTGGGCGTAGGACTGGCGCCGGCCGTTGCCGGTCGCGGCCAGGCCCATCAGGCGCGCGCTCTGGCGGTCGTGCATGTAGCCCACCAGAATGCCGTCCTCGATGAGGATGGTGCGGCCGGTGGGGGTGCCCTCGTCGTCGACGGTCAGCGAGCCGCGGCGCCCGGCGATGGCGCCGTCGTCGAAGACCGTGACCCCCGGCGCGGCGACCCGCTCGCCGATGCGGCCGGAAAAGGCGCTGGTTCCCTTGCGGTTGAAATCGCCCTCCAGCCCGTGGCCGACCGCCTCGTGCAGGAGGACGCCGTTCCAGCCGGGGCCGAGGACCACGTCCATCTCGCCAGCGGGGCAGTCGACCGCCTCCAGGTTGACCAGCGCCTGGCGCAGCGCCTCGTCGACCTGTTCGCGCCACTTGGCGGGCGCGATCCAGGCCTCGAAACTGGCGCGGCCGCCGGCGCCCGACATGCCGTTCTCGCGGCGGCCGTCCTTCTCGACGGTGATCTGGACGTTCAGCCTGACCAGCGGGCGGACGTCGCGGATCAGGCGGCCGTCGGCGCGGACGATCTCGACGATGCGACGCTCGCCGGCAAGCGTCGCCGCCACCTGGGCCACGCGCGCGTCGCGACCGCGGGCGAAGGCGTCGATCTCCTGGAGCAGCGCCACCTTTTCCGAGAAGCTGGGCCGGGCGAGCGGGTCGTCTTCGCCATAGAGTCTGGCGTTGGTGGCCCTGGGCGCCTCGGCCTCGACGCCCGCATAGCCGCGCTTGGCGAGCGCCGCGGAGCGTCCGGCGCGGCCGATCGCCGCCTCGGAGATCTCGCTGGCGTGGGCGTAGCCGCAGGTCTCGCCGGCGACGACGCGCAGGCCGAAGCCCTCGGTGGAATCATAGGCCGCCGATTTCAGCCGCCCGTCGTCGAAGGCGAACGCCTCCGATTCCGAGCGCTCGACGAACAGCTCGCCGTCGTCGGCGCCCGCCAGCGCCTCGCCGAGGAGCGCGCCGGCCCGGCCGGGCTCGACGCCCGCCGATTGCAGCAGGGAGGGAAAGGATGCGTGGACGGTCATGCGGCTTCGGGCTCGGAGGGTGGCGCCAGGCGCCAACAGATAGGCGCTTTGGCGGCTTGGCGAAACCTCTGGCGCCAGCGCCTTGGCAACGGCGGACGATCCGCGTATGCACGCCGCGCGGAAGACCGGGGGCCCGGCGCATCGAAGGGCTCGCGCCATCTGGGCCGAACCAAGCCGTCGCCCGGTCTTGCGGAGTGTCGATGAGCGCGGGCGCGCAGGTTCGAGCGTCGTGCGGACCATCGGCGGTTGAGGCCGTGAGGGATATGCAAGGAAGGTACTCGAGCATCGGACGGCTGGCCGGCGCGACCGCCATCGCCGCCCTGGCGGCGGGGTGGGGGCCGGGGGCGTTCGCGGCCGACACCATGGGCCAGCCCACGAACGGGGCCATCGACTTCCAGCCGGCGGCGACGCAGCTGCGCCAGCAGGCGATGGACTTCCACAACTACCTGCTGCTGCCGATCCTCGTCGGCATCTGCGCCCTGGTGCTGGGCCTGCTGCTCTGGTGCGTTATCCGCTACAACAGCCGCGCCAATCCGACGCCGGCCAGGTTCACCCACAACACCATGGTGGAGGTGATCTGGACCGTCGGCCCGGTGCTGATCCTGCTGGTCATCGCGATCTTCTCGTTCCGGCTGCTGTTCGACTACCACGACATGCCGACGCCCTACATGACGGTGAAGGCGACCGGCTATCAGTGGTACTGGGGCTACGCCTATCCCGACCAGAAGATCCCCGAGCAGATCTCGTCGCTGGCGACGCCGGAGCAGGCGGCCGCGGATGGGGTGCAGTACAAGCTCTCCGCCACCAATCCGATGGTGGCGCCGGTGAACAAGGTGGTGCGGGTGCTGGTCACCGGCGCCGACGTCATCCATTCGTTCTCGGTGAACGCCTTCGGCATCAAGATCGACGCCATACCGGGCCGGGTGAACGAGACCTGGTTCAAGGCCGACCGCATCGGCACCTTCACCGGCCAGTGCTCGCAGCTCTGCGGCCTCGACCACGCCTTCATGCCCATCGAGGTCAAGGTGCTGAGCCAGAAGGATTTCGACGCCTGGGTGGCCAGCAAGGCGCCCAAGCCGGCGCTCACCGCCGCTTCGGCGCCCGCCACCGCTCCGGCGCCCGGCGCATCTCCGACCACCGCCCTGGCCCAGCCCCTGGCCGCGGCCGTCGCCAAGCCCTGAACGTACGAGAAGAGTAGCAGAGAGATCATGGCCCACGCCGCCGACGCCCACGAACGAATGGCCCACGAAGGCGCCTATGGTGCGCATGGCGCCCACGCCGGCGCGCCAGGGTTCTTCACGCGCTGGTTCTTCGCGACCAACCACAAGGATATCGGCACGCTCTACATCCTCTTCGCCATCGTGGCGGGGTTGGTCGGCGCGACGCTCTCGGGCCTCATCCGCTTCGAACTCATGTACCCGGGCATCCAGCTCTTCAGGCCAGGCAGCCCCATCGCCGGGATCTTCCACATCACCACGGCCTCCAACGGCAAGGAGGCCTACAACGTCGTCGCCACCGCCCATGGTCTCATCATGATCTTCTTCATGGTGATGCCGGCGATGATCGGCGGCTTCGGCAACTGGTTCGTGCCGCTGATGATCGGCGCGCCCGACATGGCCTTCCCGCGCATGAACAACATGTCGTTCTGGCTGCTGGTGGCGTCCTTCGCCCTGCTGGTCACCTCGCTCTTCGTCGACAGCGGTCCGGGCTACGGCTCGGGCACCGGCTGGACCATGTATCCGCCGCTCTCGACCATCGGCCACCCCGGGCATTCCTTCGACCTCGTCATCTTCTCCATCCACCTCGCCGGCGCCTCGTCGATCCTAGGCGCGATCAACTTCATCACCACCATCTTCAACATGCGCGCGCCGGGCATGACCTTGCACCGCATGCCGCTGTTCGTCTGGTCGATCCTGGTGACGGCGTTCCTGCTGCTGCTGGCGCTGCCGGTGCTGGCCGGCGCCATCACCATGCTGCTCACCGACCGCAACTTCGGCACCCACTTCTTCGACGCCACCAATGGCGGCGATCCGGTGATGTTCCAGCACCTGTTCTGGTTCTTCGGCCATCCCGAGGTCTACATCCTCATCCTGCCCGGGTTCGGCATGATCAGCCACATCGTCTCGACCTTCTCGAAGAAGCCGGTGTTCGGCTACCTCGCCATGGCCTACGCCATGGTGGCGATCGGCTTCATCGGCTTCGTGGTCTGGGCGCACCACATGTTCACCGTGGGCATGAACGTGAACCTGCAGGCCTATTTCGAGGCCGCGACCATGGTCATCGCCGTTCCGACAGGGATCAAGATCTTCTCGTGGATCGCCACCATGTGGGGCGGCTCCATCGACTTCAAGACGCCGATGCTCTGGGCCATGGGCTTCATCTTCCTGTTCACCGTCGGCGGCGTCACCGGCGTGGCGCTGGCCAACACCGCCTTCGACTACAACGTGCACGACACCTACTATGTGATCGCGCACTTCCACTATGTCCTCAGCCTCGGCGCCGTGTTCGCGATCTTCGGCGGCTTCTACTACTGGTTCGAGAAGATGTGGGGCGTCCGCTACAACGAGTTCCTCGGCGCGGCGCACTTCTGGATCACCTTCATCGGCGTCAACGTGATCTTCTTCCCGCAACACTTCCTGGGGCTGCAGGGGATGCCGCGCCGCCAGGTCGACTATCCCGTCGGCTTCTCGCAGTGGAACTTCGTCTCCTCGGTGGGCTTCATCATCACCGCGGCCGGCACCTGCGTCTTCCTGGCCGTGCTGCTGGAGGCCGCCGTCCGCCGGCGCGCCGCCCGCGCCAATCCCTGGGGCGAGGGCGCGACCACGCTGGAATGGACCTTGCCGTCGCCGCCGCCGTTCCACCAGTTCAACGAGCTGCCGGTGGTGAGCTCGGAGATGCACTAGGGCCGCGAGGCGCCCGTGAAATCATGTTGAAGACCGCCCCAGACTTTGCGGCCCCCGATCGCGCCGCCGTTCCGGCCGCGCCGGCCCGCTGGCAGGATTACGTCGCGCTGCTGAAGCCGCGGGTGATGAGCCTGGTGGTGTTCACCGCGCTCTGCGGCCTCGTCTGCGCCGCAACGCCGATGAACCCGATCCTCGCCGGCGTCGCCGTGCTCTGCATCGCGGTGGGCGCCGGCGCCGCGGGCGCGCTCAACATGTGGTACGACGCCGACATCGACGCCCTGATGCGGCGCACCCGCAGCCGGCCGATCCCCGCCGGCCGGGTGCAGAGCGCCGACGCCCTGGCGCTCGGCGTGACTCTGGCGCTGTTCTCGGTGACCCTGATGGGACTGGCGGTGAACCTCGTCGCCGCCGCCCTGCTCGCCTTCACCATATTCTTCTACGCCGTCGTCTATACGATGTGGCTGAAGCGGACGACGCCGCAGAACATCGTCATCGGCGGCCTCGCCGGCGCCCTGCCGCCCGCGGTGGGCTGGGCGGCGGCGTCCGGGGCCGCGCCGCTCAATGCCTGGCTGCTCGTCGCCATCATCTTCGTCTGGACTCCGCCGCATTTCTGGGCGCTCTCGCTCGGCGCCAGGGGCGACTACGAGCGCGCCGGCGTGCCGATGCTGCCGGTGGTGCGGGGCGAGGCGTCGACGCGGCGCCACATCCTGATCTACAGCCTCGTCCTGGCGCCCCTCGGCCTCACCCCCGTCCTCACCGGACTGGGCGGTCCGCTCTATCTCGCCGTCGCCGCCCTGGGCGGCGCCGGGTTCGCCGGGCTGGCGGCGCGCCTCGCCCGGCGCAAATCCGAACGCGATGCGAAGGCGCTGTTCGGCTTTTCGATCCTGTATCTGGCGCTTCTGTTCGCGGCGCTGCTGGTCGAGCACATAGCCGGGGTGCGGCCGCTGGATCTCATCGCCGGGATCGCCGCGAGATGAGCGATCCGAAGCGCGAAGGCGAGGCGGCCCGCAAGGCGCGGCGCGGGCGCAACATCGCGCTCGCCGTGGGGCTGTTCGGTTTCGTCGTCGTCGTCTTCCTCGTCACCATCGCCCGGCTGGGCGGCCATGTGGCGGATCATGGATTCTGAGCGCCGGCTTCGCACCCGCAACGGCGTCGTGGCGGGCGGCCTGGCCGTCCTCTTCATCGTCATGGTGGGGGCGGCGTTCGCCTTCGTGCCGCTCTACCACGCCTTCTGCGAGGCGACCGGCTTCAATGGCACGGTGCGCCGCGCCTTCAAGGTGAACGCCGTCGACACCCACCGCACCGTAGTGGTGCATTTCGACACCAACGTGCGCGGCCTGCCCTGGGACTTCGAGCCGGACGTCGAGAGCCAGACCGCCGAGGTCGGCGAGGCCAAGCTCGCCTTCTTCCGCGTCACCAATCACTCCAGCCAGCCGCTCACCGGGCGGGCGGTCTACAATGTCGCGCCGGAGAGCGTCGGCGGCTATTTCTCCAAGCTGCAGTGCTTCTGCTTCCAGGCCGAGACCATTCCCGCGGGCGTCACCGAGCAGTTCCCCGTGGTCTATTTCATCGACCCGCGCTTCGGGACCGACGACGACACCAAGGGCGTCAGCCAGATCACCTTGTCCTACACCTTCTATCCCGCCAGGAGCGCCGCTGATGCGCCCGCGTGAGCGCTGCACGAGCCGCCCCGCCGGCGCCGGCCACGCCCAATCCTGGCGCCGGGGCCGCATCGGCGTGCGCCGGGCCTTGGCGCGGCGCTCGGGGCAAGGCTATAGCTCCGGGCAGGCCCGCCGGGGGGGCGGCGCCTAGCGGCCCCGACCTATGAGAGAAGAGTAGAGAGGCATCGAGCGCGACATGGCCCACGAAGGCGTCAAGCACGACTATCATCTCGTCCCGCCGAGCCCGTGGCCGCTGATGGGATCGGTGGCCGCCCTGGTGCTGACCATGGGCGGGGTGATGTGGATGAAGGGCCTGTTCGGCTTTCCACAGCACACCTGGTGGATGGTGGCCCTGGGCTTCCTGCTGGTCATCGCCACCATGATCTGCTGGTGGACCGACGTGGTGAAGGAGGCCAACGCCGGCGACCATACGCCCGTGGTCTCGCTGGGCCTGCGGTACGGCATGATCCTCTTCATCGCCTCGGAGGTGATGTTCTTCGTCGCCTGGTTCTGGATCTTCTTCGAGATGGCGCTCTTCCATCATCAGCGCGCGCTCTCGTCCATCGACGACGTGCGCGCCGCCTGGGCGACATGGCCGCCGAAGGGGGTCGAGACCCTGCCCCCGTTCCAGTTGCCGCTGGTCAACACCCTGACGCTGCTGCTGTCGGGCACGACGGTGACCTGGGCGCACCATGCGCTGCAGACCGGCGATCGCAAGGGCGCCAAGATCGGTCTGGTCCTGACCATCCTGCTGGGCATCCTGTTCACCTCGATTCAGGTGTTCGAATATCACCACATCCTCAGCGAACATTTGTTCTACTCCGATGCGGCGTCCAATTCGGGCCTTTACGGCTCGGCCTTCTTCATGGCCACCGGGTTCCACGGCTTCCACGTGATCATCGGCACGATCTTCCTGACCGTCTGCCTGATCCGCCTGCTCGCCGGCGGCTTCACGCCCACCAAGCATTTCGGCTTCGAGGCCGCCGCCTGGTACTGGCACTTCGTCGACGTGGTCTGGCTGTTCCTGTTCACCTTCATCTACGTCACCTTCGGTTCCGGATGGCATTGAGCCCGGCGGGCGTTGCCGGCCCGCTCCTCGCGGGCCTTTCGGGACGCTGCCCTGGCTGCGGCGCCGGAGCGCTGTTCGACGGCTTCCTGAAGGTAGCGCCGGGCTGCAAGGCCTGCGGCATGGACCTGGCCCGGGCCGACAGCGGCGACGGGCCGGCGGTGTTCGTCGTCCTGATCGCCGGCTGCATCACCGCCTTCGGGGTGCTGATCACCGATATCGCCTTGCGGCCGCCGATCTGGGTCGACCTCGCCGTCTGGCTGCCGGCGGCGCTCGTCCTGTGTCTTGCCCTGCTGAGGCCGATGAAGGGCCTGATGATCGCCGCCCAGTTCGCCAACAAGGCCTCGCAAGCCGGCCGCCATGACGTCTGACGCGGTGCGGGCGCCCTCTGCGTCTCGCCGCGGCGCGGGCATGGCGGCGGCGCCGGCCGGCGCCATGGGCTTTCCCTGGGGCCTGACTCTCGCCGCCGCCCTGGTCTTCGCCATCATGATCGGCCTGGGCCTGTGGCAACTGCGGCGGCTGGAGTGGAAGCAGGGGCAACTGGCGCGCATCGCCGCCCTGGCGAGCGCGCCCGCGGCGCCGATCGCCCCGGTGCTGCGGCGCGCCGCAGCGGGCCAGGACGTGTCGTTCGCGCGCGTCTTCGCCGACTGCGCCGCGGGCTCGGTTGCCGCCGGCTTCCGGATGAGCGTCGACGCCGGCGACTGGGTGAGCCGCCCGCAAGCCATCTGCCGGCTGGACGGGGCGCCGTTCGACGCCATCGCCGTCGATCGGGGCATTCTTGGTTCGAGCCGCGGATCGGCCGAGCCGCCGGCGCTGGTCCTGCCGCCGCCGGCGCGGGTTCAGGGCGTCCTGCGCGCCCGGCCCGGGCGTGCGGGCCTAGCCGGCGTCGCCCGTCCGGCGCCTTACGTGCTCGTCGCCGAGCGCGAATTTCCATCCGCCCCGGGCGTCACGCCCGCGCCCGGTACGGCTCAGGCGCCCGGCAATCTGAAATACGTCGGCTCCTACGCCCCCACCTGGTTCGGCCTGGCCGGCGTGCTGGCCTGCTACTATGCGGCGATGCTCTGGCGCAGATACCACCCCCGCCCATGAGGTATGTCTCCACCCGCGGCGAAGCGGCCGAGGTCGGCTTCGACGAGGCGATGCTGGCGGGGCTCGCGCCCGACGGCGGTCTCTACGTGCCGCGCGACTGGCCGGTCCTGGCCAAGGAGGAGATCGCCGCCTTCGCCGGGCGGCCCTACGCCGAGGTCGCCGCGGCGATCCTGGCGCGCTTCGCCGGACAAGCCATCGACCGCGCCCAGCTGGAGGACCTCTGCGCCGACGCCTATGCCGGCTTCAGCCACGCCGCTGTCGCCCCGCTGCGGCAACTGGCGCCCGGCCGGTTCCTGCTCGAGCTTTTCCATGGCCCCAGCCTCGCCTTCAAGGACATGGCCATGCAGCTGCTGGCGCGGCTCTACGAGCACGTGCTGGCGCGGGCCGGGCGCACCCTCACCATCGTCTGCGCCACGTCGGGCGACACCGGCGGCGCGGCGGTGGAGGCCCTGCGCGGGCGCGCCAACATCCGCCTCGTCGTCCTCTTCCCCGAGGGCCGCATCTCCGAGACCCAGCGCCGCTTCATGACCACGGCGGCCGAACCCAACGTCGCCTGCCTCGCCGTCGCCGGCACCTTCGACGACTGCCAGGCGATGCTGAAGGCGATGTTCCAGGATGCGCAGTTCGCCCAGGCGGTGGCGCTTTCCGGGGTCAATTCGATCAACTGGGCGCGGATCGCCGCCCAGTGCGTCTATTTCGTCACCGCCGCCG
>Ga0307373_10001160_pt1 | contig 49663 bp, 46 predicted proteins | sample OX2MG_FD_202534 | JGI IMG/M metagenome (GOLD analysis project Ga0307373, IMG submission 202534) | Soil microbial communities from Risofladan, Vaasa, Finland - OX-2 | ecosystem: Environmental > Terrestrial > Soil > Coastal area > Acid sulfate soil | place: Finland: Risofladan, Vaasa | collected...
CGTCGTTGCGCCTCGGTCAGGGTCACGACCCCACCAAGCCAGCTCTCAAATGCCGCCAGGTCCATGGCGATCTCCTCGTCCTGCCACTAGCATAGCCGATACCAACAAAGAACGCCATAAGAGCCAAGAAAATGGAACCGCGGACGCACGCAGGTGCGTGCCTGCGCCCCTGCGGCGGCCTCAAGGGTTTCCCTTCCCAGGACGCACGCCGTCCTGACGTACCCCGTCGTCTTTGCTCCGGCCTTCGGCGAATCGCTCGCGTTCGTTTCCCGCATGCTACGGGCGACCATCCTGGCAAGAAGCAAACTCCCCTTCCCTTGAGGGAAGGGGGAGCCTCTTGTTCTCTTCCGCGACCGGCGCGGTTTCATTCGGGGCGGGTGGGCCATCGCCGGCCGGTGGTCAACGCGCATGGTCGCAACGCGCTCCGCCCTGGCCTATCCTGCCGCCGAACACGCCGGGGACCGCAAATGGACCGCGACCTGATCGGCTATGGCGCCAACCCGCCCGACCCGCGCTGGCCGGGCGGCGCCCGCCTGGCGCTGAACTTCGTGCTGAATTTCGAGGAGGGTTCGGAACCCTCGATCCCCGACGGCGACCCCGCCTCGGAATGGGGCCTCACCGAGAACGGCGGGATCAACCCGAACGTGCCCGGCCGCGATCTCGCCGCTGAGGGCATGTTCGCCTATGGCAGCCGCGTCGGCTTCTGGCGGATCATGCGCCTGTTCGCCGGGCGCGCGCTGCCGCTGACGGTGTTCGGCTGCGCCCTCGCGCTGCAACGCCATCCCCCGGCCGCCGCCGCGATCCGCGCCGCCGGCCACGACGTCTGCTGCCACGGCTGGCGCTGGGAAAAGCACTACCAGCTGACCGAGGCCGAGGAACGCGAGCGCATCCGCCGCGCGGTGGCCTCGCTGCAACAGACGATGGGCGAGCGCCCGCTCGGCTGGTATTGCCGCCACGGACCCAGCGTGAACACCCGCCGCCTGCTGGTCGAGCATGGCGGCTTTCTTTATGATTCCGACGCTTACGACGATGAGCTGCCGTATTGGACCAGCGTCCTCGGCCAGCCGCACCTCGTCGTGCCCTACTCGCTTTCCACCAACGATGCCAAGTTCGGCCGCGGCACCTTCGCCACCGGCGACGACTTCTTCGCCTATTGCCGCGACGCCTTCGACTTCCTGTATCGCGAGGGCCGCACCCAGCCGCGCATGCTGTCGATCGGCCTGCACCAGCGGCTGATTGGCCACCCGGCCCGCGCCGCCGGCCTGGAGCGCCTGCTGGACCATGTCGGCCGTTTCGCTGGCGTCTGGATCACGCGCCGGCTGGACATCGCCCGGCACTGGTCTGCCATCCATCCGGCACCGATTGCCGCCCCTCCTTGAGGCTGATATCGGACGCTTATGCCGCAGTGCAGCATAACCTCGTGGCCAAGATGACCCCGTGACCGAAGCCGCGCACCGCACCTGGACGCAACGCCGCCGCCTCGCCGTCGCCTGGCTGCACGACCGCCGGCAGTTCGCGGAATCGCGTCTGCCGCGCACCTGCCCGATCTGCGGCTATACCGGCCGGTTCGTCAGCGTCGGCCACCCGCCGCGCTGGGACGCTCGTTGCCTGAACTGCGGCAGCCGCGAGCGGCATCGGCTGCCGCATCTCCGGGTGACCGAAGGCGGCGGCGACAGGCTCGCCGGCAAGCGCATCCTGCATTTCGCGCCGGAGCAGGCGGCGATGCGGCGGATGCGCGGCAACCCGTTGTATGAAGCCGCGGACCTGGTCCAGCCCGGGGTGACCCACAGGGTGGACATTCGCCGAGTGGGGCTGCCCGACGCCAGCTATGAGGCGGTGATCGCCAATCACGTGCTGGAGCACATCCCGGACGATCGCCAGGCGATGCGCGAGTTGTTCCGGCTGCTGCGGCCCGGCGGGGTGGCGCTGCCGGCGGTGCCGCTGAACGCCACCCGCCAGCAGATCTACGAAAATCCGGCGATCGCCACGCCGGCCGAGCAGTACGCGCATTTCAGCGCGGCGGACCATGTGCGCTATTACGGCCTGGACTTCGCCGACCGGCTGGCCGAGGTAGGTTTCGCGGTGACGATTTTCCGCCTGACACCCGAACAGGAGGTGCGCTACGGCCTGCTGCGCGACGAGTGGCTGTATGCGGCAACGAAACGTTGAATCCTCTCCCACCAGGCGGGCGAGGTAGTCGGCAATGACCGCCCGCATCCTCGTCCTGAAGCTCGGGGCGCTGGGCAACGTCGTGTTGTCGCTGGGTGCCTTCGCCGCCATCCGGCAGCACCATCCCGATGCGCGGATCACCTTGCTCACCACCGCGCCCTACGCCGGCTGGATGGCCGGCGCGCCTTGGTTCGACCGCGTGCTGACCGACGCCAGGCCCGCCTGGTGGGACCTTCGCGCCGTCCTGCGCCTGCGCCACCTGCTGCGCGACGGGCGCTTCGACCGGGTCTATGACCTGCAGACCTCCGGCCGCTCTTCCCACTATTTCCGTATGTTCCCGCATGGCGCGCGCCCCGAGTGGTCCGGTATCGCGCCGGGCGCTTCCCACCCCGACCGCGACCCCAACCGCGGCCGCATGCACGACATCGACCGGCAGCAGGGCCAGTTGCGCCAGGCGGGCATCGCCGGAATCCCGCCGCCCGACCTGTCCTGGTGCCGCGGCGACATCGCCCGCTTTGCCCTGCCGCGCCCGTTCGCCTTGCTGGTGCCCGGCAGTTCGGCGCATCGCCCGGTGAAGCGCTGGCCGGCCGCGCAGTATCGCGCCCTCGCCGGCTGGCTGACGCAGCGCGGCATCACGCCGGTCGTCCTGGGCACCGCCGGCGAACGCAGGCTCGCCGGGGCGATCGCTGCCGGCGTGGTTTCCCCAGGCGCCGGCGGCGCCGCCCAGGGTGCCGGCGGCACCGCCCAGGGTGCCGGCGGCACCGCCCAGGGTACCGAGATGCGCGACCTGACCGGCCAGACCAGCTTCGGCGACCTCGCCGAACTCGGCCGTGCCGCGGCCTTCGCGGTCGGCAACGACACCGGCCCGATGCACTTGCTCGCCGCCGCCGGCTGCCCCGCGCTGGTGCTGTTCTCGGGCGATTCCGATCCGGCCCGCTGCGCGCCCCGTGCCCCTCCGGGCGCCCCCGCGATCCGCGTGCTGCGGCGCCACGACCTGGCGACACTGACCCCAGGGGAGGTGTCGCAGGAGCTGGCGGACTTCGTTCAAGCTGCCCTTCCGGTCCCGGCCAAGGCTCCCGCCTGATGGCCGGAGCCACCCTCACGGTCAGCCAGGCGCCGCGCCTGCCGGTCCCCGACGGGGTGCCGCTGCCGCAGCGCTACTGGGCGATCCTCACCATCGCGCTCGGCCTGACGCTGGCGGTGCTGGACGGCGCCATCGCCAACGTGGCGCTGCCCACCATCGCACGCGACGTGAACGCCTCGCCCTCCGCCTCGATCTGGGTGGTGAACGCCTACCAGCTCGCGGTGACGATTTCCCTCCTGCCGCTCGCCTCCCTGGGCGAGATCTATGGCTACCGCCGTATCTACCAGGGCGGGCTGGTGCTGTTCACCATCGCCTCGCTGTGCTGCGCGCTGTCCACGTCGCTGGCCACGCTGACGCTGGCCCGCATCATCCAGGGTTTCGGCGCCGCCGGGATCATGAGCGTGAACGGCGCCCTGGTCCGCTTCATCTACCCGCGCCGCTGGATCGGCCGCGGCGTCGGATTGAACGCGACCATCGGCTCGATCGCCTCGGCGCTCGGCCCGACCGTTGCCGCCGGCATTCTGTCCGTTGCCACCTGGCCCTGGCTGTTCGCGGTGAACATCCCGCTCGGCCTGATCGCCATCCCGGTCGCCATTTGGCACCTGCCGGCCACGCCAACCTCCGGCGCCCGCTTCGATGTCGGCAGCGCGGTGCTGAGCGCCTTCACCTTCGGCCTGCTGATCACCGCCGTCGCCGGCCTGGGCCACGGCGAGGACATCGGCAATGTCGGCGCCGAGCTGTTCATCGTCGTCGGCATGGTGTTCGTGCTGGTGGCCCGCCAGATGGCGCGCAGTTCGCCGCTGCTGCCGATCGACCTGCTGCGCATCCCGCTGTTCGCGCTGTCGGTCGCCACCTCGGTCTGCGCCTTCGTGGCGCAAGCGATGGCGCTGGTTTCCCTACCGTTCCTGTTCGAGAACACCCTGGGCTTCAGCGAAGTGGCGACCGGCCTGCTGATGACGCCCTGGCCGCTGACCGTGGCGGTGATCGCGCCCTTCGCCGGCCGCCTGGCCGATCGCTACCCGGTCGGCATCCTGAGCGGCTGCGGCCTGGCGGTGATGGCCATCGGCCTGCTGGCGCTCGCCTTGCTGCCGGTCCACCCGGCCCCGCTCGACATCGTCTGGCGCATGACCATCTGCGGCCTCGGCTTCGGCTTCTTCAACACGCCGAATAACCGGGCGATCATCACCGCGGCGCCGCCCGCCCGCACCGGTGGCGCCAGCGGCATGCAGGCGACCGCGCGCTTGCTCGGGCAGACGATGGGCGCGGCGCTGGTGGCGCTGGTGTTTGGACTTTTCCCCGTTAGCGGCACCACTACCAGCATGCTGTTCGCCGCGGTGGCGGCAACCGGCGCGGCGGCCGTCAGCTTCTCGCGCCGGCTGGGCGGCGGGTCACGCCACTAGCGCGGCGGCTGAGCGCCGCGGCACCCAGGCCGACCCGGCCGCCGGGTGAACGTGTTCCCCCACGCGGCATCGCCCCACGCGCCATCGCCCCACGCAGCATGGCCTGCGGCCGGCGATCCCGCCGGCAAAATGCGCTTGGAGCGCCAGTGCCGCCGGTCGCGAAATGACACAGTCCCCCGGCCCGCGCGCCCGGGTTGTCTTCCCGCCCGTGCGGTGAAATCATCCGTGCCGGGCGCGAAACGCGGGAGACGGAACATGAAGGTCGGGTTCATCGGCGTCGGCAACATGGGCGGCCCCATGTGCCGCAACATCATCCGCAACACCAACCACGAGGTCATCGTGTTCGACCTCAGCGCCGACGCGGTGAAGGCCTGCACCGATCTGGGCGCCGCGGCCGGCGGTTCGGTCGCCGATGTCGCAGCGCGTTGCGAGGTGGTGATCACCTCGCTGCCGCTGCCGCGCATCGTCGAGGAGGTGGCGCTCGGCCCCAACGGCATCGCGGCGAACGCGAAGCCGGGCACCACCTATATCGACCTCTCCACCAACGCCCCCGCCACCGCGCGGCGCTGCGCCGAGGGTATGCTGGCCAAGGGCATCGCCATGCTGGAAGCGCCGGTCTCCGGCGGCACCGCGCGGGCCAAAGACGGCACCATCGTCATCATGGCCGGCGGCGACCCGGCGACCTTCGAAGCGCAGCTCCCGCTGCTGAAATCCTTCAGCGGCGAGGTGGTGCATTGCGGCGAGATCGGCATGGGCTCGGTCGCCAAGCTGATCAACAACATGCTGGCGTTCTGCAATTCGGCGGCGGCGGCCGAGGCGCTGATGATCGGCAAGCGCGCCGGCATCGACCTGCACAAGCTCGACCAGGTAATCCGCAACGCGTCGGGCTTTTCCACCGGCTACGGCAACATGGCGAGCAAGGCGTTCAAGGGCGAGTTCCAGGCAACCTTCGCGCTCGACCTGGCGCACAAGGACCTGCGCCTGGCGCTGGAAATGGCCGACGAGCTGGGCGTGCCGGGCATGATCGCGCCGCAAGTGATGAACCTCATGCGCATGGCGCGCGGCATGGGCCTCGGCAGTTCGGATTCCTGCGCGGTGATCCGGGTTTACGAAACCGCGCTGGACACCGAGGTGCGCGCCTGATCGCCGTTGCGGCGGGCCTCCGCCGGCACGATCTTGGCAACCTGGCGCGAGGTGCGGCAGACCGGCCGGGCAGCGACCGCCCGAGGCCGGAACCCGGCAGTTTGGTGACGCCCCGGCGCTGGTATATGGTGGTTGCGTTCAGGCGACCGAACCAAGTGAACCACCGACGCATGCTGACACGGCCGCACATCCTCGTTGTCGAAGACGACCCGCTGGTCGCCGAGGTTATCGCCGCGGCGCTCGACGACGATTACGCGACCACCCTGGTCGAAACTTCGGCGGCGGCGCTTCGGCTGCTGGCCGGCGCCGGAATCGATCTGATGCTGCTCGACTGTACGCTGCCGGATGGCATCGACCGGGAACTGATTCCGGCCGCCGACCGGGCGAGGGTGCCCGTCGTGTTCATGTCCGGCGATCCGCGGCGCATGGAAGGGCTGGCGGCCCAGCCGCGCCCCTTCATCCTGAAGCCGTTCACGCTCGTCGCGCTCGTCGCGGCGGTGGAGCGTGAGATCGGTGGCTCCGCCCCGGCGGCGGCCTGACCGGCCGCACCGGCGACTTGTCACCCCGGCGACCTGTCACCCCGGCTACTTGTCATCATGGTCTCGGCAACCCGCCGGAAGGCTGTGCGGCAGCGCCCGTCCCACGCCGGCAGGCCGAGTGCCGCCGCGGCGGTTCTTCCCTTTCCCGCACCGCCGGGGCAGACTTGCCGGCATGACCATCACCATGCACGACCTCGCGGGCGCCGACCCGGCGCTGCGGTTCAGCCCGTATTGCTGGCGCACGCGGTTCGCTCTGGCGCATAAGGGCCTGCCGGTGGAAACCGTGCCGTGGCGCTTCACCGACACGCGGGAAATCGCGTTTTCCGGACAGGGCCGCGTGCCGGTGATCCGCGACGGCGAGACGGTGGTCGCCGACAGTTGGGCGATCGCGGAATATCTCGAGGAGCGCTATCCGGCGCCCGCGCTGTTCGGCGGCGCCACGGCGCGGGCGCACGCGCGTTTCATCAACGCCTGGGCGGATTCCGTCATGCTGGGCGGCATCGCGCGGCTGATCGTGCGGGACATTTTCGCGGTCATCGATGCCGGCGACCGCGATTATTTCCGGCAGAGCCGCGAGGCACGGTTCGGCACGACGCTGGAAGCGGTGCAGGCCGGGCGCGAAACCCGCGTGGCGGCGTTTCGCGAATCGCTGCTGCCGGTGCGGCTGGTGTTGGGCCGCCAGCCCTGGCTGGGCGGCGCGGCGCCGAGCTACGCCGATTGCATCGTCGCCGGCACGCTGATGTGGCCGCGATGCTCCAGCGGTTTCCCGGTGCTGGCCGAGGACGATCCGATTGCCGCCTGGTTCGGGCGCATGCTGGATCTGTATGGCGGCCTGGGGCGCGCGGCGCTTCGGCCCTAGCCCGCGCGGGCGACACGCTGCCCGGCGTCGGGTGTCAATCGGAGAGAAGGTGCGGCACCTGGCGGGCGTCACCGATGATCTCGACAAGGCCCAGACCCTCGGTGGTCACGGCGAGGCAATGCGAAAGCCGGCGCTTGCGCCGCAGTTGTGGCGGATGTTTCTCCGTGCAAGACAGGCCGCATGCCGCACCGCTTCCATATGCTGCACATCGCCTCGCTGCGCCGCGAAACCGAGGATGCGGTCTCGCTCGCCTTCACGGTGCCCGACGCGTTGCGGGCAGCCTATCGCTACACGCCCGGCCAGTACCTGACGTTGCGCGCAACGATCGACGGCGCGGAGGTACGGCGCAGCTACTCGATCTGTTCAGGGCTCGACGACGGCGAACTGCGCGTGGCGATCAAGAGGGTGCCGGGCGGGGTTTTTTCCACCTGGGCGAACGCGGCGTTGCGCGCGGGCGACGCGGTGTCGGTGATGACGCCGGACGGTCGTTTCGGCATTGCGATCGAGCCGGGCGCGGCGCGCACGCTGGTCGCTTTCGCCGCGGGTTCCGGCATTACGCCGGTGCTGGCGATCCTCAGGACGGTGCTGGCGCGCGAGAAGGCCAGCCACTTTGTGCTGTTTTACGGCAATCGCTCGACCGGCAGCATCATGTTCCGCGGCGTGCTGGAGGATCTGAAAGACCGCTACATGGCGCGGCTGTCGGTGTTCCACGTGCTGTCGCGCGAGCAACAGGACGTGGCGGTGCTGAACGGGCACCTGGATGCGGAGAAGGCCGGCGCGCTGATGCGGGCGATGCTGCCGGTGCAGGCGGTGGACCATGCGTTCGTTTGCGGTCCGCAGCCGATGATCGAGGGGCTGGAAAAGGCGCTGGCCGATCTCGGCCTGCCGCGCGCGCGCATCCATGTCGAGCGGTTCACGCCGGGTGCCGGCGGCCGGCCGCACGTCGTTGCGGTGTCACCGGCGGCCCCGCCGAAGGCGATCGTGACGGTGATCTGCGAAGGCGCGCGCTGGGAGATGCCGGTGGCGGAGGGCGAGGCGATCATCGACGCGGCGATCCGAGCCGGCCGCAACCTGCCGTTTTCCTGCAAGGGCGGCATGTGCTGCACCTGCCGGGCGAAGCTGCTGGAAGGGCGGGTGGAGATGACGGTGAACTACTCGCTGGAACCGTGGGAGACCGCGGCGGGCTACGTGCTGACCTGCCAGTCGCATCCGGTGACGGAGCATGTGGTGGTGGACTACGACCAGGTGTAGCGACTCGCTCTCCCGCTTCGCGGGAGACCGGCACGGTCATTCCGGCTGCTCCTTCTTGTGCGCGAGCAGTGCCATCAGCCGGCGGTCGCGCCATTCCTGCCGCACGGGTTGCAGGTTTGCCGGCAATTCGGCCCGGCGTGCGGCCTGCAGCCGATCGACCAGCACCTTGTCCCACAGCCGCGGCACCATCTGCCGCTGCATCGTCGCGTAAAGCGGCCCGTAGCGCGCGCAGTAATCCGCCAACCCGCCCGGCGCGTTGAGGTCGATCGTCTCCAGCGGCCCCATGAAGCTCCAGCGCAAACCCAGCCCGTGCTTGACCAGCGCGTCGAGATCGGCGGGCGAGATCACGTCGTCGGCGAGCAGCCGGAACGCCTCGGCCAGCAGCGCACCCTGCAATCGGTTCAGCGCGAATCCGTCCATTTCATGCCGCACGGTCGCCGGCACCTGGCCGGCGCGCGTCATCAACTCGCGCGTGCGCGCGACCACCAATGGCTCGGTCCACGGCGCCGGACACAGTTCCACCAGAGGAATGAGGTAGGGCGGGTTGACCGGGTGCGCCACCAGGCAGCGCGACCGCCCGGCCAATCCTTCGGTGAAGGCGCTGGCCGGAATGCCGCTGGTGGAACTCGCCAGCACCGTATCGGCGTGCGCCAGCAGATCGAGTTCCCCGAAGATGCGCTGCTTGTCAGCGACGCGCTCGGGGCCGTTCTCCTGCACATGCTCCGCGCCATGCACCGCCTCGGCGAGGCTCGCGGCCGGGTGGATGCGGGCGCGCACCGCGGCTGGCGCGTCGGCCAGCAGGCCCGCCTCGCGCAGTTCCGGCAGCCGCTCGGCGATGAAATCCTGCGCCGCGGCGATCGCCTGCGGGACCGGGTCCCACAAGGCGACATCGAACCCGGCACGCGCGAACACGATCGACCAGGCGCGGCCGATCAGGCCGGCGCCCACCACCGCAATCTTCGTCATCGCAATGCCTCCTTCGCGACGGCGGATGAGACCACCCGCGGCGATGGCGGGCAACCGCCGCCACCCGTCATGGCCAGGCCCGTCATGGCCGAGCCCGGGGGCGGCCATGACGGGCTCGGCCATGGGCCGGCCAGGGGCTTGGCGGAAGCACCGCCGGCACGCCACACTGGCGCGGGTATCATGCGGCGGATTTCTCCCCCCGCTTGAGGGTGGGAGGGAGGGTCGGTGGGCGCGAACCCCCGACCGACCGCTCCCCCCGACCCCCTCCCTCCAAGGGGAGGGGGAGAATTCGAGGCGTTCGGACTGTTTTGGGATCTTCGCGGAAAGGACCATGGGCATGGCGACATTGCAGGCGAAATCGATCCGGCGGCGCGAGGATGCGCGGCTGCTGACCGGCAAAGGCAACTACGCCGCCGACGCCAGGCGCGACGGCATGCTGGTGGCCGTGCTGGTGCGCTCGCCGCACGCACACGCGACATTCGGTGTGCCGGACACGACCGCCGCGCGCGCGGTGCCTGGTGTCATCGGCGTCTATACCAACGCCGACCTGGCGGATGTCGGGCCGATCCCCGGCGGCATAGGCTTTCCTCGCCCGGACGGCGGGCCCGCGCCGAAAACCGACCGCACATTGCTCGCCTCGGGCCGCGTGCGTTTCGTCGGCGAACCGGTGGCGCTGGTGGTGGCGGAAACCAGGGGCGCCGCGCTGGAGGCCGTGGATGCGGTGCTGGTGGACTACCGCGCGCTTCCGGTGGTCACCGATCCGGTCGCCGCGATGCAGCCCGGAGCGCCCGCCGTTTGGGACGAGGTCCCCGACAACATCGGCTTCCTGTGGAAGCGTGGCGACGCCGAACGAACCGGGCAGGCATTGCGCGACGCCGCGCACGTGACGCGGCTGCAGTTCACCGTGTCGCGCGTCACCGCCAACTCGATGGAGCCGCGCGGCGCCTGGGCGGAAATCGGCGCGGACGGGCGATTGGTGCTGCACCCCTCCATCCAGTCGCCGTACCCGCTGCGCAACGGTTTGGCGCAGAGCAATTTCAGGCTGGCACCCACGGACATCCACGTGGTGGTCGGCGATGTCGGCGGCTCGTTCGGCATGAAGTCGGGCGTGCAACAGGAATACGCCCTGGTCTGCTGGGCGGCGCGCAAGTTCAACCGTCCGGTGCGCTGGATCTCCGACCGCACCGAGGGATTGCTCACCGACGAGCAAGCGCGCGAGATGCGCATCACCGCGGAACTGGCACTGGATGCGGGAGGAAAATTCACCGCGCTGAAGCTGCGCTGGGACGTGAACCTGGGTGCCTACGTGTCCGGCCGTTCCGGCTGGCCGGTGGGCAATATCGGTGGGACCGCCGGTGTCTATGACATTCCGGCGATGTACGCGGAAGCCTGCGGCATCATGACGCACACGGTTCCCACCGCGGCGTATCGCGGCGCCGGGCGGCCCGAGGCGACCTACACGATCGAGCGCCTGATCGATGTCGCGGCGCGCGAGTTGGGCATGGATCCGTACGAGCTGCGCCGGCGCAACCTGATTCCTCCGGAGGCGATGCCGTACAAGACCGCCCTCACCTTCACCTACGATTGCGGCGAGTTCGAAGGCAACATGCAAACTGCTGCCGATCTCGCCGAGCTCGGCGGTTTCCCGGCTCGGCGCGAGGCCGCGCAGCGTCGTGGCAAGCTGCGCGGCATCGGATTGTGCAACTGCATCGAGGTGGCCGGTGGACCCTTTCTGCGCCCGGCGAAGGACATGTCCACGCTGCGCCTGGCGGAAGACGGCACGCTGTTCCTGCGGTCAGGCTCGGTGTCGGTGGGGCAGGGGTTGGAGACGGCGTTCTGCCAGATCGTCGCCGAGCGCTTCGGCGTGCCGCTGGAGCAGGTGCGGTATGAGCAAGGCGACACCGACCACTTGCCGTACGGCAAGGGCAATGGCGGGTCGGGCGCGCTGTGCATCGGTGGCTCGGCGGTGATGCTGGCGGTGGACGCGGTGATCGAGAAGGCCCGGCGCATCGCAGCGGAATTGCTCGAAGCGGCGGTGGTGGACGTGACGTTCGAGGCCGGTCGGTTCAGCATTGCCGGCACGGATCGTTCGGTCGATCTCGCCGCGGTGGCGCGGGCGGCGTACGACCCGGCGCATATTCCGCCCGGCGAGGAGGGGGGCCTGGTGGAGAACGGGGAGTTCGCGGCCACCGCGGTGACCTTCCCCAACGGCACGCACATCTGCGAGGTGGAGATCGACCCCGATACCGGCGTGACCGAGATCGTGCGCTACAGCGCGGTAGAAGAACTCGGTCGGGTGCTGAATCCGCTGCTGGTGGCGGGGCAGACACATGGCGGGGTGGCGCAGGGCATCGGCCAGGCGCTGGGAGAGCAGATCCTGTACGACCGCGAGTCGGGGCAGATGCTGACGGCGTCGTTCATGGACTACCAGATGCCGCGGGCGGACGACCTGCCGAACTTCCGGGTGGCGACGCGCGAGGTGCCGACCAAGGTCAATCCGCTCGGTGCCAAGGGTGTCGGGGAGGCCGGCACCGTCGGTGCCCTGGCGGCGGCGATGAACGCGGTGAACGACGCCCTGGCGCCGCTGGGCATCCGGCATTTCGACATGCCGGCGACGCCGGCGCGCGTCTGGCAGGCGATTGCCATTGCTCGCGGCGCCGCGCCCTGATGGCGGCGCGGCGTAACCTGTCGTACGTCATCCCCGCGACGTCTTTGCCTATGTGGGCAATGACCCGCTTAATCTGAGCGATCCGTCCGGGTTGCTCGTTGGCCAGGCGGGGAGTGCAGTGTGGGACCTGATCACGTCCGGGCGAACTGCGCGAAGACCAATCCAGGGCAGGTGGCTGGTGCCGCTCTCGTGGGAGCGGGTATTGTCGCCTGCACCCCCTGCGTTGCGGGCGAGTTGGCAGTCGCGGAGGTGCGGCGGCCGTAGGTGGTGTAACCCTCACGACAACGGGTGTGGCCGCCGGCACGGCTATCGTTGGCGGCACCATCCTGATGAGCCGAAACCAATCGGATCAGGGTGGATCGGATACCGGATCTTCGGTTGATCCCAACAAGCTGAGTCATATTTTTTGGAACGCAGGGCGTAATCCTGATCCGGTTGTTTCCGAGTTCGGATCGCAAGAGAGTGCCTTCTCAGCGCCTCAAAATGCCACGCAGCGAGCAGTGCAAAGCCAGGGGATTCAGGGTGATTTTGAGACGCAGGTTCAAATAGGAGAACCGACAGTGACCGTGCGTGGTATATCTTCTGGTCGCGTGGTCGGAACCGGAACGGCATTCATCCCATGACCGAGGTCACACCCCTTGAAAGGGAGGTTATGGAGCGGCTCCTCAGCGATGCCGAGGAGCCAACCCGCACGCTTACAAAGCAGTACGCGGCGGCGTCGATCACCAAGCGTGATATATTAACCTTCCCAGAATAGTTGCCATTCAAATCGAGATGTGCTAATCTTCGTACCTATGAAGACCGATGCTCGCGCCCTGGATCATTCTGGTTTGACCGAACTTCGCAAGCGTGGTGTGGCGGCAGTACAATCCGGCCAAAGCCCGACGATCGTGGCGGCGGCACTTGGGGTCAACTTGCGCAGCCTGTTCCGTTGGCTGGCGGAGTATCGACGCGGCGGATGGGATCGGTTGACCGCGCACAAGCGTGGCGGTCGCCCGCCCAAACTGGATGGTGCCGCTCTGCGATGGATCTACGAAGCCATCGCCGACAGGAACCCGCTGCAATTCAAGTTTCCGTTTGCGCTGTGGACTGCGGCGATGGTGCAATCGCTGATCGCCGAGCGGTTCGATGTGCGCCGGAGCCATGGCTCGGTGTGCCGGCTGCCGATCCAACTCGGCCTAACCGCTCAGCGACCGCTTTGGCGCGCGTAACAACAGGACCCCGATGCGGTGAAACGCTGGTTGGAGAAGGAGTATCCAGCGATCCGACGGAGGGCGAAACGCGAAGGGGCACACATATTCTTTGCCGACGAAGCCGGCGTACGATCCGACTATCATAGTGGCACGACCTGGGGCCGGCGCGGTCGGACGCCGGTGGTGTCAAGCACCGGCGCACGGTTCGGCGTCAATCTGATCTCAGCGGTCAGTGCCCAAGGACAGTTGCGCTTCATGTTGACGAAGGGACGTGTCACCGCTGTGGTGTTTATCGAGTTCCTCAAGCGGCTGCTGATCAACGCAACGACGCCGATCTTCGTGATCGTCGATGGCCACCCGACGCATCGGGCAAAGTCGGCTACTCGGTTTGTGGCAGCCAGCGCGAGGAAGCTGGCGCTGTTCCTGCTGCCACCCTATTCGCCTGAGCTGAGCCCCGACGAGCATGTATGGAATGAGCTCAAGGCGCATGGTACCGGGCGCAAGCTCATCACCTCGCTGACGCAACTGCGGCGGACGGTCCTCTCGCATATGCGGCAGTTGCAGAAGCCGCCTGGATTGGTACAGAGCTTCTCCCATGCACGAACCACGAGCGACGCGCGCGCACGATGGCAATTATTGTGGGAAGGTTAATAGGGGTGTGCCAAGAGCAGAGACGAAACTCATCCATGCTGGATTACAAACCGCTGGGTTCACGCCGCCAGCCTCGAAATCGTACTATGGCTGACATTGTAGCTCCGCGCGATCTCGCGCAAGGTCTCGTCGCCCCGATCCCGACGCCTGATCGCCTCCTTCATCTGGTGCGGGGTGAGCTTCGGCTTGCGGCCGAGCTTCACACCGCGCGCGACGGCCCGCCGGCGGCCCTCGCTCGTCCTGGCCCGGATCAGCTCGCGCTCGAACTCGGCCAGGCCCCCGAGCACGGTCAGCATCAGCCGGCCGTGGGCGGTCGTGGTGTCGGCCCAGGCGTCGCCGAGGGAGCGGAAGCCGGCCTTGCGGTCGGCGATCGCGGCGAGGGTGGTCAACAGGTCGCGGGTCGAGCGGGCCAGGCGATCGAGTCTGGTCACCATCAGCACGTCGCCGGCGGCGAGCCGGCCGAGCGCCCGGCGGAGCTGCGCCCGGTCGGTCTTGGCCCCGCTCGCGGTCTCGCGGAACACCTGGCCGGCCCCGGCCGCCCGGAGCCGGCGCACCTGGGCGTCAACGCTCTGGCCGTCGGTCGAGACCCGTGCATACCCGTAGATCATGGGGTCTAATCTGCACCAGATTTCCGCAACGGAAAAGCCCCCATTTTTCAAGGGCCTGGTTTTGGTGCAAAAATCTCGAGTTTTGCACAGCGAGGGCGAATACCGCCGCGCTCGCGAGACCGTGGCAGCCGGCGGGGCGTTACATGCCTCACATTGGCCTGACGTACATGACCTCGATCGATGATTGCGGAATTTGCAGATGTGGGTGGTCCTCGAATGCTTTCGCCGCCGCTTCGTGCGATTCAGCCTCGACAAACGAACACAAAATGATGTCGTTCTTGGTATCGGAAACGCCGCTCGCCGAAACGCGCTTGGTCCTCCCGCCCGCTTCCGTGCTGATAATCATGTCGGCATGTTCGCTCATCCATTGCCCCCACGCCTCTCTCATTTTCGTTTCCTCAACTTGCCGCGTCGCGGGATCGGTTTTCGCCCAGTCCGCCATCACGGCTGCAGGTACGAGATACAGGACTAGAAACTTCTGCTTGGTTGCACTGGTCATGGCTTTTCCTCTCGCTTTTCGCTTCGCGGCTGATTGAAGATAAGCCCGAGGTATCGCCGCAAATGCGCGAGACTCTCGCGCACGACCTCGGGGCCTTGCTTTGCCTTGGCGAAAATGAATGCGCCCTGCAAAACCGATTGGATGAAGTAGCCGACGCTCTCCGCGCTCCACGGCGCATCCGGCGCGTAAAGTTTTTTGGCCGCTTCGACATCGCGCGTCAGATTGGCGATGTGTGTAGTCATGCCTTTGTCACAGGCGGCGCGAATGTCGGGATGCGTGGCATAGATTTCCTGAACCAATGTCCCAAGAAGGCAGGTGTAATCAGGCAAGTCTCCCCGCAAAATCTCGCCACGAAAATCGACGTAGCCGAGCAGCCTCTCCAACGGGTCTTTCGAATGGTGATAGGAGGCGGCGGCGAAAAATCCCTCCGTCATCTCGCCCCAGTAGGCGGCGGCGGAAAGCGCGAGGTCATCCTTGCTCTTGAAGTGGTGGAAAAAGCTGCCCTTCGTCACGCCCCCCTCGGCGCAAATATCATCAACGGTTGAGGCCGCGTAACCCTTGGCACGGACGACATGTAGCGCCGCGTTCAACAGCCTTGCCTTGGATTCGTGATGTGCCTGACCAGCCATGCGTCCTTATTCCATACCATTTGGCATGGTAGATACCAACTAGTCGGTATTGTGTCAAACCGGCATTCGTGCCTGAGCAGGCGACCCCGCGACCGCCAGCTTGCTGGAAGCCGACAAGGTTAGGTGTGTTGCGTATTTCCGACGCATGAATCGGCCGGAATATCGAAATGTTGAAGTCATAGACTACCTAAATGCCTGTTCCATTTTTCTTGATTTTCGCACCACGCCCCATGTCCCCTTGCCACCCTTTGCCGGCGCGCGAACCGACGCGGCGCCTTCGAGAAAGGCGGTCGCTCGAGCAGACGGGCTGCATGGCGGCGTTCGTCCCGCGCCCCGGGACAACCCCGCCCCCAGCCTCCGAACGCCAGCACCATCGAGGCGCCGCCGCGCGGCATGCCCAGACCCCATACCTGCGCCGCCGGAGCCAGGCAGCGAGGCTCCCGGAAGCACGATCGTTCGACCGGGTGCGCGCCTGGAAGGCGCTGGAACCCGCGGAGACCCTGCCGATCCCGCTCAACCCGCCAGGACGCGGACCGCGCAGGCAAAACCCCATGCCGGTCTGGCAAGCCCACCCCGGCGGCTCCCCCCTCCGGCCAGCCCGAAGCCACCATGCGACGGCACGACCCCTTGCAACGTGAGCGCAGCCCCGGCGAAGCCTCCGCCCCGGCAGCCACGCAGCACGCCCAAGGCGTCACGCCCGGCAGCCGCACTGCCCGTCAAGCCGCGCAGCGACGGCGGCCGGCGCCGGCAAAACGCCATGCATCGGAAGCGCACCCACCTACGGCGGCCACCAGCGCACCCACCCGCGGCGCCACCAGCGCCGTCACTACCGGTGCCGGCGGCCAGTCCGGCACCGCCGCGCGGACCCGCCCGTCCAGCCGGCTGATGCGATCCCCCGCCTGCCGCACCGCCAGCAGCGCCTCCTCATGGGCAATCCGCGGTTCGAGATGCTCCGGCTTCCGGCCGGTCAGCCAACTGATGGACGTCTTGCCCCAAGGTCTTCCGCCCCGGATCGTGCCGGCTGAGCCGCGGCAGCGACAAGACCTGCTGGCGCTTCGCCGGCTGGTCCTGTACCGCCGCGCCGCGTGCCCGGGTCAGGTCGCACGCCGCCTCGTGGTGGCCATCTGGGCGTGAATTCGCGGCAAGGTCGGCGTGGTGGCCCCAATCGCCCCTTGCCGCGGTGCACGCCCGCGTACGACAATATGGTGATGATGCCGCAGGAGGCTCCTTCGGCGGACCTGACCGCCGCCCGGCCAACGCAGACGCACCGGTTTCCCGGCCCGACGTTTGCCGCGCTCGACCTGGGAACCAACAACTGCCGCATGCTGGTGGGCGCGCCGGCCGCGGACGGCTTCCGCGTGGTGGATAGTTTCTCCCGCATCGTCCGGCTCGGCGAGGGCCTGCACCACACCGGCGCGCTGAGCGAGATCGCCATGGGCCGCGCCCTTGCCGCCCTGCACGCCTGCGCCGCGCGCCTCGCCCGCCGCCCGGTGCGCCGGCTGCGCGCCATCGCCACCGAGGCCTGCCGCCGCGCCGTCAACGGACCGGAGTTCCTGGCAAGGGTGAAGCACGAGACCGGGCTGGACATCGGCGTCATCACCGCCCGCGAGGAGGCCGAACTGGCGCTGGAATCCTGCGCACCGCTGCTGGAAGGCGGCGGCCGGCGCGCGCTGCTGTTCGATATCGGCGGCGGCTCCACCGAGCTCGCCTGGGTGCGCGTCACCGACGGGAAGCCGGCGCTGATCGGCTACGACTCGCTGCCGGTGGGCGTCGTGACGCTGGCCGAGCGCTGGGGCGGCGCCGGGTTCACCCCGGACGGCTTCGCCGCCATGGTGGACGACGTGGCCGCCCGGCTGGCCGCCTTCGAATCCATCCACTGCATCGGCCACGAGATCCGCAACGGCGGTGTCACCCTGCTCGGCACCTCCGGCACCGTGACCACGCTGGCCGGCATCGCCCTCGCACTGCCGCGCTATCGCCGGCCGCTGGTGGACGGGTTGGTGCTGAGCGCGGAAGCCGCCGCCGCCGCACTGGCCAGCCTCCGGGCGATGGGCCGCGAGGGCCTCGTGCAGCACCCCTGCGTCGGTCCGGAACGGGTGGATTTCGTGCTGCCCGGCTGCGCGGTGTTCGCGGCGATCACTCGGCTGTGGCCGGCGCCGCGGGTGATCGTGGCCGATCGCGGCCTGCGCGAGGGCATGCTGCTGCGCATGATGCGCGGTGACGCACCGCACGGTGCGCGGCGGACCACATTGCGCCGCTCGGCATGAATCCCGGGGGCGGGAAGGGACCGGGCGCGCCGCGCGGCCTCGCCGTGGCGGTGCGGACGACGCGCGGACGGAGCGCCGGCTCGCAGCGCTGGCTGGCGCGGCAGTTGAACGATCCATACGTGGCGGCGGCCAAGGCGCGGGGCTGGCGCTCGCGCGCCGCGTTCAAGCTGATCGAGCTGGACGAGCGGTTCGGGCTGATCCGGCCACACGCGCGCGTGGTGGACCTGGGCGCCGCTCCGGGGGGCTGGACGCAGGCGGCGCTGCGGCGCGGCGCGGGGGCCGTGGTGGCGCTGGACCTGCTGGCCATGGATCCGGTGCCGGGCGCCATCGTGCTGCAAGGCGATTTCTCGGACCGGGCGGTGGCAGCGCAGGTGGCGGCGGCGTTGGGCGGCAAGGCGGACCTGGTGCTGTCGGACATGGCCCCCAACACCACCGGCCACGGGGCAACCGACCACCTGCGGATCATGGCCCTGGCCGAGGCGGCCCTGGAATTCGCGGTGCAGGTCCTGGCCGAGGGCGGCGCCTTCGTCGCCAAGGTGTTCCAGGGCGGCTCGGAGCGCGACATGCTGCTCCGGCTGAAGCAGTCCTTCGCGTCGGTGCGGCACGCCAAGCCCCCGGCCAGCCGCAAGGAGTCGAGCGAACTCTACGTGGTGGCAACCGGGTTCAAATGACGCTAACGCCCCGGCAGGCTGCGAATGACCGCCCAGCCCTGCTTCCTTGCGGTTCCGCCGGCACCGGCGTCCTGCCCGACTTCTTCCTCGGTGCGCATGCCGCCGCCGGGGGCACGACCTTGAGCCCCGCGACCGGCGCCGCCGCGGCTGGTTTCCCCTCGCTGCAAGTCATCGCACCGCTGTCCCGAGCCGGCTACAGCCCCCGCACCCAATCCAGCACCGCCCGCACCATCGCTTCCGGCTGCTCCGGGAACATCGCGTGGCTGCAATCCTCGATCACCACCACCGTCACCCGGTCAGGCCCGAGGCCGCGACGGAAGTCATCCGCCGTCTCGCGCGGCCGCCACGGATCCTGCGCGCCTTGCAGATCCAGCACCGGCGCGCTCCCCGCGGTCCACCATTCCTCCCGCGGCGTCGCCGCACTCGCGGCACGCTGACTGCTGCTCGCCGCTGGATACCAGCCGGACAGCCATTCCGGCGGCGGCTCGTGGCCCGGCGCGAAGAAGGCGAAGCGCAACGCCGCCCGTCGTTCGGCCTCCGGCAAACTGGCATCGACGCATTTCGCCAACGCCTCGCGCAGTTCCGGCCGGGTCGATTGCGCCGCCGCCGCGGCCAGCACCACGCCGCGCACCAGGTCGGGCCGGTCGGCCGCCAGCGTACGCGCGACCCATTGGCCGAACGCATGCCCCAACACCACCGCCGGACCGGCGCGCTGGTGCTCGATCACCGCCGCCACGTCGCGCGCATAGTCGTGCAGCGTCAGCCCCCCCAACGGCCCCGCGCTAAGTCCCGTGCCGCGCGGCTGCGGCCGAAGCACGCGCAGCCCGGCACGCGCGAACTCCGCCGCAACGTCGTCGAAATCCTCGGAATCGCGCGACGACGACGGCAGCAGCACCAGCAGCGCGCCACTCCCCTCCGCGATCACCTCGATCCGCACCTCGCCCTGCGCGACGATCTCGCGCGTCCGTTCTCCGGTCATTGCCATGCCCCGTCCCTCTGTCGCCGCATTTGCCGCTGCATCGCCGCCGAACCCCTGCGGGCGCCCGCCATCCCGCTGAGCCGCCAGGCACGAAGCTTCTCCCGGGGGCGCCTTCACGCAAGGATTGCAGTCCATCTCCGGCCGGCAACCGCAACATATACCAGTTGCCTCCCAGGGGCGGATGTGTCTCACTCGCAACGTAACCTACAGCTTCAACCGGAGGCAAACGTCAATGCGCGCCGCCGGCGCCGCACTGCACGATCTGCTATCGACCGCGGCACTGTCCGCGGCAGCGCGCAACATCGTGCTGCGACAGATGGCGACATCGCGGCGGCACTATCACGGTCTGATGCACCTTGCGACACTGTGGACGCGGCACCGGCGTTTCGGTACCGGCACGCCGTTCATTGCGCCCGTCGCGACCCGGTTGATCGCCTGCGCGATCGCCTTCCACGATGCCATCTATGACGCGACGCGACGCGACAACGAACATCGTTCGGCCCGCCTGTGGCAGCGTTATGCACCGGCCGATCTGTCCCCCGCCGACGTGGCCTGGGTCGGCGCCACCATCGAGGCAACCGCCGACCATCTGGCATCGTCCGATGCAACCACCCAACGCGGCCGGCTGCGGCTCTGGCTGCTCGATCTCGACCTGACGCCGCTCGGCGAGCCTCCCGAATTGTTCGCCCGCAACACGCGCCGCCTGCGTGCCGAATACCGCCACCTGCGGGAGGCCGAATGGCAAAGCGGCAGGCTGGCGTTCCTGCGCAAATTGCAAGCGGCGCCGCATCTGTTCCGTTCCCCCCCGCTTGCCGCCGCATTCGAGCTACAGGCTCGCCGCAACATCGCGCGCGAACTGGGAGTCATCTCGCTCGCGATGCGAAGTTGAGTCGCGATGCGGGTTGAGCCGCGAAGCGGGTCGCCCTACGCCACAAGTGCCTCCGGCACCGTCGGGCGTCCGTCGGACACCGTGGTCCGATGCATGTCGCGCACCTGCGTTCCGTCGTACGCGCGCGCGCGATGCATGGTGCAGCGGTTGTCCCACATCACCAGGTCGCCAACCTTCCAGCGGTGCGTATGGACGAACTCGCGCTGCGTCGCGTGTTCCATCAGATCCATCAACAGCACGCGCGCCTCCGGCACCGGCATGCCGCGGATCGCCCCGGCATGCGACGACAGGAACAGCGACCTGCGGCCGGAGCCGGGATGCGTGCGCACCAGCACCTGCGGCACCGGCGCCATCTTCGCTCGCTCCTCCTCCGCATAGTCGGTGAAACCGATGCGCCCGCGCGAGAAGATCTGCGTGTGCTCGCAGATCAACCCCTCCAGCCGCGCCTGCATCCTGGCCGGCAGCGCGTCCCACGCGGCGCGCATGTCGGCGAACTGTGTCTCGCCGCCCGCGTCCGGGATCGTCCGCGCCGACAGCAGCGAGAACCGCGCCGGAATCCGCTTGAAGCTGCTGTCCGAGTGCCACAGCCGGTTGCCCAGCGCGTTCAGCCGGCGCCGGTCGTCGTTCGGCAGCACGCGGTTGTGCGCGTCGAGGTTGGAAATGTCTGCCATGTGCACGTCGAGCCGCGCCACGAAATCCTTCCGGTAGGCATGCACCGTGGTTTCCAGTTCGCCGAAATTGCGGCTGAACGCCATCTGCTGCGCGTCGGTGATGAACTGGTCGTGGAACACCAGCACCCCGTGCCGGTTGATCGCGTCGTTCAGCGCGTCCACCGTCGCGCGGCCGAGCAATTCGCGCAGATCGACCCCGGCGATCTCACCAACGAACACCGGATGCAACTGCTTCACCGAGATCGCCATGATCTGCTCCTGTGCTGGACGCGGCGGCGCGACGATATCCGCCGTACAATGCGTCAAGCAAGCTCCCGCCCGGTGAGCCGCGGTCCTGCGTCATCGGGCGGGAGATTGCTTGCGCGCCGCTCCTCGCAATGACAGGGTACTCGGTTCCCGCCTGCCTACCTCAGGCCTTAAGGCGCCTGGTCTCGTGCGAAGCGCAATTCTGCTCCGTGGCCCTTGCGGGATTTGGATACTTCCTTCGTGCCGAGGACTTTTGGGATTATGCAAATACGCATGTCCGCCGCGTGTCCCGACGCTGCTATTGCAGCGGTTCAAACGAATATCCTGCCCGCCTGCTCTCACCCATACGACCGGAATTGCCATGAGGCACCGCATACACGCGTGTCGTGTCGCGCGACCGGCTCATTGAGCGGTTCCGGTCGGGCGATCGAAACGGCGGCGACCGGTCCCCTCCTGTCGCTACGCTCAGAGCCTGGCCGCGACCATCGACGAATTGCTGCCGGATGCGCTGCCCGGTGAGCCGGAAACCGCCGCTCCCACGCTCGACGTCAACGCGGGACCAGGCGGAACATTGGCCGGTATTGCCATCCAAAGAACCTGGACCGCCGACGTGCCGGGACTGTCGGATTCGCCAGTCACCCGGATCAGCCGCAGGCTGGGATAGTCGTTGATGAGCCAGACTGTTTGATAGGTCCTAGCGTTCAGAGCCCGTTCCACATTGTTGTCGAACGCTGTTCCTGCTACGAAATATGACGCCCAGTCGAAGTCGGAGATCGCACCCGGTACGGCGGAGCGTAGCCCTCCGAGCAAGCGCCGGTACTCCTGATAGGTTGGCGCCGGTTCCTGACACGTCTGGGATCCGGTAGAGCCCACCGCCGGTACCGATATGGGTCCACCCGGTAGCCCCCCTGGCAAAGAGCCGCCGGGGGCCGAGGTCGGGCCGGTCGAAGGCCCAGAGGAGGGCACCGTCACCGGCCATCGTAACGGGACCCCTGTCCCTCCGCCGGGGAGGACCACGAACGGTACAGGCCGGATAATGACGGGCATTGCTCATTCCTTCCCGCGACGATTGCGCCATGGAAATCATATATCTCGGTTCCAGCCCCGGCCACAACGAGAATGAACCGCCGCTCCGTTGCTTCAGGCATGTCCATCGCCTTGTGCCGACGGGCGCGCATCTCCCTGCCAGGCCCATGGCCTCAGCCGGTGGGGATGCCATTCTGACTGCTGGACGCAATGACCGTGCCGTCACCGATCTTGCTGCGCAACGACCCAGCAAGCGGCCTTCACCGCGCGCATGCTGCTGCAGAACGCGCTGGCCTGCGCCACATCGGAGAAGCCGGCGGTGCGCAGGCGCCAAACCCGCCGGCCGTTCACGTCCGCCTCGCTGACCGCGGGTTGATGACCATACGTCAGCTTCGGCGCATCCAGCCGCAAGCGACGCCACTCCGCCTCGGCCCGTTGCGCGCTGCGCGCCGCGGCAAGCTGCACGGCCAGGCGGTGCACCGCCGGGCGCGCGGTGATCGCGGTCGCCCGCGCCGCCGCGGGAAAAGCCGCCGGCCGCGCGGACTTCACCATTGCCGGCGCCGCATGACGCCGCAACACGGTGCCCGAAGCTTCCGCAACGACAGGACGGCGCTCGTCACGGACGCTCACCGGCATGGCGGCCAACGGCCCGGGTTCCGCCGCCGGCAGGACATCGGCCCAGATATTGCCAGGCCGCGGCAGCAGCGGCTGGTCGAGCGCACGCTGCCCCATCATCCGGCGCAACGTCGTGCCGTTGGCCGCCGCGACTGTCGGCGGTCCGCCGGAGATCGGCGTCTCTTGCGGCCGGGATCCGATGCAGCCGGACAAGGCCAGGCACAGACATAGCAGGATAATGCCGCGCACAGCGCATGGTCCCCCAGGGCATTGCACCTTCAGATAGCAGAGGCGGAAGAAATTACAACTCATTCTTGCCGCCTTCGACAGCCTCGGCAACGAATGCGCGCCCCACTCCCCCATCCCGCAGGCCCCCCTTCGGAGCGCGATGAATCCGGTCGTCCGCCGCCTGCCGCACCGACACACCGTCCAGGTCCGTCGTGTCGCCGCATCGTCATATCGCAACGGCGACGATGGATGACCTCCAGGCCAGGCTGGCCGCGCTGATCGGCATCTTCCGCCGAACCTCGCCGCCGCACCCGCGTGGCTCCGCTGGTTGCCGTTGTCCCTTGATTCCCGGCCGCCTTTCCGCCACACACCGCCGGCCCGGCATGTCGGCGCGGGCGGCGGCCGTACCGCGGCCGCACCCTCCCTACCCGAGAGAGCATGCATGCGCGACACCGGCGAATTCCTGTTCACCTCCGAATCCGTGTCGGAGGGCCACCCGGACAAGGTCGCCGACCGGCTTAGCGACACGGTGCTGGACGCCTATCTCGCGGCAGATCCCTACTCGCGCGTGGCCTGCGAAACCCTGGTGACGACCAACCGCGTGGTATTCGCCGGCGAGACGCGCGGCCCCGCCACCGTCACGCCCGACCTGTTGCGGCATCTCGCGCGCATGGCGATCCACGACATCGGCTACGACCAGCCCGGCTTCAGTTGGGAGCGCGCGGAGATCGCCTGCCACCTGCACTCGCAGTCCGCCGACATCGCCCAAGGCGTCGATGCCGGCGGCAACAAGGATGAGGGCGCCGGCGACCAGGGCATGATGTTCGGCTACGCCTGCCGCGAAACCGACGCCCTGATGCCGGCGCCCATCCACTACGCGCACGCCGTCCTGCACCGCATCCGCGAACTGCGTCATGTCCACGACAAGTCGGTCGCCGGCCTGCTGCCCGACGCCAAGAGCCAGGTCACGCTGCGCTACATCGACGGCAAACCGGTGGGTGCGACCAGCGTCGTCGTGTCCACCCAGCACGTCGAGGACCTCGACCAGGCCGAGATCAAGCGCATGCTGTGGCCGATCGTCGCAAGCACGCTGCCCAACGGCTGGATGTGCCCGGAGGCCGAATTCCACGTCAACCCGACCGGCAAGTTCGTCACCGGAGGACCGGATGGCGATTGCGGCCTGACCGGGCGCAAGATCATCGTCGATACCTATGGCGGCGCCGCCCCGCATGGCGGCGGCGCATTCAGCGGTAAGGATCCGACCAAGGTGGATCGCTCCGCCGCCTATGCCTGCCGCTACCTCGCCAAGAACGTCGTCGCCGCGGGGCTGTCGGACCGCTGCACGATCCAGATCGCCTATGCCATCGGCATCTCCCGCCCGCTCTCGGTCTATGTCGATCTGCAGGGCACCGGGCAGGACGTTGACGCAACGCGCCTGGAAAAGGTGTTGCGCGAGGTGATGAACCTGTCGCCGCGCGGCATCCGCGAGCATCTGCATCTGAACCGGCCGATCTATGTGCCCAGCTCGGCCTACGGCCATTTCGGCCGCGAGCCGGATGAGGAAAAGGGCACCTTCACGTGGGAAAAGACCGATCTGGTGCCGGCGCTGAAGGCGGCGCTCGGACGGTAAAGCCGCCGCCGGAGCGACTCTACGGCCGCGCCCGCGGCCACAAGCTGCGCCCGCGCCAACAGCGATTGCTCCAGGTCACGCTGCCCCGCCTGGCGTTCCCCAAGGCGCGGGCCGGCGATCCCCTGGCAGCCTTCCCGGAACCGCCGCGCGCGCTGTGGCTCGAAGTCGGCTTCGGTGGCGGCGAGCATGCGCTGGCGCAGATCGCCGCGCGTCCCGATATCGGCCTGATCGCCTGCGAGCCGTTCGAGAACGGCCTCTGTTCCTTGCTGTCGCGCCTCGTACCCGACGGCGAGGAGGCGCACGCCCCCCTCCCGCCCAACCTGCTGCTGTGGCCCGACGATGCGCGCGTGCTGCTGCGCCTGCTGCCGGATGCCTGCCTCGACCGGCTGTTCCTGCTGTTCCCCGACCCCTGGCCGAAGGCGCGCCACGCCAAGCGACGCTTCGTGCATCCGGCGCTCCTGCCATTGCTCGCCCGCGTGCTGCGCCCCGGCGCGCAATGGCGACTCGCGACCGACGATCCGACCTACCAGGCCTGGGTTGCCGAGGTCATCGCTACGCAGCACCTGTTCGACGCCCCGCCACCCTCGGCCGAACGCCCACAAGGCTGGCCCCCGACCCGCTACGAGGCGAAGGCCCTGCGCGAGGGGCGGGCACCGAAATACTGGACGCTGCGCCTCGCCCGCCAACCGGGAGAGGTCGAGACGCGCGAGCGGCGAGGGTGACCGGGCCGCCCGGCCGCACTCTCCCTCTCATCGCTTCGCATTTCGGCATTTCCCATTGCGTGGGCGAGGCAAAGCATCGACAGCGCCGGTTCAGACCGGCCCGGCGAAGCGGGCGAAGGACGCCGCGAGAATTTCGTAGATCGGCCGCTTGAAATCCACCGCCAGCGCCGGCAGTTCGGCCAGCGCCGTCCAGCGCCACGCATCGAACTCCGGATGCGGATCGAGATCGAGCCTGATGTCGCGCTCCTCGCCGGTGAAGCGCAGGGCAAACCAGCGCTGGCGCTGGCCGCGATAGCGTCCCTTCAGCGCGACGCCGACCAGATGCGGCGGCAGGTCGTAGGTCAGCCACGCCGCATGCTCGCCGATGATCTCCGCCTGGCCGGTGCCGATCTCCTCGGCGAGCTCGCGCAGCACCGCGCCGCGCGGGTCCTCGCCCGCATCGATGCCGCCCTGCGGCAACTGCCAGCCCCCGGGCGCGCCCTCCGCGTTCGGCAGATCGGCGCGGCGCGCGACGAACACCCGCCCGTCACGGTTGAACAGCACGGCGCCGACATTGGGGCGGTACGGGAGCAGACTCATGGCGCCGAGGTTGCCACGTCCGATGGCGGCCGCACCAGGGCGCTGACCGGCGCCAGCGTCAGGCCACGGCTGAGCAATCCGCTGGCCCATAGCGCGATATGGTCGATCGTCACCGGAACCGGCGCTCCGGCCAGGCCGAGCGCATCGCCCTTGGCCTGCGCGATCTGCTCGAGTTCGGCCAGCTTCCTGTCGATGTCGTCAATCGGCTCGTCCAGCACCAGATCGACGTCGCGGCTCCAGACATGACGCTCCATCGCCACGCCGCCCGATCCCGCCGGCCGCGCGTCAACGTAAAGCAGCCCGCGACGGGCCAACTCGGCCAGCAGCGGGTCCATCTGGTTCGGCATTCCGGCAAACCGTTCGCCGCGCATGGCGCCGAGCGCGTTGGTCACCCCGACATACCCGCTGAAATCCGCCAGCAGCCAGTGCAGGCGGCGGAGGTTCTCGGCAACCGACAGGCTGGTCATAAGCGCGCGCGGGCCGGGATCGTTCTGCGGGAAGCCTTGCGGCTCCATCGGGATGGACAACAGATACTCATCTCCCGCCGCGCGCGCCGCGGCCAGCAGCTTCGGCAGCCTTGTGGCGTACGGGGACACCGCGAGGGTGACGCCGCCTGGCAGGTCCTTGATCGCCTTGAGGCTGTCATTCTCGTTCAGACCGATGCCCGCCACCAGGATCCCGATGCGTGGCCTGCGGCTGCTGCGGTCGAAACCCGCGGCGTAAACCTGCATCGGCTGGCGGCCATCCTCGGCGATCCGCGGCAGCATGTCGGAAGGAGCGCCGGGCGCCGGTTCCAGCAGACCGGGATCCGGATCGGCGATCGGCCCCGGCGTGTCGCGGCCCGGGCGATCGGCAGCCTGCATCACGGGGCGCTGCGTCACCAGAGGCGGCAGGACCGCCGCCGCGGCAGGAGCGGCGGCGGCAACCTGCGGCCGTGAGACGGCCGCCTGGCTGCGCAACGGTGGCGGCAGCGGACCCAGCACCTGCAACACCGCCGCGCCCCCACCGGCCAGCAGCAGCACCGCCAGCCAGAACACGCGGAGGCCGCGCCAGCCGGTAAGCATGGGCCAGGTCACCCGAGGGCTCCGTCTCTGGTGTCATCGCCGGCCGCCACCTGAAACCCATCAGGACAGGGCCGTATGCTGGCAGGAGTCTTCCTCGCCTCCCGATCTCGGTTCGCTGCGCGGCCCAGGCCCGCAACGCGAGGGCGAGAACTCTGAGCGGTCGCTGCCGGGGCAGGGGCCTGGCTCACCTCCGCGATCATGCCCTCAGTTCGACGTGACGGCCTGCTGCGCCGCCATCGCCTTGGCCAGCACGATCGCCTGCTGCAACTGGAAATCCGTCGTGTCCGGCTTGGCCGGATCGAATTTCGGGAAATCAACTGGCGGCTTGTCGGGAATCTCCTTGGCGATCGGCGGCAGGTCGGTGCGCGGCGCCGCCTTGGTCTGCCCGGTGCCGCCCTCGTTCTTGATCGTGCCGTTCAGGTCCGTCTCGTGCTCCGGACCGAACTGCGGTTGTTCCTGGCGCGTCTCTGCCACGTGCACGTCCGGCTGGATGCCCAACCCCTGGATCGAGCGTCCGGACGGCGTGTAGTAGCGCGCGGTGGTCAGCCGCATCGCGCCGTTGCCGGGCAGCGGGATCACCGTCTGCACCGACCCCTTGCCAAAGCTGCGGGTGCCGAGCAGCACGGCACGGCGGTGGTCCTGCAACGCTCCCGAGACAATTTCCGACGACGACGCCGAGCCGTCGTTGATCAGCACCACCAGCGGCGTGTGGGGGATGATGTCGTCCCCCTTGGCGTCCCAGCGCTGGCTGTCCTCCGGATGGCGCGCGCGGGTCGAGACGATCTCCCCCCGGTCAATGAAGTCGGACGACACCGCCACCGCCTGGTCCAGCAGCCCGCCCGGATTGTTGCGCAGGTCCAGGATCAGCGCGTTGAGCTTGCCGCCGGCCTGCTGTTTCAGTGTCTTCACCGCCGCCTGCAGGCTGGGATCCGCCTGTTCGGTGAACTGGGTCAGCCGGACATAGCCGATCTTGTCCGGCTCCATCCGCGACTTGACCACCTGGATATGGATGATCTGGCGCAGCAGCGCCTGTTCGATCGGCTTGTCGATGCCCTGGCGCTTGATCGTCAGCGTGATCCTGGAGTTGGGCGGACCGCGCATCCGGTCCACCGCGTCGTTCAGGCTGATGCCCTCCACCGTCTTGCCGTCGATCGCGGTAATGATGTCGCCGGGCTTGATGCCGGCCTTGGCGGCCGGCGTATCGTCGATCGGCGAAATCACCTTGATGAAGCCGTTTTCCTGGGTCACTTCGATGCCCAGGCCGCCGAACTCGCCTTTGGTCTGCACCTGCATGTCGCTGAACGCCTTGGCGTCCATGTAGCCGCTGTGCGGGTCGAGGCCGGTGAGCATGCCGTTGAGGGCGTTCTCCACCAGGACCTTGTCACTGACCGGATCGACGTAATCGGCGCGCACCCGCTCGAACACGTCGCCGAACAGGGTCAGCAGGCGGTAGGTGTCGCTGCGTGACTCTTCCTGCGCCGAGGCGGCCGGGACGCCGAAGTGCCAGCCGAGCATGCCGGCCGCCGGCAGGGCCGCGGCGCCGGCCATGAAGGCCGTGCCGACCAGCAGGGCTGTCCGCAGACGACGTGGAAAATGGCGGAGACGCACTTCCATTCGCTTTTCCTTCGCCGCCCGGGCTCGGGCGGATCATTTGTCCGGGGTTGGAAAGCTCACCTTTTCGCGCGTCGAGGGCGCAAAAGTCCAGTGGACAAATGTCAATGTTGACCCCGCAACCTCGCTCGCCGCGCTGGAGAGGCCGGGACGCGAAGCGGTGAGGGCAACGGTGATCGGGCCGGCGCACGGTACCCGCACCGTGCGTCCACCTGGTGGCCCACCCGCCGCCGGTCCGCGCCACCTGGCCGCCGATGTGCGCCCCTGGCCTGCCGGGCATCGATTTGCCCCGGGGACCGGGGGGGAGCAGCTTGATGCAGGAGCCGCTCCCGTCGATCTCCGGGCAACTTCCGCCGCCGGCTGGGCAGCCTGGGCCCGCAAGAGCGGATCTCAATCGAAGCCGAAATGCTGAGCCCACGGACCATGGCCGCGAGAGACCTCGGCCTACGATGAAATTTTCACTATTTTGGCTGGACGTCGATAAAGTAGCAGACTCGCCACTTCGCCCCACCGGCTCCGCCATTTGCCGCATCGGCTACGCTGGTATAGGTGCCCCCCCAGCTATAGATCGTACCGCGAAGCCTGTACAAATAATGGCAGAGTCCGCTATACAATGGCATCTTCCCTTCAGTCACTCCAAGAATGCCATCCTTGCTTCCACCATCTCCACCCGACACTGTCTGTACCTTGGAGTCAAACTCCCAGATCCGGCGCAAATAGTCGGCCACGGCGTCCGGTGGCATGGCAATCCCGTAATTGGCGTCGTCCTTTATTTCCTCATCCGTTCTTGATACCGCCGAATTGACCAACGTAATGTACTTGTCGATGGTGAAATCCCCGAAATCCCCGCCGAACGAACGCGTGAATTTCGCAATATCATCCAGCACGACAGTGTTGCCCTCTGCCTTCAAAATCATTAGGTAAGTCTTGATTTCCGCAAGCACCCTGCTCGCCGTGCCGGCACCGATGAGTTGTGGTCTTTTCGATTGATTCAGCTCATGCATGGCATAGAAGCTGCTGGTGAATCCGCAAACACCCCAGTGTGCGTTCGCCTGTCCCATTGTATTCATCGACGTGGACACAGCTTATCTCCCTCTCTGTTTTAACGATTCAATCACACCGATCGAAGGCGAATGCCAGCGCGACCTACCCTGGAGACCTTTTGATTCCGTGTCAATATTGCCGACCCCTGGTTAGGCCAATCGGCTGCCGGAGTACGTGACAAGCGCCCTGCCGCATCGCGATCGCCGCACCGCCGCACCCAGCAGCCCGCGGGTCGCGGCTTCCGGTTGATGTCGAACAGCGTGTCGCACATTCCGGCGAACACAATGCGCCCGACACAGGTCTGCGCCACGGCGGCATCGTGCGGAGCGGCATCCTCGTGCGGCGCGATGCGCAGAGTCGATGCGCAGAGTTTGGGCCTGGGCCACGGCGGTTCCCGCCGCCAGGGCGATCGCAGCCGCCGGCGTCACGGCCGCTGGAAGGCGTGGCATTGTATCGTCTCCCACGGTTGCGGCCATCCCGTTGGTTGCATTCTGTGCCGTCGCAACCGGGCCGTGGTAAACTGCCGCTTACTTTTGCGGCGCGGCGTGGCTAAGCAACGCGCCGGACGCCTGACCCCTTGCAGCGGATGCGTGATATGGCAGACTCGGTTTTCCCGCCGGACCGCGACGCGTGGCGCGACGATCCGCGGGCCGACTTCCTCGGCTACCAGTTGCTCCGCCTGGCGCGCGCGGCGCTGAGCCGGCAGTTCGGCGACGATTCGATGGAGGCGGAGTACAACACCTCGCTGCGCCGGGAACTGCGCCGCAAGCGCGGCGGCAAGGCGTGGCTGTTGCGGCAGTGGGACGACCACCCGGAACACGGCACGCTGCGGCTGAGCGCCCAGCCGGTCGCGAACACGTTCAGCCTGGCCGTGGCACATGCGGATTTCACCGCGGATCTGACCGTCATCTACGACATCGACCTTGCGGAACTCGACTCCGCCGGAATCACGCATTTCCAGGGCAGCGCCGCCGCGGCGATCGATGGCGCGCGCTTCTGGGTGGATGAATTGACGGATTACGGCCTGGACGGCCTGGACCTCGATGAGGCCGATCTGGAGGAGATGCTCGCCGATGCCGGTTTGGCAGACGCGGAAGATGCGGACGACGCGCCCGGCGCGCCGCCCGAGGACACGATCGAGGACCGCCGCCAGGTCGAACGGATGGCGCGCGCCCTCAGTCGCCAGGTGCAAGACGACGAGCCGCCGGAACTGGCCGAGCCCGACCACCAGTGGCTGGAGGCCGTGCCGCAGAGCCTGTGGCCCATCCTGGATGGCGCCGTCAGTGCAGCGATCGCGAAGCCGCGCGACGCGAAGCTGTTCGCCGCCTGGCTGGCGATGCTGAACCACCAGCTCGAACTGATCCGCTACCGGTCCGATCGTGGCCACAAATGGGCGATCGGGATGCTCGACCAGTACCAGGAGCAGGTGAAGGATCTGGCTGCGGCGAAGGCGCTCGACAACCACGAGGATCTGTTCTCGCTCGTCGCCGCGCTGGGTCACGCCAAGGTGCCGGTCAAGCCGGAACTCAGCGAGGCGCTGATGAGTTCGGGACCATCGCTGCCGGACTCCATGGCGCCCGCCGAGGTGCTCGACCGGGCGGTGCGCCCGATGATCGACGAACTGGCGCGCCACGTCACGTCGCCGTTCGAGGTGATGGAAGCGATGGGCGAGGCCGCCGCGGTCACCCCGCCGGCGCTGCGCTGCTTCATGGCGCACGAACTTGCCTTGTCGCCGCACGCGGTGATGCGCGACGCGGTGCCGCTGATGTTGCTCGATGCCGATGCGGAGGTGCGGCACGCGGCGGCCCTGGCGCTGGAGCAGAGCGCCGCGCCGGATAGGTTGTCGGGGGCGTCGCTGCGGCGGGCGATCGCCCTGCGCAACTGGATCCCCGAGGCGGACCGCGCCGCGCTCGACCAGGCGATCCGCAAGGCGCGGATGAAGGGCGTGCAACCGGCGCAATGGGCACCGGCGCCCGACCTCGCCTGGCGCGCCTCGGCGATCGACGGCAGCGGCGCGCAAAGCATGCTGTTCGCCAGCCGCTCCGGGCGATCCGGCCTGTTCGCCGGCCTGCTGCTGAAGCAGGATTTTGGCATCCGCGACGCGTGGTGCAACCGCGCCACGCCGCGCCGCGAGATCGCCTCCGCGGTGGCGGAGATGCGGACCAAGCTGGTGGTGCCGGACGTCGAACGTTCTTATATCGATCTCGCCGTGCAACACGGCATCGCGCTCGGGGTGGCGGCAAGTCATTTGCCCGACGCGGCCTTGCTGGAGATCGCCGAAGCGGTGAGCGGCGCCGACTGGAAGGACCGGCGGATCGACGCGGCGGCCGAGATCGGGCACCTGTTCGGCGAACTCCCCGCCGAGCAACGCAGCGCCGGCGCGATCGCGGGGTCGCTGCTGCGCAGCGTTGGCTGGATGCGCGAGGACGGCCTGTGGGATTCCTGGTTCGAGGACGACGCGGAGGTGCGCGAGTCGCTCGCGGCGGCACGGCAGCAGGACGTTGGCGCCGCGGCGCGGCGGCTGCTGGAAGGCGTGATGGCGCAGCGGCGCGACGTCTGGGCGGAGCGGTTCCTGCTCACGGCGCTGTGGGCGCGCGCGGTGAAGGCCGGCCAGCCGGCGCCGCTGGGCGCGCCGGCGCGCGCCGTCACCTGGCGCGACCTGGTGGTGCTGGCGCACGAGGTTCTGTCCGAGCGAAAGCTCGGCGACATCCCGGTGATGGCAGAGATCGCCGAGCGCACGGTGATCGCCGCGCGGTCGGGCGCGTGGTGATAACTTGACGGCAAAAACAGTGGCGGACCGAGGCGACACGGTGGAATAATCACTCCCAAAGCTGCCCATGCAGAGGCCATTCCTGCAAACGCGGGTCTGCGCCACTATGCGGTTCAAGGGACTCGCGGAATTCCTGGACGGATGCTAAGATTCAACTCGTAACGACTTTCTCGGAGGCATGCTGGATGCCGGAGCAGACGAAGCCGTGGTGGGTCGATCCGGTGTGGTGGCAGGTTGTCGTGGCCGTCATCGCGGTGGCTATGGGTTCGTTTTGGGCATATCACGGCTCTAAGCAAAGGCAGGCTGTTCCCGAAAACAAGCGGAAAACCCAACAGATCACCGGGGAAACCAATCAGACGATGCCCATGCGGATATATCAACCGCAAAATGGTGATGTCGTCAAGGAGCGGGTGTTTGTATCTGGATATTCCGCATACCCCATGCGCAACAACTATCTATTTGTTACGGATGCCGTGGGAGGTGTCCACTACTTGCAGCGTGGCAGGATATCAGTTGATCCAAATGGGGCATGGTCGCAAGCGGCGGTCTTCGGCGAGCACGGAAACTGCGGGGTCGAGTTTATTGTGACCGAGGTGGCAACGGCGGAGGTTATTATTTCTCCGACGGTCGAGCAGTTCCCGGACGACGCGATAGTCACCCCGGCGATAAGGGTAGCTCGCGAGCCATGCAAGCCGCCATGAAACCGCTGTTGGCAAGGACACGACCAATGATGGGGTTTCGCATATCGACGATGGCCGCACTGCTGGCGGGCGCGATGGGCTTAGCGGGCGCGACGGGGCTGGCGCTCGGAGCGCAAGCACAGATAGTGGTCAACACGCCGAAGAGCGGGATGCAGGTGTGTCCGGTTAACGAGATCTCGGGCAGAATTTCGGGCCCGGCTATGGCCGCGTCCAATGCCGAGCTATGGATTGTCGTGCATCCAAAACTGGTGGGCGATTGTTGGGTCCAAGATCCGGTCTCCGTGGCTCCCGATGGCAGTTGGAGCGGCTATGCACATTTCGGCGAGCGCATCTCCGACCATGACGATTTACCCTACGAGTTCAAGGTCATGGTCCTAACTGCAAAGCCGACGGTAGGTAAGATAACGTGCTGGCCGACTACGACTTGGGTGTCGCCGGTTGTTACCGTCACTCGCCGGCCGACCGGCCAGTGCCGATAGCCCGTTGGCGGTGGTTGGCTCCCGTGATGTCGCCGGCGCCGGAGTGCTGCGCAGAATGTACCGCGGGTGAACATTCCCGAAGCTCCCTTGAAGCATGCGCTGTAGTGTCGCGAATCGCTGATATTGTCGGTGTTCGTACTCTACCGGCCGCCCCTGACGGCGCCGCAAACGAGCTGCGATATCCCCGCAAAATCGATCACGTGAGGGTCCCCTGGGGGACGGGGAAAACTTCATAATTCCGCCACGACAGGCCGCATCTGCGCCCACGGCCGCGCCTGCTCCAACGCCGCCGCCACACGCAGCAACGCCGCATCCTCGCCCGGCCGCGCCACGAGCTGGATCGCCAGCGGCAGGCCGGCCGCGTCGAACCCGCAGGGCAGGCTGATCGCCGGATTGCCGGTCAGGTTGAACGGCATCGTGTAGGGATACCAGGACGCGCGGATGTTCTCGACCGACTGGTTGTCGATCTCGATCGGCCCGAAGAAATCCTGGTCGATCGGCACCGCGCTACGCGACAGCGTCGGCATGGCGACGATGTCGGTATGCTCGAACCACGCCTGCACCTGGCGATACAGCCTGGTGCGTTCGAAGATCGCCGCATACAGCTCGGCGGCCGAATAGTTCGCCACCCGGTCCATCTGCCGCACGAAGGTCGGGCACATGATGGCGCGGTGCTGCCGCAGGTGGTGGCCGAACTGCGCCATCCGGTAGGCGCCGTTGTTGACGAACCACAACGCCTCCGGATTGGCGAATGGAACGGTCAGTTCATCGACCGTCGCGCCCAAACTGGTGAATGCCTCCAGCGCCGACTCGCATGCGGTCAGCACGGCGGCGGCCACCGCGCTGTTGCCGAGCCGAGCGCGCCAGGCGATGCGCACGCCCTTGAGGTCGCCGCCGGTGCGGATCGCGGCCACGTAGTCGGGCTGCGGCCGCGCCGTGGTGAGCGGATCGCGCAGGTCCGGCCCGGCCATCACACCCAGCATCAGCGCGGTATCCGCAACCGTGCGCGTCATCGGCGTAACGTAGGAAATATTGCCGAATCCGTCCTGCGCGTATTCCTGCGGCACCACGCCCAGGCCCTGCTTGAACCCGACCACGCCGTTGCACGCCGCCGGGATGCGCGTGGAGCCGCCGCCATCGGTCGCCACCGCGAGCGGCACCAGCCCGGCGGCGACCGCCACCGCCGAGCCGCCGCTCGATCCGCCGGAGCTGTGGTCGGCGCGCCAGGCGTTGCGCGTGCGGCCGAACAGCGGCGCCTGCGTCAGGCATTGCTGGCCGAATTCCGGCGTGGTGGTCTTGCCGACCACGATCGCGCCCGACTGCTTCAGCCGCGCCACCGCCACCGCGTCGGTAGCGGGAACGTGGTCCTTGAAGATGAGGGAACCCCAGGTGGTGCGGATGCCGGCGGTCGGCACCAGGTCCTTCACCGCCACCGGCACGCCGTGCAGCGGTCCCAGCATATCGCCGCGTTGCACCGCAGCTTCCGCGATCCGCGCCTGCGCCATGGCCGCATCGGCCGCGACGGTGATGAACGCGTTCAGTACCGGTTGGCTGCGCTCGATGCGCTCCAGCGTCGCGCGCACCAGCTCCACCGGCGACAGGCGGCGGGTGCGGATCAGCGCGGCGAGTTCGGTGGCCGGGGTGAAAGCGAGGTCGGTCGAGGGCATTGGGTGTGGTGTCCCGCCTAGGCGTCATTGCGAGGAGCGCGGCGACGAAGCAATCTCCCGCAAGAGATTGCTTCGTCGCTGCGCTCCTAGCAATGACGAGAGGGAGGAAGCACCATGCTGCGCCAGGAACAGAACGAATTGCTCACCCGCACGGGACCGGGAACGCCGATGGGCGAGATGTTCCGGCGCTACTGGATTCCCGCCCTGCTGGCCGAGGAACTGCCCGAGAACGACGGGCCGCCGGTGCGCGTGCAGCTTCTGTCCGAGAAACTCATCGCCTTCCGCGACACGATGGGGCGCTACGGATTGCTGGAAGAGTTCTGCGCCCATCGCCGCGTCTCGCTGTGGTTCGGGCGCAACGAGGAATGCGGCCTGCGCTGCGCCTATCACGGCTGGAAATACGACGTGACCGGCCAGTGCGTGGACCTGCCGTCGGAACCGGAGGACAACGGCTTCCGCCGCCGGATCAGACTGCGCGCCTATCCTCTGGTCGCGCAGGGCGGCGTGCTATGGACCTATATGGGCCCGCCGGACCACCAGCCGGACCTGCCGGAATTCGAATTCGCCAGGGTTCCGCCGCAACGGACCTTCACCTCGAAGCGGCTGCAATACAGCAACTGGCTGCAGGCGATGGAGGGCGGCATCGATTCCAGCCATGTTTCCTTCCTGCACCGCGACGCGCTGCACTCCGATCCGCTGATGCGGGGTTCGCGCGGCAACCAGTACAACATGGGTGACGCCATGGTGCGCTTCGAGGTGGCGGAGCATGCGGCCGGGCTGTTCATCGGCGCGCGGCGCAAGGCCGAGGCGGACAGCTTCTATTGGCGCATCACGCCATGGTGCATGCCGTCCTTCACCATGATCCCGCCGCGCGGCAACCATCCCGTGCACGGCCATTTCTGGATTCCGATCGACGACGACAATTGCTGGGCCTGGAGCTTCGACTACCACCCGACCCGCGACCTGACCGACGCCGAGCTTCAGGCGATGCGCGACGGCAAGGGCATCCATGTGCGTTACGTGCCCGGCACGTTCATCCCGGAGGCGAACCGCGACAACGACTACCTGGTTGACCGCGCCGCGCAGCAGGCCGGCGCGACCTATAGCGGCGTGGCGGGTATCGCCATGCAGGACGCCTCGTTGCAGGAAAGCATGGGGCCGATCGTCGATCGCGCGCGCGAGAACCTGGTCAGCACCGATAACGGCATCATCATGGCCCGGCGCTGCCTGCTGCGCGCGGCGCAGGCGCTGGCCGCGCAAGGCGTGGCGCCGCCGGGCACCGATCCGGCGACGCATCGCGTGCGCTCGGCCGCGCTGGTGCTGCCGGACGGCGTGGCCTTCGCCGAAGCGGCGCGCGAGGCGCTGACCGCGCGGCCGGGCGTGCCGCCGGTGTCGGTGTAGCCGGCCCTCATTCGTACAACCATGGTCCGGCAAGCAAGCTTTTAATACGGAGGAAGATAGAGAACCGCGGAGGACCACGGAGACAACAACAATACAGTATACCATGTTATCCACCGCAACCGAAGCGGCACGATGCCTCCGTGGCCCTCCGCGGTTCTCTATCTTCCTCCGTGTTAAAAGCTTGCTTTCCTAGCAAATGGCGACCGAACTGCCTCAAGGACCCGCGATGTCCCTATCGCCGCTCGCCCTGCTGAAGACCCGCCGTCTGTGGCCGCTGGCGCTCACCCAGTCCTGCGGCGCCCTGAACGACAACCTGGTGAAGAACGCCATGTTGGTCCTGGCGCTGTTCAAACTGGGCATCGGTGGCGCCGGGTTGTCCGCCCTGGCCGGCGCGCTGTTCATCGCGCCCTACATTCTGCTTTCGGCCTCGGCCGGACAACTGGCCGATCGTTTCCCCAAGCCGCGCGTCATCCTGGCCTACAAGGCGCTTGAACTCCTGCTGATGCTGGCCGCCGCCGCCGCCTTCCTGGCCGCCAGCGTGCCCGGCTTGCTGGGCGTGCTGTTCGCGCTCGGCGTGCAGGCGGCGCTGTTCGGCCCCGTGAAATACGGTGTGCTTCCGGAACATCTTGCCGAGGATGAGCTGCTCGCCGGCAACGGCATGATCGAGGCGACCACCTTCCTGTCCATCGTCTGCGGCACCGTCGCCGGCGGCGCGCTGATGCTGCTCGCCGACGGCGCGGCGGTGGTCGGCGCGACCGGCGTAGTGCTGTCGCTGGTCGGGCTGCTTGCCGCATGGCGCATCCCTGCCGTGCCGGCCGCCGATCCAATGCTGCGCCTGTCGCCCAACCTGTTCGCGGAAACCTGGCGCGTGCTGCGCCACGCCGCGTCGATCCGGCCGATCTGGCGGTCGGTGCTTGGGCTTTCCTGGTTCTGGACCATGGGCGCCACCTTGCTGACCGAGTTTCCGGTGGTCGCGCGCGACACGCTGCACGCCGGCGGCAGCATGCTGACCCTGCTGCTGACGGTGTTCGCGGTGGGCGTCGGCATCGGCTCGATGCAATGTGCCCGCTTGCTGCACGGCGAGGTGTCCGCGCGGCTGGTACCGTTCGCCGCACTGGGCATTTCGCTGTTCTGCTGGGACTTCGCCTCGGCCGCCGCGAGTGCCGGCGCCGCGGGCGGCTTCGCCACGGCCGCGGCTGCCCTGGGGTCGTTCGCCGGCTGGCGGATGGTCGCCGACCTGTTCCTGCTGGCCGGGTGCGGCGGCATGTTTTCGGTGCCGCTCTACGCCATCATCCAGGACCAGGCGGCACCGTCCGAGCGCGCGCGCATGGTGGCGGCCAACAACATCATGAACGCGCTGTTCATGGTGGCGGGCGCCGCGGCGGCCGCCGGCCTCGCGGCATCCGGCTTGCGCGCGCCGGCCGTGCTGGAACTCGCCGCCCTGGCGAACGTTGTCGCCGCCGGCTGGATCGTTCGCATGCTGCCACAGGATTTTTATCGCGCGCTGCTGCGCTGGTATTTCACCACGTTCCACCGCCTGCGGATCAGCGGCCTGGAGAACTACCATGCGGCCGGCGACCGCGTGGTGATCGTCGCCAACCATCAATCCTATCTCGATGCGCCGCTGATCGCCGCCTGCCTGCCCGACAGCCCCAGCTTCGCCATCCATACGGCGCAGGCGGCCAAGTGGTATTTCAGGCCGTTCCTCGCCGCGGTCGATACTTTTCCGTTGAACGTGCAGTCGCCCTATGCGGTGAAGCGCATGATCGAGGCGGTGCGCGACCATGGCCGCAAGCTGATGGTGTTTCCCGAAGGCCGCATGACCCACACCGGCGCGCTGATGAAAATCTATGAAGGCGCGGCCATGGTCGCCGACAAGGCGGGCGCGAGAATCGTGCCGATCAGCATCGAGGGATTGCAGTTCAGCCGCCTCAGCCATATGCGCGGCAAGCTGCGCCGCCGCTGGTTCCCCCCGGTGCGGGTGACCATCCTGCCGCCGGTGACCCTGGCACCGCCGGATGCCGGCCATCTGACGCCGCGCCAGCGCCGTGAGGTGACCGGCCGCGTCTTGCAGGACGCGATGGTGGCGGCGATGTTCCGTTCCCGGGATAGTGACAAGACCCTGTTCGCCGCGGTGCTGGACGCGCGTGCGGCCTATGGCGGCCGGACGCTCATTCTCGAGGACATCCAGCGCGCGCCGATCGGCTACGACCGGTTGCTGCTGGGTGCCGTGGCGCTGGGGCGCGCGCTGGCCGCCGCGGCGCCGGGCGAGACGCATGTCGCGCTGCTCCTGCCCAATGCGGTCGGTTCCGTGGTGACGTTGATCGGGCTGCAGGCTTTCGGGGTGGTCCCGTGCCTGCTGAACGTCACGGCCGGCGCGGCGAACATGCTGTTCGCCTGCCGCGCCGCCGGTGCGAATTATGTCGTGTCAAGCAGGACATTTGTAGAGAAGGGGCGGTTGGGAGGGGTGGTGGAACGGCTGGCCGCCGAAATGCGGTTCATCTGGCTGGAGGATTTGCGCGACGCGATCGGGCCGCGCGCGAAACTGCGCGCCAAACGCGACGCGTGGGGCGCCCGCCGGCTGCCGGGTGCGCGCGTGTCGCCGGACTCCGCCGCTGTCGTGCTGTTTACCAGCGGGTCGGAGGGCAGCCCCAAGGGCGTGGCGCTCAGCCACCGCAACGTGCTGACGAACTGCGCGCAGTTGTCATCGGTGATCGACTTCAATGGCAGCGACATCGTGTTCAACGCGATGCCGATGTTCCACGCCTTCGGCCTGACCGGCGGCACTATCCTGCCGCTGGTGTTCGGCGTGCGCGCGTTCCACTACCCGAGTCCGCTGCACTATCGCGTCGTGCCGGCGCTGATCTACGACACCGACGCGACGATCTGCTTCGGCACCGACACCTTCCTGCGCGGCTGGGCGCATTATGCGCATCCCTACGACTTCTACGCCATGCGCTACATCTTCGCCGGCGCGGAGAAGGTGCAGGAGGAAACCCGGCGCACGTTCGCCGACCGCTTCGGCGTGCGCATATTGGAAGGCTATGGCGTGACCGAAACCTCGCCGGTGCTGGCGCTGAACACCGCGATGCACTGCCGGCCGGGCACGGTGGGGCGCTTCCTGCCGGGCATCGAATGGCGGCTGCAACCGGTGCCTGGCGTAGCCGAGGGCGGGAAACTGCAGGTGCGCGGCCCGACCGTCATGCTGGGCTATCTGCGGGACACCGCGCCCGGCGTGGTGGAAACCCTGGCGGATGGCTGGTACGACACCGGCGACGTCGCGTCGGTGGACGCCGCCGGGTTCGTATCGATCACCGGCCGCGTAAGCCGGTTCGCCAAGATCGGCGGCGAAATGGTGTCGATGGCCGCGGCAGAATCGCTGGTCGCGGCGCTATGGCCGGACGCACGCCACGCGGTGGTCAGCGTGCCGGACGCGCGCAAGGGCGAGGCCCTGCTGCTGGTCACCACGCACAAGGCTGCCGAGCCACGCGAGCTGTTGGCGTTCGCCCGCGCGCGCGGCATGCCGGAATTGCTGGTGCCGCGTGTCATCCACCCGGTCGCGACCATTCCACTGCTCGCAACCGGGAAGGCGGATTATCCGGCGGTGGAGCGGCTGGTCGAGGCGGCGCGCGCCGCCGCGGCGCCGGAGGTTGCGACGGTATAGGTGGCTGCCCGAGCAGCTCGACGGTTGCCGGCTGCGGCGCGAGGCACAGCGCGCCTTGATCCTGGGGCCGCGGCTTACGTGCCCGGATGCGTACCGCCTCACTCATCATCGACCTCCGGGTCGGAGGAACCCGGCAAAGCCTGCTCCGGCCGTGGTGTCATCTCGACGCGGCGTTCCCCAGCCTCCCCTTCCAGCCGCCAGGCCCGAAAGCGGTGTTCGTGGCCGGCATCCGGGTTTGGAATTGTGTCGGGCGCGAGATCGTTCGTGCGCAGATCGAAGCGATAGGCAACAACGAGGTTCGCCGCCTCAACGCGCACAAGCTCGCCGATCATCATACCCCTCGGTCACTGGGACAATTCCGAAATCAGGATAGCTGTTGTGCCCACCCTGTTCGAACGGCACCTCTAGCTCAACCAGCCGTTGCTTGACCCAGTTCTGAAAGTGGAATTCCTTGTCCTGCCGCGACTCCCGGCGAATAAATTGATTGCTGTCGCGCGCGGCGATGATGCGGCGATAGAATTCGGCAACGGTTGATTGACTGGCGGACATGATTCCTGTCGCTTCCATGCCGGCGAATCGGGATTCTGCTCGCCCCACGGGCTAAGGCCACAGCCTTTACGGCCAACGACCCGACAGGCCGGAACTAACGAAACGCGCAGATTTGACAGACAAGCGAGTATATCGGAACATCAAGCGAACGAAAAATGAATGCAAGCCCAGATCTCCCCCGTCTGTGTGGCGTTCAAACCGACGCACCCCGCAGCCTGGTCTGAGACCCGTGGGCAAGCACCGCAACGAACCACCGGTCCGTCCCGGTCGCCCCCGCCCGCCGCCGCGTCTCCGCGCAGCCGCACGCCAGCGGCCCGCCCCATCCGCGACCAGCCCGGCACCTCCGTAACCCCCCTTGACAACTTTCCCTATATATGCTTAAAATCCCATCAAATGCCCGCCACCGCCTCCCCTCCCGAGCCAACCCCCCACCCCGATCCCGATCGGGCCCCCACCAGCGCGCCCACCCCACACCGCCTCGCCAATCTGCTCCGCCGCGTGTTCAACTACGGCAAGGAGCTCCTCATCGCCGTGCGCCTGCGCGCCGCCTGCCCGGAATTCCCCCGCCTCGCCAAACCCTTCGGCACCACCGACCTCCAGCGCATCCTCGCCCGCATCTCCTCTGCCATGGGCCGTGCCGTCTTGCTCGAGGCTGACTTCCTCCGCCAGGCCGGCCTCGGCCACCACGCCGTCCCCCCGCGCATCCGCACTCCCGCCCCGCGCAAGCCACGCGCCGCCCGCCCGGATGCCACGCCCCGCCAGAACCCGCCGCCCGCCCAACCCGCAAGACGGAGCGACGCTTCGCCGTTCCCCACCGCCGCGCAGCTCACCGCCGAGCTCCGCCGCCACCCGGTCGGCGTCGTGCTCGCCGGCATCTGCCGCGACCTCGGCATCACCCCGCACCACCCGCTATGGGAGGAAGTGTCGCACGCCATCGTCGCCTGTGGCGGCAGCATCGCCGGGCTCCAGCAGGACGCCGATACAAGGTGGTGTTCGAAGCGGTGGCTGGAGATCCCCGTCGCCCGACCGGCCTCCATCCCGGCCTACCTATGGCCGAAATGGTGGCCGCAACCGGAACCACAAACAGCCGCAGCCAGCGCCACCGGCCCGCCCTGAGCAAGGACGGACCACACAACGGTAGGGCTTGACCCGGCCATCTACGCACAAACCGTCACGCACGAAGCGCGAAGACCCCTGGCACGGACCGGGGCGCGGATGGCCGCGTCGAGCCCGGCCATGACGCTGGGGCCGATGCGCTGCGCGGTGGGCTAAACCCGTCCCACCACCTCATCCCGGAACCGCCGCATCCCGGCAACCACCCCATCCGCATCATCCTGCTCGAAATCGAAATCCAACCCCGTCACGCCCAGTGCCCGCAACGCCCGCACATCCTCGATGACGTCGGACATGCTGCCGGAGAACAGCCGCCGGTTGCCGTCGCTCGCCGGCGGCATCGGCAGCGCATGGCGCTTCACGCGATACACCACACCCATCTTTGCCGGATCGCGCCCAGCCTCCCCCACCAACCGCCGCAGCCGCGCGATGCCCGCCTCCAGCCGCGGCAACGAATCGAGCAGATGCGCGCGGTTGCTGCCGATCGGATACCAGGCATCGGCGAGGCGTGCGGCGCGACGCATCGACGGGCCGCTCTCGCCGCCCACCCAGATCGGCGGATGCGGCTTCTGCACCGGCTTCGGATCGAACACCAACCCGTCCATCTTCACATACGGCCCGTCCAGACGTGGCCGCGCCTCGGTCCACAACGTGCGGAACGCATCGAGATACGCGTCGGTCACCGCGCCGCGCTCGGCGAAGGGTGTCGTCACCACCGCATCGAATTCCGCCTTCAACCAGCCGGCGCCGACCCCCACCACCAGCCGCCCACCCGACAACACGTCGATGCTGGCAAGCATCTTGGCCGCCAGCACCGCCGGCCGATGCGGCACCACCATCACCGCCAGCACCAGCCGGATGCGCTCCGTCTTCGCCGCGATCCAGCACGTGGCGACCAGTTGCTCGTGCCGATGCCCGGGCGACGCGCCATAGAACTCGCCGGATTCCGAATAGGGATAGCCGGGCGCGGCCATGTCGGGGATGGCGACATGGTCGGTCAGGGTCAGATAGTCGAAGCCCAGCGCCTCGCCCTCGCGCGCGACGCGCGCCATTGCAGCCGGGTCCGCCATCCCGCCGCTCATCGGCAGGTTGAAGCCGATCTGCATGCCGTCGATCATGGTCTTCATATCCTCCGTTCGTCTGGTCCGTGGGCGTCGCGTGACCGCACCGCACCGTGCCCCAGCACGGCATCCAGCGCCGCCTGCAACGCCTGCGCCGGCGCATCGGCGCGCGATGCCGAACGCCACGCCACATGCCCATCCGGGCGCACCAGCACGGCGCCGTCATCCGCCACGCCGTATGCCGCCGCCCATGCGCCGTCGCCATCCGCCAGCGCGCCGTCGCCGCCGATCATGTGCGCGACGAGCGGCGGCCGCGACGGACCCGCCAGACGCCGCGCGGCATCCAGCCACGCGCCGCCACGACCACCGGTCAGCACCACAAAGCGTGGCCCGAACAGATCAACCGTCGAGACCGGCGCACCGTCGCGCCGCAACCAGACATGCGGCGCCCGGCACCCCGGCCGCGCCGACGGCACGTACTGCGTCACCGGATCATCGAGCACCGGTGCCTCCGTGCCATCCGCCACCACCGCCCCCGACTCGTACGCCGCCCCGAATATCAACCCCTGCTCGCTCAAAAACGCCGCGCGCGGCAGCTTCGCGCTATCCTGCCGCGCCGTTCGCCCCATCGACAGCGAGTTTTCAAGACTCGCCTGGGTGATGGCCACGCCGATCGGCTGCCGCTCGGCGTGATAGGTGTCGAGCAATACCGCATCCGCCTGGCCGTGCAGCACCGCGGCCAGCTTCCAGGCCAGATTATGGACGTCCTGCACGCCGGTGTTCATGCCGAATCCGCCGGTCGGCGGCATCTCATGCGCTGCGTCTCCTGCCAGAAACATCCGCGCGTCGCGATAGCGGTCGGCGACGACGGCCGACGCCTCCCACGCGCTCACGCCCAGCACGCGCACCGGCAGGTCCGCCACGCCGACCCCCTTGCGGATCAGCGCCGTGCAGCACTCCGGCGTGAAATCCGCCGGGGTGTAGCCGTAATGCTTCAGGCTGTGGATCAGGAATCCCCAACGGTCCGACGCGTTGATCGTCAGGAACGTGGCGCGCAGATCGGATTGCTCGACGAAATACAGCGCCGCCGGGCGATCCGCCGTCCATGGCCGCAGATCCGCGTTGAACAGGATGTTGACGCTGTCATAGACACCCTCCTGGCCGATCATCCGCGCGCCCATCATGCGGCGAACCCGGCTTTGCGCCCCGTCCGCGGCGATCAGGTACTGCGCGCGCACCAGAATCTCGGCGCCGCTGACGCGATCCTGCAACGTTGCGACAACGCCGTCCGGGTCCTGCCGCGCCTCGATCATCTCCGTGTTGAAGCGCAGCTCGGCCAGGGTTTCGGCCGCGGCGAAGCGGCGCAGCACCGGTTCCAGGTCGTCCTGCGCGCACAGGCAGTTCGGCACCGCGGTGGCGGCACGGTTGGCGGGCGACATCCGCCCGGGCACGCGCCGCTCCACCTCCCGGCCGGCCAGGCTTTCCGTCCACACGATCAGCCCGGTGCGCTCCGGCGCCAGGCCGGCGTCGCGCACTGCCTGTTCCATGCCGAACTGGCGGTAGATCTCCATCGTGCGCGCATTGATGCCGCGCGCCTTCGGCAGGATCGACGTGCCGGGATGGCGCTCCACAAGCAGCGATCGGATGCCTTGGCGGGAGAGAAACAGCGAGGCGGACAGGCCGACCGGGCCGCCGCCGGCGATGAGAACCGGAACGTCAATCATGCTGGCGATATTTCCTCCGATCATGAACCGGCCCGTCACGCATTGCGCGGGCCGCCCTGCACGTGCCGCGCGAATAGCGCGAACAGGCGCCGCGTCACCGGCCCGACTTCTCCGTCATGCACCGCCGTGCCGTCGATCCGCACGATCGGCTTGACGAAGCTGGTCGCGCTGGTGAGGAACGCCTCGCGCGCGGCGCGCATGTCCGGCACGCTGAAGCGCGACTCCTGGAACGCAATGCCGGCGTCCTGCATCAACCCGAACAGCGCGTCGCGCGTGCAGCCGGGCAGGATGGCGTGGTCCAGGCCGCGGGTGCGCAGCACGCCGTCCTGGTCCACGATCCAGAAGCTGGTGGCGGCCCCTTCGGTCACCATCCCTTCGTCATCCACCAGGATCGCCTCCAGCGCGCCTTGCTCCTTCGCCGCCTGGCGCGCCAGCACGTTGGGCAGCAGCCCGGTGCTCTTGATGTCGCAGCGCGCCCAGCGCTGGTCCGGCCAGGTGATCGCGCTGGCGGTCCAGCGCGTCACGTCGGACGGGTACGGCGGAATGCGGCGGATCGTCACCACCACCGACGGCGCCACCGGCACGGTGGGAAACGCGTGGTCGCGCCGCGCCACGCCGCGGGTGACCTGCATATAGACCAAACCCTCGCGCAGGCGGTTTTGGCGGGCGACTTCGCGCAGGACGTGGCGCAGCGCCGCGCGGCTCATCGGCCGCGGCAGCCGCAATTCGCGCAGGGAGCGGTCCAGCCGGTCGAGATGGCGGTCCTCGTCGATGAACCGGCCATCGTGCAGGTGCAGGACCTCATAGACGCCGTCGGCGAACTGGTAGCCGCGGTCCTCGACGTTCACCGACGCGTGGCGCTGCGGCAGGTAGCGTCCGTTCACGTAGGCGATGCGGCTCATGCGTCGGCGTCCCCGGTTGGCGCTCCGAACGCAGCATACCGCGCCAGCCGATGCAACGCCGCCGCAACCGGTGTGGCCGCATGTTGCCGGCGCGCCATGCGAACCTGGGTGGCAGATCTGACTGGGCTGGTGATCGGCTTTGCTCTGGGTGGGGCGGCGCTGGTGCATTTTCTGCCGCAAATCGAGCATGTGTGGCGGCCGGAGATGCTCGGGCAGGCCCCGGCGCGGCAGGTCCGGGTGCCGTCGGTTGCGCCGCGTCCGGCCGTGCTCGGGCCGCCCAGGTTGGCGCCGGTGCCGGATTCGCCGGCGCTGATGCCGGCACCCGCGCCGTTGCCGCGAATCAACGAGCCGGACGAGTCCGATCCCGCCGAGCCGCCACCCGTGCGCGGCACTGGCGTGGCCGGCACCGGCTTCTTCGTCGCCGATGGGTTGGTGATGACGGCCGCGCACGTCGTCACCGCATGCCGGCGCGTGGAAATCGTTTCGCCGTTCGTCCGGCGCAGCCTGGCGCACGTGGCGGCACGCGATACACGCCACGACATTGCCTTGCTGGACGCGGCGGGGGTGCAGGCGCCGGCGACGCTGGCGATCGGCCGCCCGACCGCCTCCGGGGCACGGGTTTTCGTGCTTGGCTATCCCGCGACCGCCGGACTGCTGATCCCGGAGGCGACCTGGGGCACCCTGGAAAACGACAAGCTGCCGCGTCAGCCGGCGTCGCTGACCGACCCGCGCGAGCAGGTGTGGATGGAGGCCAGCCAGGTCACGCATGGCTATAGCGGCGGCCCGATCTTCGACCCGCGTTCCGGCAAGGTGGTGGGGATCGTGCGCGCGATGCTGGACGGGGGCTGGTTACGCGCCATCCGGGGCATGCCGGAATCGGGCATGACCATCGGTCCCGGATCGGCACTGCTGAATGCGTTCCTGGAGAATGCGGCGCCCGGGACCGATGCGTTTCCGGCGGACCAGTGGGGCGACGATCCGCTGACGGTGGTGCGCCACGCGACGGTGCACGTGTTCTGCTGGCACTGAGCGTGTCGTTCGGGACCGCCCCCCGCTATTCCGGGAGCACCTCGCCGGAGCCGCCGAACTCCGCCGGGAAATCCTTCAGTTTCGGCAGCCCGTCGCGCATCGGCAGCACGGTCTCGGCGTAGTTGACATGCACCTGCGGCGCGAACGCCAGGTCTGGGATGGTCGCCGCGAAGACATCGATCATGTTGAGCGGCGGGTGGCGCGCCATCAGATGGCCGCCGCAGAGCCGACAGAACTGGCGGTGACTCAAATCTGTCTTGTGGTAGGTGGCGAGATGCTCTTCGCCCTTGGTCACCTTCACCGCCTCCGGCGGCCACAGGGTGAAGGCGTTCACCGGTCCGGCCGACCAGGACCGGCATGATCGGCAATGGCAATATCCCATGGCGTTGGGCGGTCCGGTAACTTCGATCTGCACGGCGCCGCAGAAGCATGCACCTCGATACGATCCGCTCATGGTTCTTCTCCCTTTGTGCTGGCGATTGTCGGCACGGCTGAATGGAGGGGTGGAACCCCACTCAATGAACGGGACGCGGAGTGCGGGCCGGCTGGACGAGATGTCCCCGATGCAAAATCGCGGGTGCCCGATATCGGTTAGCCTAACCCGCCAGCGGCGCCTTGCGCAACGCGCCTGGCGATCGAACAGCAGGGCAATCGCATGCGGGACGGGGCCCGGCGCTGCCGCGCGGCTGCCGACCGGCGGCAGGCACGCTTTCGCCACGGAGTTGGCAAGCCGGCGACGCCGCTCCCCTCTCCCGCTTTGGCGGGAGAGGGGATACGGTGCGGGCGGGAGGATCCTGCCATGGACGACGTAGTGCGCGACCGTTTCACCTTCAGCGATTTCCGCCTGCAAAGCGGCGAGGTATTGCCGGAGGTCGCCATCGCCTATTGCACGCGCGGCCGGCTGGCGCCGGACGGACGCAACGCGGTGCTGGTGACGCACGGCTATACCAGCGGCCACCAGATGATCGAGCCGGACGGCGGGTCCTCCGAAGGGGCCTGGACCACGCTGGTCGGCCCCGGCGCGCCGGTCGATACCGAGCGCAACTACGTCGTCGCGTCCAACATGCTGGGGTCGAGCTTCGGCTCGACCAATGCGGCCTCGATCGATCCGCGCACCGGCAGGCGCTACGGCTCGCGGTTTCCCGCCATCACCCTGGCCGACATCGTCGCGGCGCAGCGCCGCCTGCTGGAACATCTGGGCGTGAAACACCTGCGCGCGGTGGTCGGGCCGTCCTTTGGCGGGTTCCAGGCCTTCCAATGGGGGGTCAGCTTCCCGGACTTCATGGACGGCATCGTACCGGTGGTCTCCGCGCCACAGGCCAGGCTCAACATGACCGCCGACACGCGCGCGCGCTTCGGGCGCGACCCCAACTGGAACGGCGGCGACTACTACGAAACCGGTGGCATGGCCGCGACCATGATCGACCTGCGGATGGATACCCTGCGCCGCTACGGCATGACCGACGAGGCGGCGATCCGCCGCGCCGCCGGGCAATGGGCGGACATATTCGACGCCAACTCGCTGCTGATCCTCGGCCACGCCGCGGAGCAATACGACGTGTCCGGCATGCTGGACCGCATCCGGGTGCCGGTGCTGTACGTGCTGTCGCGCACCGACGTGCTGTTCCCGCCGGAGCGGGCGCCAGGGGTGATGCAGGCGCTGCGCGACGCGGGCGTGGAGGCGACCTATTTCGAGATCGACAGCGACAAGGGCCACCTGGCGTCGGGCGCGGACGCCGGCAAATGGGCGCCGGCGCTGCGCGACTTCATGCGCCGCCTGGGCGCCGCCGCATGAGCGGCGCGACGCATCCGTCGGGTCCGCTGACGCTGGCGATCGATATCGGCGGCACGAAGCTGAAGGCCAGCGTGTTGGCGGTGACCGGCCGCATGATCGAGCAACCGAACCGCGTCGATACGCCGCATCCCGCCAAGCCGGACGCGGTGGTCGCGGCCCTTGCGGAGCTGGTGCGAACGCTCGGTGCGTTCGACCGCATTTCGATCGGGTTTCCCGGCGTGGTGCGGCGTGGGCGGGTGGTGACGGCACCCAATCTCGGCACCGAGGACTGGCACGCCTATGCCCTGGCGGATGCGCTGGCGGAACGGCTGGGCAAGCCGGCGCGCATGCTGAACGACGCGACGGTGCAGGGGCTGGGCGTGATCAGCGGGCACGGCCTGGAATGCGTGATCACGCTGGGCACCGGCATGGGCTTCGCGCTGTTCGACCGCGGCTATCCCGCGCCGCATCTGGAGCTGAGCCAGCATCCGGTGCGCAAGGGGATGACCTACGACCAGTGGATCGGCGACGCCGCGCTGCACGAGGTGGGGCCGAAAATCTGGAACCGGCGGGTGCGCAAGGCGATCGACATCATTGCCACGCTGGTGAACTACGACACGCTGGCGATCGGCGGCGGCAACGCCAAGCGGCTGGATTTCGCGCTGCCGGCCGGGGTGCGAGCGGTGTCGAACGACGCCGGCATCACCGGCGGGATCCGGCTGTGGGATCCGTTGCTCGATCCGATGTTCGTCGCGGATGACGCGATGGCGTTGCCGGCGCGGTGACAGGCATCCCGCGGGTCAGGGCAATCGCATTTCAAAACAGTGCCAGAAGGCGCGAGAGGTAGGCGTCGTCCCATCCGGCGCGCTTGAGCTTGCCACGGAATGAACCTTTGGCAGCGTCCTTTTGCATCACATTCAGAGCCATG
>Ga0307373_10001161_pt1 | contig 49640 bp, 49 predicted proteins | sample OX2MG_FD_202534 | JGI IMG/M metagenome (GOLD analysis project Ga0307373, IMG submission 202534) | Soil microbial communities from Risofladan, Vaasa, Finland - OX-2 | ecosystem: Environmental > Terrestrial > Soil > Coastal area > Acid sulfate soil | place: Finland: Risofladan, Vaasa | collected...
GTTGTGGCTTTTGACCTTGCTGCTGTTTTTGTTGTGGCTTTTGACCTTGTTGTTGTCCTTGTGGTCTGTTACCTTGAGGATGTTGTGGCTTTTGACCTTGTTGTTGTCCTTGTGGTCTGTTACCTTGCATCTTATTTTCTGGTTTTGTATTTTGCGGTGATCCTGAAATTGGTTTCATCTTACTCCATAAGACACTCATTCTTGCCTTGTAGCCCACACCATATTCCAATTCGTCTGGAACCAAAGTTGCAGGATGAACAAATCCTTGGCTTCTAATTGCGACGGCTCGTCTCATTGCTATGTTTCTAACATAATCCCAATCTTCAGTTCCAAATCCATCTATGGGACCTGCCAATATTCCATTGTGCATTGAAAACACAAGTGCCGATACTATTGGAATGGCATAGTTGATACTTGCTGGAGAATTGATTTTCACTGGCATCAATGGCATATGATGGCTGCCTCTGGTATTTCCTGCCACTAGATGCGGATTGTTAAATGCAGATCCTGCTTCTTCTGTTGCCGGGAAATCTTTCTGGGTTCTCACTATGCAAATTGGGTCGTCTTTTCCAACATAGGTTCCTGCAATATTGTGTAGTCTATCTGTTGATGCTGCCAATATTGGTTGATTATCCTTAGTAGTTACAGTAGATATGACATATCTTCCTGGGTACATCAGAGCTGCTTCTAATGTTGGTTTGTCTTGCCACATTTCCAATGTAGCTACTTTACCCTTTTCTACATCCATTACTGAAATTCTGACACCTCTTGCCAAATTCTGGTTTACAATCAAACCAGTGTTAGATAGTGCGTCAACAAACATTCTGTAGAACGGATAGTTGAATGCACCAGGCTCAGTCTTGTCTGCAGCATAAATTGTAAATGCCTCATTTGGCCTTTCATCAAATGTCATCTCGGCAACGCCAGGTCCCATGCCTTTTACATTTCCAGAAAATGAATCCTTCAACAAGTCTTGGCCTGCACCGTAGAGTCCTTCACTTTTTGCTACGCGGGTTGCAGCTTCAAATGCACGCCATGCAAGTCCATGGACTTGGGAATTGTTAACACCTTTAGTGTGAGTCATAACGATATGTATGTCATCTCCACAATATCCTATATAGGAATCAATCAAGAGTCCTTTACCATCTTTTTTTACTTGTGGCTTTACAAGATTTCTTACGGCGTTTAGTAGACCATCACTTGGTCTTGTATGTCCGCCGATTCCGCCAACATCAGCTTTGATTACGGTTACTGTAATTTTCATTGTACTTTGTGATGAAATAGTTCGATTTATACCATGTGAAAAAATTTGATCTCAATGATCGAGTCAGAAAATAATTCAACTTTTGGCCGAAAAAAAATCAAAAAATGAAAATGCTAATAAAGCCCTTCTCAAGTAACATCCAACATGAGCACTGCAGCATCAAGAAAACCTCATTTGAACATGATTGTCGTAGGACATATTGATAACGGAAAATCTACAACCATGGGTCACTTTTTAATGGAACTCGGACTAGTAGATGAAAGAACAATCGCATCACATGCAGCCGAATCCGAGAAGACCGGAAAAGGTGACACTTTCAAATATGCATGGGTTATGGATAATATCAAAGATGAAAGAGAAAGAGGCATTACAATCGATTTAGCATTTCAAAAATTTGAATCTCCAAAGTACTTCTTCACATTAATAGACGCACCAGGTCACAGAGACTTTATCAAAAACATGATCACAGGTGCCTCAGAGGCAGACTGTGCAGTTTTAGTCTTGTCAGCAAAAGAAGGTGAGACAGATACAGCAACCGCACCAGGTGGACAAGCAAGAGAGCACGCCTTCTTACTTAGAACATTAGGTGTAGGACAACTAGTAGTAGCAATTAACAAAATGGACGACAATAATTTCTCAGAAGCAGCATACAAAGTAGCAAAAGAAAAGGCAGAGAAATTATTGAAGTCAGTAGGTTACAAGCTTGAAAAAGTAGCAATCATTCCAGTATCAGGTTGGAAGGGTGATAACTTGGTCAAGAAATCACCAAACATGCCATGGTGGACAGGCAAAACACTATTCGAATCATTTGACGATTTCACAATGCCAGACAAACCAACCGGTAAACCACTTAGAATTCCAATACAAGATGTTTATACCATCACCGGTGTCGGTACAGTTCCAGTAGGACGTGTCGAAACAGGTGTTGCAAAGCCAGGTCAGAAGATAGTGGTCATGCCATCAGGGGCAGTAGGTGAAATCAAATCCATTGAAACACATCACACTGAAATGTCATCAGCAGAGCCAGGTGATAACATTGGATTCAACTTGAGAGGCATTGAAAAGAAAGATATCCATAGAGGAGATGTCATTGGAACAGTTGACAATCCACCAAACGTAGCAAAAGAATTCAGAGCACAGATAATAGTTATTCACCATCCCACCGCAATCGCACCTGGATACACACCAGTAATGCATGCACATACTGCTCAAGTGGCAGCAACAATAGTTGCCTTTGAAGCAAAGATAAATCCACAATCTGGTGCAATTGAAGAGGAGAATCCAAAATTCTTGAAAGCAGGAGATTCCGCAATTGTCAGAATTAAACCAGTTAGACCATTGTGCATTGAGACATTCGGAGAATTTCCAGAAATGGGAAGATTCGCTCTCAGAGACATGGGTGCAACAATTGCAGCAGGCATTGTAAAAGAGATCACTGAGAAATACACCAAATAGGGACTTGAATGACCCAAACAGCCCGAATTAAATTGACAAGTACTAGCCTTTTAAGACTGGATGGGGTCTGTACTGAAATCAAAGGCATTGGTGAAAAAACAGGTGTCAAAGTAAAAGGTCCAACACCATTACCAGTAAAAACACTAAATGTTGTTACACGAAAGTCACCATGTGGTCAAGGTACAAACACATATGAAAAATGGGAAATGCGAATTCACAGACGAGTCATAGACCTCGGTGCAGACGACAGGGCAATAAGACAGCTCATGAGAATTAAAATTCCAAACGATGTATATATCGAACTTACTTTGAAATAGTGATAAAAATGTCTGAACCAACTCAAGAAATACCTGCAGAAGAAAAACCAACTAGCTTTAGTGTTTTCTATTCCTGTATGCGTTGTGGAACTCAAGTATCACAATCTGAGCTTACGCGATTGCCAGAAATAAAATGCATTTGTGGTTTTAGAGTGTTTACCAAGGTCCGACCACCATTAGTAAAAACAATCAAGGCATTCTAAATATCTCTAGTCCCGCTATAACTATGGACACGTTGCATGTGGGTTCGCATCTCTTCCATACTTGAAAAAAACTTGTTACATTCTTTACAATCATATCTCTTGTCACCATGATGTAACTGCTGGTGTAACATTAGATATTCCTGCTGTCTAAATTTTGCACTGCATATTTCACACTTGAATTTTTTAAAAATATTCATCTAGCCCAACTTTGCCTTGTATGAGTCCCAACATTCTCTACACAATTGTCCATCAAGCACCCATTTTTTCTTGGGAGTATACCTTATCATGCCAAGTTTTTTTCCACAAATCTGACAATTTGACCTTTGACTCTTGTAGATAAGATCTTTTTTATCAAAACAAGATTTGCACAATAACCCAGTCATATCCCACTGGTACCGCGGTTCCCAAAGATCAGGAACATCTTTTTCTATTCCACATACAACACATTTTTGCCTCAGGCTTTGTTCGTAGAATTTTTTCATCTGGGAGACATAGCAATCACCACAAAGTGGGCCCTCCACATTCCACTCGCTCTTGGGTTTATTCTTGTGGACGGACTCTTTTTTGCAAATGGCACAGATAATTGGTTTTCGCGAAAACAAGTTCATAGTATTGAATATCACTAAATCCATTAAATAGTTATCATAAAGGAAAAGGAATTGAGAACGCTAGTTCTCAGGTTTATTGTTCAAGCGCTTCTTCGAGAAGCTGGCCTGCACTTAACATTCCCTTTTGCTTTGCAATCTGTTCAATTTTTGCATATTGTTCAGCTGTAAAACAAACTGGCATTGAACGGTCTTTCATGAATATCAACCGCCTTTCTGATTTTATATCCTTTTTGCTATCAAAAAGTGTTGATTAAGTGAAGAGGTTTTGACCAGATCAATAGCATTTTTTATGGCGTATCAGGAATCAATGATAAACTCTGGTAAACTTGGTTAAACTGGATTTGATTACCCCCTGAGTATGTCAATACTATGTACAAATTTGTCAGTTAAACAAACACAAATGTTAGAGAGACTTAAGTCTTACCAACAACAATTTGCCAATATAACGTTATGAAAAACTTTTTTGTAATATCGGCATTGGTATTTTTAGCATCAGGAATGACATCAAATCATGCCTTTGCAGCTGGAACAGCACCAAGTCTTGGAGCAGCTGGTACTTTTGGTGTATTAGCTTCATCAACAATAACTGCTGCAAGTGCATCCACTGTCAATGGGAATCTTGGCATTAGTCCTGGTACTGCAATAACTGGTCCAATTACCGTAAGCGGAACAAAACATGTTGCTGACACAACAGCAGCTACTGCTCACACTGATGCAACTACAGCATACAATGCGTTGCAAAGCCAGACATGTGACACTACTGTCACTTCTGATCTAGGTGGAAAAACACTGACACCTGGAGTATATTGTAGTGGATCCTCAATGGGTCTAATTGGAACACTTACCCTTAGCGGTGTAGGAGTCTACATCTTCCAGATGGGAAGTACACTTACTACAGCCACAGACAGTAAGATTATTCTAACTGGTGGCGCAACTGCAGATAACGTATTTTGGCAGGTTGGCAGTTCAGCAACTCTTGGAACCGCAACTTCATTTGCAGGAACTATAATTGCCCAAGCATCAATTACATCATCTTCTAACACTCAAACGACAGGTAGGTTGATTGCCTTGACTGGTACAGTTTCATTAAGTGGTGCATCCCCGACTACAATTACAGTCCCAAGCGCATCCTCTCCTCAAACTACTGTGACCCCTACTCCAACTCAGCCAACTATAACTCCAACCCCGCCTGTTTATGAGCAATCTACATCTGCAATAACTGGTTTGATACAGCAAAATTGCTATACGGGAGATTATGAATACATTGATGGTTCAGGTAGTCATTTCATAAAAAACGTGGGAGAGCAATACCAATACTTGGTCAATGGGTATAACAATGCAGTAAATGCCATTAAAAGCTCGAATCCAACAATATCATTAGATGATTTGCATGTGCATCTTGCTCAAGGTCAAGGATATAAAAAAATGATAGCATTAGAAAATTGTTTTCAAACTAATGGTATTAATTCCGATTCCATATCTCCAATGAATCTAAATCTTTCTCAGGTTGTTGCAATTCCAGAATTTGGCGCTTTAGCTAGCTTGATAGTAGTCGTATCAATCAGCGGTATTATTGTGATGTCAAAACGATCCAAATTTCATTTTTAGAAAAATAATTCAGGTTAATTGGTAGCCAATCTTTCATATTCTCATATTGATATCTTTTAGATCCGTAAACCACATTAGTTTTCTATCAGCATTTAGATTTACCACTTTCTGAACCGTTGAAAATTTTGCAATATCCACAAGTGAGTTTGATGATATAAGTCCTAAGATAATTTACTCCTGTCATCTTAAATGCCTGATAGAGTTTGCCGTCATTTTCTATCCTTTTTGTGGATTTGCTTTGATCGTCAAGATTGATTTGTATAACCTATTCGTTGAACACATATTTACGCTGACCACGCAATTCTGGACTGCTTCCTACCCCCACCAACACAAACTCTTTTTTACCATCCAAGATGTTTTGAGTTGGACTTAGCTTGCTTTCATGTATCTGCTCATATTCTTCAAGAGATACCTTTCTTCTGTCGCCTATTTCTGCCTCCAAGTTCATGTTCTTAGCAATTTCCTTGTATGTATCCATGATAACCCCGCTGAAGACCATTGCACTGCTTCCACTTCCATAAGAGCCAAATCCAAATCTCTTTCCCCCAAGATCAACACCCTTTTGGAATTCAAATTCTAGACAGCTTCTAAAGCCCATGTAGAGTGAGGCAGTGTAGAGATTTCCTACCATGCTTGATGCAATAAGTGAACTTGCAAGCTTGGAATCATATGCTTCTTGGAATTCATCAGTCATTGTAAATCGTTTTGTAAACTCGTGGTCTTTTTGCATAAATTCTTCATCTGCAAGTATTGATTCTATAGTTCCACGTGGATCCTTTGGAACTGGTTCTTGCATTCCCATTTTTTCTACAATCCCTTTCCAGCGCGGTAGACTCCTCCACTCATGTCTTAGCAAATATGTTAAAGCTTTCTTGCCCATGTTACTATATGGTAGATGCATGTTTACAAAATCAATATAATCAAGAATTGTTTCTCCTTCCTTTAGTTTTATTATTCCGGTAGAGAGTGCTTTTTCTTTGTATGCCATCAGTGCCTTCTTTACCTGTATCATGTAAAGCAAGTTGGAATACTGACCATTTACAATGGGGGTCTCTTTTCCAAATGGTCTGTAGAAATCATATTCGTTTTTAATAGAAGTTGATGTAACCTTTGGATCAAAAGTCATCAGTCGCGGGTTATCATTTAGAAGCATGGCTACGGCACCTGCACCCTGGGTGTATTCACCGCTTGAGCCAAGATCATATTTTGCAATATCTGATACTACAACTATGGCAGATTTGCCCTCTGCTTCTCCTGCTCTTATCCAATTAGCATTATCATACAAAGCATACGAGCCACTGACACATGCAAACTTGCATTCAATTCCACCGCAGTGCTCAAAGGAATCATTACCATATACCTGCTCCAGCATTCCAATTACGTAGGAATTCATTGCTTTTGATTCATCAAGTGATGATTCTGTTGCAACATAGAGTCTTCCAACGTCTTTTGGTGAAATCTTGTTTCGTTCCATTATCCTCAGACATGCATTTGCGGCCATACATGCAGGATCTTGATTAGTATCTACAATAGCCATTTTCGATACGCCAAGACCTCTTTGTAGCTTGTCGGGGTCCATACCACGAGCTTTTGCAAAGTCTCTTGCGTCTACAAACAATTTTGGAATGTAGATAGCAATATCATCTATACCTGCGGCCAATAGCTTCAGCTTTCCAATTACAGATATAAGGATTATGAGAATCGACTTTGATCTCAAAGATTGATAATTTTTGTCATATTATTGTAATATATGTGAAATCTCTTAGGATTTTAGCTTGGATTTGAATAATTCGTCAAATACGCTAAAGGGCTGGGCTCCAACAATTTTTGACACGGTCTTGTCCGGTGCTATGATAAAAAAATCAGGTGTTCCAGTCAATCCAAGATCCTTGGCATTTGAAAGACTACCCTGAACAATAGGAATGTATCTGGACTGGGACATACACTGCCCAAATTGGGTGTCATTTAGTCCAATACTCTGTGCAAACTTTAACAAATTATTTGATGATGCCCATCCAGTGTTTTCTCCAGCCCAGTTGTTGTACAATGCATCATGATATTCCCAAAACTTTCCTTGTTCTTGTGCACAATGTGCAGCATGTGCGGCATTCACAGAGTCTTGACCAATTATGACAAAATCCTTGAAGACCATGCGTACCTTCCCAGTATTGACATAGTTTTTGACAATATCAGGCTCTACAGTGTGATAAAACTGGTTACAATAAAAGCACTGATAGTCCCCGAATTCAATCATGGTAATTGGCGCATCGTGTGAGCCAAGTACTGGAGAGGCATTGTCTGTCAGTAGGTTCATTACTACTTTTTGAGATGATGCATCGTTTTGCAATGTAGTATTATCGTTGGAAGTAGTTTGTGTACTGGTTGGTACTATATGATTTGGAAAGCCTTGCCCAAATAAAGAAATCACAACAATGACGACAACAATTGCGCCGATCCCAATCCCTACCGATGGGAGATGAACCTTCAAGAATTTGACTAGGCCCGTAGATTATTTAGTTCTTGTCAAATGGGCAACCAAATAAATAGGATTTTCTTTCAGAAAAGATATGAAAAAGGTTTTTGTCAATGGGTACGGTTCTATAGGCAGCAGAATAACCCAGTTCATATCAGGTGACAAGGACATTGAGGTAATCGGAGTTGGCAAGTATTCCCCTGACGACAAGGTTGCAGATGTAATATCTCGAGGATTTCATGTCTATGTCCCAAAGGAAAAGACTGGTGCATTTAAAAATTATAAAATAGATGGTACAATTGAGGACATTATATCTGAAAGTGATCTAGTAATAGACGCCGCCCCTGGTGGCATGGGATATAAAAATAAAAAAACATTGTACGAACCAAAAAATGTTAATGCGATTTTCCAAGGTGGTGAAAAAATTGGCGGAGAGGAGTCCGTTGCAAAGTTAATCTTCAACTCTCGTGTAAACTATGAAAAAGCATTTGATGTAAAATACGTAATGCAAGGAAGTTGTAATGTTACTGGAATGGGAAGAATACTCCAACCGCTCAAGGAAAAATACGGGAAAAAGATCAAGCGATTTGATGCCACATTATTAAGAAGATGGGCAGACCTTGAGGACTCGAAGACCCAAGTGAAAGACTCTATCGAGTGGACCAGAAAACCTCACCACAACGATGATGTCAAAAGTTACATGGGTACAGATACGCCACTTTTCATTCGTGCTTTCAAGGTTCCAACAAGACAGATGCATGTACACCTGATGGATATTCGTTTTGATTGCCCCGCACCAAATTCACAAGAAATTCTAGATCTGTACAAAAATGAATATGGTGTTGCAACATTATATGATGCAAAAGGAACAAAAGATATTAGAGATTATGCAGAAACCATGAAATTTAATTTTAAAGATACTAACATGATTCACATTCACGCAGATGTTATTGAAGTTCAAGATGATACTGTCAAACTGACATACTCTGATGATCAGACTGGCATAGTAGTACCTGAAAACCATCTTCTAATGCAGGCAATGTTATTTAAGAGAAAAAGAGAAGAAGCCTTCAAACATACAGAAGAGTTGTTTCACATGGAAGAAAAGAAAAAACTTTTGCAAGAGCATTTTGCAAAGAAATGAGAATAGAAATTGATATATTGAATAGTTTGTTGCCGAAAACCCCGATGATCAATGTGAACTTATAAAAGAGACAGTTGAAAAATGATACACATACCAATTGTTTGAAATTCAATCGTCATGCTTATCAATTAAAACACAGAATTTAAGATCAATACAATGTGAAAGGTGCTCACATCGAGGTAATTAATCATGAATGGTGAGCTGATTTTTAAAATAATATTACTTGCGTTGCTAGTAGTTTTATCAGCCATTTTTAGTGGAGCCGAAGTGGCACTAATTGCAACAAACAAGGCCAAAGTCAACCAACTGTTAAAAGAAAAAGCTAGAGGCTCGGCCTCACTTGCCAAACTAAAAGCCAATCCTAACAGAATGCTTGCAACAATAAACCTTGGAACCGTATTGGCAAACGTAGGATCTTCTGCACTTGCCACCGAGGTTGCACTGGGTTTGTTTGGTAAGGAAGGTCTCGCAATATCAATTGGAATAATGACTTTCATACTGTTGGTCTTTGGTGAAAATGCTCCAAAATCATACTGTAATGCAAATCCGGTTAAAGTATCGCTTTGGATAAGTGGCATCACACTTACTTTTAGTTATATATTTTACCCATTTGTAATATTATTTGAAAAAATCACACATGCGATACTCTGGATACTGAAAAGTCCTTACCATCCACCGCCGATTACAGAACAAGAAATTTACAATGTAATTGAACAAGGTTTGGAAGATAAGGCATTAAAAAAACATGAACGTGAACTTGTGCACGGTGCACTCAAGTTTGATGATATTGTAATACGTGCGGTCATGACTCCAAGAACAAAAATGTTCATGCTTCCAGCAAAGATGATTTTGTTTGATGCAATGCCACTGATAAGTAAAAGTGGCTATTCCAGAATTCCACTCTACAAAGATACTACAGACCAAATTATAGGCATTTTACATGTACGAGACGTGCTAAAGAATTTAGAAAGGGATGAAAGAATAATTACTTTAGAATCGCTTTCCAGAAAACCAATTTTTGTATCACAGGAACAGCGAATCAGCAAACTTCTCCGGGAGATGCAAGGTAGACAGACTCACATGGCAATTGTAGTTGATGAGTTTGGAGGTGTAGAGGGTTGTGTTACACTTGAAGATCTGTTAGAAGAGATCGTAGGCGAGATAATGGATGAAACTGACATGGAGGAACTCAATTTCAAGATGTTAGATAGGAATACAATGCTTGCAAGCGGAGATGTTGAGATTGATACAGTGAATGAAATACTCAAATCCAACATCCCACGAGGTGATGACTATTCTACTCTGAATGGTTTATTGCATGACAGGTTAAAGGATATTCCAAGAGTCGGTGATAGATTAGTAATAGAGTCTGTCAAGATGACTGTAGAAGAGGCAGTAAATAACCAGGCAAGTAGAATAAAGATAGAGAGGATTCCAAACAGCAGCTAGGTTCGTGGTGGGATTGCAAACTTGTTTTGCGGATTTTTGTGATAATCCACAGGAATGCTAGAATCTTTTTGTCGTCCTGTCAGTATTCCTACAACAGTTTCATCCTTTTTGATAATTCCTTCACCAATTAATTTTCTTACGCCAGCTGGAACAGCACCTGAGGCCATCTCACAATCAAACCCATTTAGGCCAACAAGTGCCATCCCGTCGAGCATCTCTGCATCCGATACCTGTGTCACAACTCCGTTTGTAAAGTCAAGCGCTCGTAACCCCTTTAGAATATTGGCAGGTTTTGCAATCTGGATTGCAGTAGCCTTGGTCTTGGGCCTGATTTGATTTACATCCATATATTCATAGTATTTTTTGATTAAACCTGTATCTAACTTTCCATTGTTCCATCGCAATTCAGTATTTTCGAACTTACCATTGTACAAAGTATACAAAGTATTGGCACCTTCAGAGTTGACAACAGCAAGACGTGGTATTTTCTTTATCCACCCCCATTCGTACAACTCCATGAGTACCTTGCCACAACTTGATGTGTTTCCCAGCGCACCTCCCGGATAGACTATCCAGTCAGGTGGATTCCAGTCCAAAAATTCCAAGGCCCTGAATACGATTGTTTTTTGTCCCTCGATTCTAAATGGATTTACCGAGTTTACCGTATATCCTCCCACTTGTCCTGCCTGCTTTAGTGAAGCAGATAACGCGTCATCAAAATTTCCTTGGATTTCTACAACTTGAGCTCCGAACTGAAATGCTTGACTAAGTTTTCCAGGTGCAACTTCTCCTGCAGGTATGTATACATCACAATCCATGTTTTCATTTGCAGCATACATTGCAGCAGATGCAGAAGTGTTCCCAGTTGACGCACATATTATTTTTTTAATTTTAACAAGTTTTGCATGTGTTACAGCAGTTGTCATACCATTATCTTTGAAGGAACCACTTGGATTGTATCCCTCTGGTTGGAGCCAGAGATTTTGCAGTCCAACATACTGTGATACACGTGACATGTGATATGGCTTTGAGAGCCTGCCCTCTGCCCCATCTAATGATACCAGATATTTTGAACATTGATCAATGTCTTCAGTGTCAATCTGACAAAAATTCAAAAGCTCACGAAAACGCCATACACCACTCTCATTGAAAATATTATTTGCGTGATTTCTGCGTTTGTAAAAAACTTCTTTCAAGGAAATTGGTGGAACAGAACCATACTTGACATCGAGCAAGTGACCTTTTTCACATTCAATTCTGGTATCAGTGACAGGATATTGTAGACCGCATGCGGGATCTATACATTTTAGATATGCCAGTGATTGCATTATGCAAAAGTTAGTTAGTTCGTATTTAAATCTAAAGAATTTACGTTTTAGACAAAAACCTCTGAGACAGTAAAAAAACTAAACTATTTTTTTGGGCCTGAGCGCATGTGAAAGTTGATACAACACTTGCAGTCTTTTGAGATGCATTCTTTTTCAGATACGTGTCCACAGATACCGCATTCACAATGTGTTTGCATATTTCTTCTGAGGATTTATTGCATTTAACCAATATGAGGGTTCTTGTATAGTTGTGCTACCTATTTTTTTGATTTTTTAGGTTTTTCAGCGGGTTTTTTTGCAGACTTGGCTTTATCCTCTAGGTGTTTCGTTTTTGCCTCTTCTGTCTCTTTACTCTTTTCATCTACTGCTTTCATAACGGCTTGAATCAGACCATCCAAATCACTATCAGAAACTTCTGGTTCTACAGCAGCTGCTATTTGAGTAATGGTATTTGATATGGCGGAGCTTACTTCGTCAAAACTTTCTGGATCTTCATATGCTGCGTTATACAGTGCTTTGAGCCTTCTCACATCAGAAAGCACCTGATCAGTCAGTGTTAAACGGTATTTTTTACCATTTATGGTAATTTCCTGGCTTATCATGCATGGACTCGCCATCATGCTTTCATAAAGTTTTCTGTGAAAAAGAACAATTACAGGAGATATGATGAACATGATCTTGACTAGGAAAGTTCCAAGTAAAGCAGAACGATATTTTTCCACAGGTATAAGCCTGATTACATCAAGAGGCATAAAAGGCCCCAATGTCATGGCAGCAGAATGGGTCATGCAAATTTCATACAGCCCAGTTTTGATTGCCATCTTTATTCACCGTGGATCTCAGACCCTCAAGAACATCGAAAAAACAAAAGAATTCGGGATAAATGTTGCATCAAAAGATCAAACAACTGAAGTAAATGTGGCAGGAGGTTATTCTGGGTCAGAAATTGACAAGTTAAAAATCAAAAATGTTTTCAAGATTATCAAACCACAAAAAATCAAGACAGTAATGATTTCTGGCTGCACCATAAATGCCGAATGCAAATTAGTCAGAAAAGAAAAAATAGGTGATCACGTCATGCTAGTAGGAAAAGTTGTTCACATAAAACACAATGATGTCAAGAGTCCTCTGATATATCACAAGGGACGATATTTCAGCCTAGATTCTACAATAGAGCACGATAGAAAAGAAGTTCTAGTAAGTAAAGAGACACTGGAGTTTTTCACACGCCTTTCACATGGAAAATTTGTTTTAAAATGTGCTGGAGTTCTAGTCAAGTCCAGACACAAAATTCTGGTCATCAAATGGCCGAAGACTAAATTTGAAACTATACCGTTTATCACCTCTCAAACAGGCAAAAATCAACGAGATCACCTTGTTGAATTACTAAGCAAAACTGGACTTGACATTCAAGTAAATACAGAACCAATCATGAAGAGATTTGTTTTAAGAAATGAAAATAAAGTTCAGAGGATAAATTTCGTGTTATTCAATGGAAAAAGTAAAAAATTGTCACGGGATACAACATGGAAACCAATACAACTGGATGTTATTGCAAACTCAATTTAGATTGTAATATAGTCCAATGCTACGGCATCGGCCAATAAGGATGCATGTCTTGAGTTAATAATATATCCATTTTTGATATCAGTTGTTGGAACCCATCTATTTGTAGAACTATAGTGTCTTTTTTCTTTCATTTCTTTCTCAATGTCATGTAGATCACATTCCCCTTCCTCGATCTGCTGTATGTTGATGTGTTTTATCGTAATCAGGATTTTTTTTACCTTTACCCTGACCCCGAACCTCCAAATGTGGTCAGAAGTATCATCTTCAACTTCAAGCAACTTGAGTTTTATCTCCTTTGTGCCAAGTGCATCTCGGCTAACCAAACTACGTTCATCCACAAAATCTTCAAAGCTCATTATTTGATGTTTACAACATCATATTAAAGAAGTATTCGATCTAATTGGCTCTTGGTCTTTTAGCAAATGGCATGGTGCCAGACTCTAGTTTCAAGAATTGTCTCTTTCCTTCATGCATAGCATAAGTATCACCATCATATGTACAAATAAAATCAGTTACAGGATACTTTTCGTCCCAAATTTTAAAATATTCTCGAAGCTCACGATGTTCGTATTTTCCAGTGCCTATTCTTTTCTTGGCTGAAAATTTAAATGCGACAATCATTTTTCTTGTATGGTATAGCTCAAAAGTATGGATCCATTTCAGACAACGCTGTATTTGATCAAACGGCACCCTCAAAGTTGTATTTGTACCAGATTTTGCCTCAATCGTATATATAACATTCTCCCTAGTACTTACTGCAAGTATATCTGGTAATCCAACACTAGGCGACCCAAGTCTAAAGGCCTTCCAGCCTTCAGTTGCATTGAATCTTTTGACCAAGGTATCTTCCCAATTGTAACCTCTCTGCCTTCTAGTCCTTGCTATAATCTGGTTAGTTGTTTTGATGTTTTTTTTATGTGATATGGTCTTGGAGTTATGAAATCCAGATTGCTCTACAGACGTCACTTTGCTTTCAATTTTATAAAATGAATTTGATGATATAGACTAGGTGGTAAGTGTATTCTTAGCTTTTGTGGTTTAAATTTGACACCATCACATAGAAATATGAGTAATGATGAAAAACACCTCGAATCTAAAAATTCAAGGGCATTGCATCTCTTCGAGAGTACTATCAAGAGTGAAGCAACAAAAGTACAATACAAACTTATCGTTAGTAAGTTTTTAGATTGGACCAAGGTTGATGATGTCGATAATTTCGTTGCACAGGATCAGAAAAAACTACAAATCTTGATAGAAGATTATGTTATTTACCTAAAAACAAAATCTGGTCTATCTCCCAATAGTATACCAAGACAGTTCTTTGCTCTACAACTATTGTTTGCCATGAATGATGTAATCCTAAATTGGGTCAAGATACGTAAGTTACTACCTGCTGCAGTCAAACTATCTGGAGAACATCCCTACACTAATGATCATCTTAGGATGATGCTTTCAAATTCGAAGATCCCTCACTCACGTGCATTAATCCACTTTACTGCATCTACTGGATGTCGCATAGGCGCAATACCGGATTTGAAAATCAAACATTTAACAAAAATGGAGGACGGATGTACGGCTGTGACAGAATGGTGCCTTGACATGAAGGAAGATCCTTATGATTGGTCAAAAAGAAAGATAGAATTTCTCGTTGATAAAATCAATCCCATAAAAGATGATAAAATGAAGACTTCGCCGGGTCAAATATGGCATATCAAAAAGCTTCTCGTGTTAGATTATTGCATTCAGGGATTTGTAGTAATTTTCAGAAAATATTTTGAAAAATGGGTTTATGTCTACACACACTGTGGAACTGGCCTAATTGGCTTTGAGGAAGAAGATCTTCACTTGGAACACATCGGAAAGTTCTCCCAGAAGTGGATCCCACTCTTCTCCGTCACCCTGTCCTCCTTGCATCTTGTGCAGAATCCTCGCATTCAGAACTTTGTGGGAAAGATATAGATACTATATTGCGTCCGTGAGTTTCCGATAATGTGTTATATTTTATGCCAAAATAGTTAATTATATATATAACAATTAACAAATTTGGCATAAAGTGTAAGGAATGAAAAGCACATACAAACTAAGTCTAACAGAGAGCGAAATCAAGTATCTTACCATGCTTAGTAAAGATGGTATTGTTAGCCTTACTGATCTATGTAAAAAATTAAATTCACTGCCTCCACTAGCAGTAAGAGTAATCTCCTCACTGGATAAGAAGGGTTTCATTAAAAAAAGCAGACATGGAAAATCTAGAGAAATATCTCTGTCAGAATCAAAACATTCATTGCTTTTCAGGGACATGGTTTTGGAATCAAGCCACATTCCATTTCACAAACATCTTGCAGGATCTGCTTTGGAAGTGCTTTCTGGAATAGTTTTTTTGAAACTCAACACTATAAAAAATATTCAAGAAAATTGCAATATTTCAGAACATTCAGCCGCAAGAGTTGTCGTTAAACTAAGACGAATTGTGATGATTCAAAAAGTAGAATCTGGCTATATGATATCAAAGAGATTTCAAGCTCTAAAAAATTTTGTAACTGAATTTAGATATTACATGAATCAGAAAATTGCCAAAGAATTCAATCAGAATTCTGTGATATTGTGGGAAAGAAATGATGAATTCATAATTGAAAGCGATACAAAAAAAGAGAACGAAAATGATTTCCATATTACCGGGCCTTCTGCACTTGCCAGATTTGGAATTCAACTATTTATGATGATTTCATATCATTATCACTCGCCTAGGATCAAAGAACTTTGCCTAGAAGATGTCATAATACATTCTTTTTTGATACCTATGTCGCAACGAACTATGTTGCCAATATTATTGGCATGGAAGAAGAATGAAAAAAATATCAATAGAGAAAACCTATCAGATATCTCTGAAAAATATGGAGTTGGGAAATTTATTGATTCCATATACGACTATTTCAGCAGTAAAGGAAAGCAGAAAATCGAGGAATTTCCTACTTGGGAGGAATTTAAATCGAAGGCAATTGAGTATGGGTTGAAGCTATGAGTAAAGTAAAGAAATTCGGCGAGGCCGACCTGATTAATGCTCTAGGAGAGATAGGTGCCAAACTCAAGAAAAAGATGAGAATCTATCTCATAGGTGGCTGTGCCATGACTTTCATGGGGGCAAAGGCTGCTACCAAGGATATAGACGTGGTCGTAACGTCTCCTAAAGAGGCAGTGGATTTGGTAAAAGCTATGATGGATGTCAAATTTGAACGCGTTAACAAACCAACCAAAGAATACCAAGCATTGGATGCAACAATGATCATGGAGAGATCTGACAAGATGAGGTTCGACGTATTCACAAGAAAGGTTTGTGGAAAACTAGAGATTGATGAAAAAATGCAATCAAGAGCCACATTATACAGGACATTTGGAAATCTCGATGTGTATTTGATGTCAGGCGAAGATATCTTTCTCTTTAAAGGAATGACGGAAAGAACAGCTGATCTGGATGACATGAGAATTTTTGTTGAACGTGGAATTGACTGGAATGTCATAAAGGAAGCATGTTTTTCACAGAAAAAGGGTGAACACTGGGCAGATTTTCTTGGAGGGAAACTTCTTGATTTAAAGGAAAAACATGGAATAGATGCTCCCATCACCAAAGATTTGCTAGACAAAGCTGACATGGCTCTGCTAGAAAGAACTTTTAGAAAAATAATTGGGGATGAAGAATTGACTTTCAATGAGATTGCTGAAATTGTCAAGGAAAAATACAAATACTCTAATTCATGGACCAGAAAACAACTTCAGACTCTTGAAAAGAAGAAAAAAGTGAAACGAAAAAAAGATGGCGTGACTTATGTTTACTCCATGAAATAAAATGCATGTATGAGTTTAGGTCATGCCTAGAAATCAATCCATGAAATCAAATCTATTTTGCCAAAAGATCTAAGATCAACATGACGTTACCATGCATGTGACAGAATGTCTAGTCTTTTTGCAAAAGGTTTATCATTTCGAATTACTATTTTGAATTATAAAATTGGAAACATCCACTAAAAACTTGATTTTTGGCATGGACTTGGACCCGTTCTGAACTGCAAACCGGCAACCGCATTGTAATTCAGGCTTAAGATTCGCCTTTTTTACTTAATTTTCTCTTAAAACGGAGTCAAAAAACTATACCGCCAAATGTGCGGATCCCCAGCCCGCCACTATGCATTATTTTGTAATATGATACGGGGTTTTGTAATTGGTTTCAGTTTTGTCATATCAATTCCAGTATTGTAGAAAAATAACATGAAAATTTTTAGTCAATAATTTGTGCCTAATTAGTTTAAGCTACATTTCCGATAGACATAATGGTAATTATACTAACACCTAGATACCTATTTTTGTTACTATCATCTCGAACCAAGAACCCGTTTACAAAAACAATTTAGATTATGTCTTAGCATTAATATGTCATGATTCCAATAACAAAACCATGTCTACAAATGAGAATCAAGTAACATACTTGAAATACAAAGATTATGGCGATCTTCTCAAAGTTATTCTATATTCATCCCAGTCAGTTCTTGGTGCAGTTCCTTTGATTTATCATTTGAATCATAATAGTCAGAACATTATTTTCATACAGACTGGAACCATAGGTGGAAATGTAATCCATTATCTTGTAACAAGTGGTCCCCCTACAAAGAAATTCATCGAATTAAAGCGACTAACAGGAGATTATAGTTTTGTAGAAAAAATTGGAACCGACGGAATGTCACTATATATTCCAATTTTAGAACTAGAAAAATCAAATCTCAAATTCCAGTGAACTGTCTTTAATTTCATCTAGTCTTGAACACAAACTGTGGTCTTTCACCATAGTTACATTTTTCCAGAGTTAGATTTTGGTCATGTTTAGGATGAGTCCCCAACAGGGATCCAAATACTCTAATATTCCCTTCAAACTCTGCAATACAAAAATATTTTCCGTCCTTGCTGGAAACTTCAACAAGTTTTGCGCTCTTTGACACTTGTCTCCATTCCACATCTCCAAGACATTTATTGCAAAACTCGCTTGTAGGCCATACAAAATGTTGACATTTAATACAATAACTGCACACGAAGTTGTTGTTTCTCAATTCATCCTCAAACCTAGTCATGACTCTAACACCAATACAGTTGAGGATGTAGAACCTGCAGACATGTTGTGAACAAGTCCAGTTTGTGCCCCATCTGTCTGTCTTTTCCCTGCCTTGCCACTTAGTTGTTGGCATATTTCTGCTACTTGTGCTATCCCGGTTGCACCCAGTGGATGTCCTGCTCCAATTAGTCCCCCTCTTGGGTTTACTTTTTTGTCGTTTGTATCATACAAATCTTTGACAAGTTTTGATCCATGCCCCTTTTGACAGAATCCCATGTCTTCCAGTTCTATAATCTCACATATGCTAAATGCATCATGGAGCTCAACAACGTCGATATCACCGGCAGTCTTGTTGGACATTCGATAAGCATCACTGACCGCACTTTTTGTCGATTCCATGGATGTCAAATCATTATTTTTTGTAAAACTTGCAGAGGTGGTCTTCTGACCAATCCCCGATATCCATATTGGTGTATCTGTAATTTTTTTTGCTTTTTCTTCTGAGCATATCAGAACAGCTGCCGCACCATCGCATGGCATCGAACAGTCAAGTAACCGCAGATTGTCAGTAAGGTTTTTAGAATGCATTACATCATTAAGCGAAAATGGTTTCTCAAAATACGCATGTGGGTTGTCTAACGCATTTCTATGGTTTTTTACAGACACGTATGCTAGATCTTCAAGGGTTGTACCATGTTTTCTCATGTGTGCGCTTGTGAACATGGACGACCAAAAAATTGGATGGCTATATTCACCACGTGACATATCCCAGTTTAGAACAAGGCCCGGATTATCGGCTTTATCAGCCCCCACAACAAGTGCAACATCTGCAAGTCCTGAGGATACATAGGCATATGCTGAAACCAGAGAGTTTGTACCTGAATTACATAGACTTTCAACAGAATGCGATATTTTTGGTTTGATTCCAGATAATTCTGATATGATGTTTGCAAAATAGTTGCGATTTGCGTTTGTAGATGTAAGTACAACATCAATGTCATCCTGTTCTAAATTCTTCGTATTCTCAAAAATTGGTTTGATTGATGAGAGCATCATGGATTCGAGTGGTTTTTCGCTCTTGCTGAACTTGGTAACACCTACAGCAGTGATTGCCACTTTTTTCATTTCATATCACTTGCAAGAGTCTTGACAAGAAGTTCAAAGGATTTTTTTATGTCCCCTACAGGGTTGAATTGAAGTATAGGTAAGTTTATCCCCGCCTCGATAAACTGCAATATTTTCCGTCTTACATCTTCAGGTGTTCCGCATATTGACAGAGAGTTTACCATGTCATCTGTTACAAATACATGGTTTCCGCTGAGGCCATTTTTTGCATATTCTTCAAATATTGCATCTGTCTCTTTTTTGAACCCATTTGATGCCAGGAATTGTCGGTAAATTGTTCCAACTGAAACATAAAACGCAATGGTTTTCTTGGCACGAATAATTGATTTTTCAGAATCATCAGAAACACATGTTATTAATTGACATGCAACATCAATTTTCCTTTTGGATTGCATCTTTTCAATTGTTGCTTTTAATTCATGCAGTGGTCGCAGATAAAAAATTACCCCGTCTGCAATCTCCCAAGTGAGTTCAACCATCTTTTGGTTTATTGCTGCGAGATAGATGGGAATTTTGATTCTTCTAGGTTTGATCAAAAGGCCAAAGTTTTTCAAGTGGAAAAATTTGCCATCATATGATACTTTTTTCCCAGACATTACAAGACGTGTTACATCCACATATTCCCGCATCCTATGAAGTGGGTTCTCAAATTCAATACCATGCCAGTCCTCAACAATTTGTTTACTACTTGTACCAAGCCCTAACATGAATCGCCCATCCGATATAACATCAAGCGTAACAGCAGACATGGCTGTCAAGGCAGGACTGCGTGAATAGATATTGATGATGGACGAGCCTAACTTTGGCTTGTTTGCAATACCAGCTACATATGATAAAATAGAACAACAATCCATGCCCCATGTCTCTGGAATCCAGATGGAATCTACAGGATACCCACTCAATGTTTTTGCACAGTCAAAAATCTCTTCAACCGATAAGAGAGAGCCCAGACTAAACCCAAGTCCCATGTTATTCACTTGGAAAAAATGAATTTTTCATATTTGTTGGTTTTGATAAGCGACTCACATTCTTCCATATCCTTGTAAGAATCAACAGATTTCCAAAAAACCCGGTCGTATTTTATTGCATATAACATTCCAGATTGAGAAAGAAGTGGAAATGTAGTGCTTTCCAGACTGCCATTTTTTGGTAGGTGTTTTAAAATACTCTTATTTAGATAATAGACACCTGCATTCATCCAATAATTGGACATCTCGGGCTTTTCTTCAAATCTCTCAACTTTTGTTCCATCGAGATGAACAATTCCAAATGATGTCCTAAGTGGTATTACCGCAACAGAATTGGGATGGGTTTTTAGTTTGTTCAAGTTAATATCCGTCAAGATATCACCATTTGTAACAAAAAAATCCTCCGTATCAATATACTTGCTTGCTTTTTTTATTGCGCCTGCAGTACCAAGAGGATTTACCTCAATCGAATATTCTAGATTTACCCCAAGATTTTTGCTTTCCAAGTGTTTTATCACTTGATCTGCCTTGTAGCCAGCACAGACTATGATGTCGTTTATTCCAAATTTCTTGAAATAACGTATTTGCCACTCAATAATTGGATAATTATAAATTGGTATCAGAGGTTTTGGTAGATAGTCTGTCAATGGTTTGAGTCGCTTACCAAATCCTCCTGAAAGAAGTATTGCTTTCATAGATAAGGAATTCTTCAATTTGAATTAAAAGATTTGGAAAATCTCACATTAGATATTCTGAAAAATTCAAGGGTTGCTAGTAGATTTTTTCTCAGTGAGATAATAGTGTAATTCAGTATAGCATTCCACACAATAGTCCTGGTCACTAGTATGCTCGCAATCATATATCTCACTTACATCCAGATCGCATTTAGAACAATTTACCACGTGGTTAATGGTATAGCCCTGTCTTTGAGTATTTCTTTGAACGTACATCTAGCCTAATGATCAAACTAGTAAATCTATGATTTTCGCATTTTAATTACACCCAAGATGACAATTATGATGCCTATTCCTAAAACAGCCCCCATCTCTCTGATGGCTCGTGTGTCTTGAGACTGAGCGCTCTGCATTGCAACGATTATTCCAGTACCAGCAAGTATCAGTGCGCCTCCAATCATTATCAGCATACCTAGTTTTTTAGACGGTTCTTTTCTAGTTATGAAAAAAGAGATTATCAACATTGCGGATGGAATTATTCCAAAGATTGATCCCCTCACTGATACATCCATTGGGAGAAATCCCATTTTACTACCATTGGCTGCAATTACGTCTGCACCATAAATGCCAAGCATTGCTATAGATATCAACGACATTGCAATTGCAATCTTTAGTTTCACAACTAGGCATTTTTTTTACAACTAATAAACCTTAGATCCGAAAACCCAAAGATGCTAAATAACAGCATCAATGAAATGTCTTGACAACATTAAGGATCACATCACCATAAACAAGTTGGAGGATAAATCCACCGAAAATGTAGATCATGTATGGTATTCCAGGTGTAACCCATGTATCAGGAGAGGAACAAAATTCTTCATTGTCAGCATTCTTTAATGCAAAGTCCAACTTGCGTGAGTTTCCTTCTCTTTTTTCAATGGAAAAACTAAATTTTGGATTTTTTGAACGATGTCCTACAAACATGGCAATTATCTTATTTTTTCTAGTATCATTCTCAAAGCCCTTGAAGATATCTTCATGTCTAAGTATGGAAACAGTGTTTCTTGTTACGTTTGCCATCACTGGAATTATTGAAAGCAATACCGTGTTAATTAACGTAGTAAATGGATGCACCTGAGAGATGGAAAAAGTAGATTCTGGAGCAAGCGCTGCTAGAACAATAAGTGCAAAAGCATCCGCACCTCCAAAAAAGCCAATGCGCCAAATAAATATTGCAACAGGTGCAATTATTAGTGAAATTCCAACTGTGACAAGAGAATTAAATATGTTAGGTGTGAAAAACAAGAGGAATACAGCCAGTCCACCAAAGATCATCCATATCCTGTCATCTATCTCTCTTTTTTTGATGTCCGCATATGACGCAATTCCTAGCATTAGTAGTGCCAAGATGATTCTAATATCAGTTACATCAAGAGGCATTACTAACGATGAGAAAGTTACATTCATCAATAAATTAAGATTTCTCAAATTTATTTACTGATATGCCTAATTATTTGGAATCATTTTTCAGTGAGTGTAATCCCTTACACAGAGAATCAAATCATCCATACAAATATAGCGCAATATTGCAAGATATGAAAATAAACAAAGATGTTGTTTTGCATCATTTTGTGGCGTATGGAATTATGTAATTGGGAGGTCAGATGTAAATCGGTGTTCAACAGTTTAACAATCTCATAAATTCAACATGTGATTTTGTGACATTTCCACCAAGTATCTGAGGTCTATTTCAGATGTGTTGAATTTTTAATTCAATAATATGTGATCAAGAAATAGTACATATTTTCTCAGATGATCTACTGTGAGTCATAGTTGTAACAAGATGTTCTTAACAGAGAATAACTTTGAATTGTCAGTACAAACTAAAGTTTGGTTTTTAACAAAAACATTCCCAAGCAATAGATACCTCTGTTTGCGTTTGTTTGTTTTATACAAACAATTGCTCATATCACTGCATGATTCTACATCACTATGATGAATTCCCTCTCATTAACCACAAATGATAAAACAATTGTCAACGGCATTAGACAAAAAAGGAATGTAGGGGGATCAATCTACTTATATACTTACAATAATAGAATCCGATCTACAATGATCCTCGGTTCAGAACTTAAACCATATAAAACTGGGAGCATTTTAGTGCTCAAAATAGATAAAACCGTGGCATCTGCTTGTCTTTTGATGCATTATTTCGATCATGAATTTTCTAGTTTTAGGAGTGTTTTGCTTTGAATACTGAAGAAGATCTATTTGCAACATTGAAGTATTTTGGTTTGGAAGGAGATGATGCCAAGATTTACCTAGGTTTGCTACGAACAGGGGAGGTTACAGTTGGAAGCCTTTCTGCAAAACTAGATGTTGACAGAGGCAAGGCATACAGAGCACTTACAAAGTTACGAAACCTAGGGTTGATTACAACTACACTATCAAACCCTACAATTTGTAAATCTGTAAACCCAGAAGAAGCATTCAGAGGGATCATACAGAAAAAACAAGATGAGATTACAACAATGGAAAAACTATCAAAACAGGTTGTTTCAAATCTAGAAGAGCTAAAACGTCCAACTCCAGACAATTCCATGTCATCATTTTCAATCATACAGGGTAGGTCCAACATCTATGCAAGAATTGGAAAACTGGTAAACGAGGCAAGCGATGTCGTATATGTAGTCAGTACGGTGGAAGACATAATGAGAATGTACCATACTGCAATACCTGAAAAGATAAAAGATTGTATCAAAAGAGGTGGAGAAGTTAGAATAATCACAGAGGTTGAAAACAAACAGGCAATCAGCTTGGTGCAAAAACTTGGTGCGACTGATACAAGAGTAGGCAAGCTTCCCTCCAAGGGAAGAATGGTTGCAGAAAAAGACAAACAGATTGTAATGTCTGGTTCCATGAAAGGTACCATGGATCTAAATGATGATGCAGATTCCATAGTTCATACCAACTCTACTGAGATTGTAAACAACATCTTTAGCTTATGCGAACATTTGTGGAAAAAATCAAAACCTATTGAAGTTGTATACCAGTCAGCATAACGTTTTCCAGATTTATCAATTTTAGAAGTTTAAATTTCGTTCAGATTAATCACACACCATCTTATATCATGTTTTAAGGTATTTTTCCTAGTATTGAGGACCATACTTCTAATTCTAATTCTAATTTTCAGTGTTGGAATAATGAAATCGTATGCCGACAGTGAGTACAGTTTTGGAGTTAGGATAATGCCTGAGAAACTAATCGAGAACTCGGACGGAATATTGCAAGTTTATGCCCTACATGGTGGTCACATCTACCCTCAAAAAATTGATAACATGGTATTTTCTTCTACAGATTCTTCAATCATACAGGTAACAGGTGTGAGTGATGGTGACAGTTTCATTACAAATATCAAGTTAAAGACATTAGGACAGGGTAATGCAAAAATTGAGATTGGTGCACCCGGTTTTGTTTCTCAAGAGGTTCCAATAACCGTCTATGGAAATCAAAATTATCCAGTAAAACTATTGGTCCAATCAACACCTCCAACTCTTTCAATTAATGGTCCACATGCAGGATATTTTACTGCGGAATTGATAAACAATAACGGCTCACCTGCCACAGCAAAAAACGACATTCTTGTCAACCTTGATACAACAGATAGTAGAATTGTAAAGTTGGCGGACACACATCTTTTGATAAAAGCAGGAGAGTATTATGGAATAGAGAAATTTGAAGGAACTCAAATTGGAACTACACACATATTTGCATCTGCCAACTCACTCCAGTCTTCAAGTGCCGCGGTTACGGTTAATCAAACAGGATCTCTTGTAATACACATGTATGTATATCCTAAAAAGATCAACAATTACCAGTCTTCCACATCGTATGCTATTGCACAGTTGACAGATGCCTCTGGAAATCTCACCCCTGCAACAGAAGACATTGTAATTCCAGTGAGTATAAACGATCCAAATGCAATTTTGACAAATTCAAGTCCCATAATACAGCATGTTGAAGCAAACGCGCCAATAATAATAAAGAAAGGATCCTATTGGGGATACACAAATATCGCCGTAAGTGCAGGGACAAATGGAACTTACAATGTTTTATCATCTACACCAAATGGGTATATCAATTCCGGACCGAGTCAGATAACTACATTTACGGCTAAATTTTATGATGACAAATCAGCTCGACTGGATATTTTACCAATATTGGCAACTGGAAAAGACGAATTGATTGGAGTTCTACATCTGGAAGACACTAACGGAAATCCCATAATAGCAAGCCATGACATGCAAATAGAAATTGATTCGTCTGATGCAAATTCGCTAGCAGTTGATAATGTAATACTAAACAAAGGATCAGGTGTTGCTCCTGTATTTGCCAAGGTTGGTACAATCATTCCCAGTTCTGTATCATTACATGTTGTGACATATAATGATCAGACTGTTAGTCCAGTAATTTCATTGCCAGCTAGTAATTCACTCAAGGTACAGTCTTTGGTGCCAAAGATATTGAGCAACACAAACTTCCCTGTTGCAGTATACCAGACAGATTCTACTGGTATTCCTGTTGACTTTACAAATGATTCGGTAATAGAAGTAATACCTAATAATTATTTTTCAATCAAACAGGCTACAATCCACAAAGGTGATGCAATAATCTTGGCAGATGCTCATTCTTTAAAAGCTGGTACTTCTACTGTAAACATACTTTCAGATAATAATCAGACTTCAATCATACTTCAATCATTCAGTAATCTACCTTCACAGGTGGTTTTGGATTACCCCAATCCAATTCTTATGAATATGCAAAATGCATTAGTAGCTCAGATTTTGGATGCAGGTGCAAAACCTGTATTTGCTCAAAAGGATATCACTCTAAAACTTATTTCAAGCAATAAAGATGTTTTAACACTTCCTGAAAATATTACAATCACAAAAGGACAATACTATGTACCATTAGACATAACTCCAAATTCCACCGGAACATCACAGGTATCAGTATTTGCTAACGACATGCCACTTTCCACTTACCAGATTACAGTGGACAGTTTTTCTCCCACGCTGAGTCTAGCAGCTCCAAGATCTGCCCTGCCTGGCGAATCATTAATTGCAAATGTTACTGCGCAAGACCATGGCTACCCACTGGAGAATATGAAGATACAGTGGAAGGCAAGTGGTGCAATTATCCAGAATAGTGATGCAGTGACAAACCAGAATGGAACAGCAAATATTGTCCTATTGGCAAATTCCAATAGTAGCACCATAAATTTAAATGTCAATGCAACTGGTTTAGGATATGTTCCGTCTCACGTAAGTAAGATGATAGATATCAACGGAACAGGTGAAGACATCTCAGGTGCCAATACAACTGCAGCAAAACTGTCACCACTTGGAAAAGTCCAGGCAAATTTAAAAATATTCAAGGTTGGAGGAATTGACACATTACCAATAATGGTACTTGGTACAATTGCAATAAGCGGTGTTTTAATCAAGAGAAAGAGTTTACTATCATTTAAGAAAACACCATCTAGTGTAAATATGCAATCAAAATAAGACCTGTAAAACACACGAGTGTTTAAATTTTCAAAAACAATGTGTTCCAATAATTAAATCAAACACAAGTCTGTTCAATGCGAACATACTAGAAAATATCATTTCAAAGTTTTAATTAAGATTTATGAAGCCAGATATTTGTATAAACAAACATTCCATCTCAGGGGCATTCTAGATGGTTAATAGATTCCTATCGGATTTACTAGATATAGTGTACGGCAAAATAAAAAATCACAATAAAAAAGAATCAACACTTTTTTCTCCTTCCACTTTGGGGAAGGATTTAGATCATTGTACAATTGAGGAAATTTTACCACACTTGTTGGTATATTCATCAATGGCAACAATTGAGAGCAGGGAAAAAGTCTGGGTGGCAACATCTATGCTAGTACGCTTTCTTGCAACACATACCAATAATTTGGTAGTAATGGAAGATGATACACCGGTTGGAATGATTGGTGGTAGAGAAGTTTTACAAGGCCTGTATTCAAACTCTACTCATGCTTTTTTTTCAGAACAAGCAGTGAGCAACATAATGAACAAAGGTTTGGAGATGGTATCAGCAAAAATGCGAGTTTATGATTTGCTAAAAAGAATGAATGACACTAGAAGAGATTTTGCATTGGTGCAAACAACAGATGGTGAGTTTTCAACAATCTCAGCAAGACGACTACTAGAGGTGGGGATACTGTGTGACACTAGAATAAAAGTTGCAGACATACCTTCAAAGAAAGTTGTTACTTTTCAAAAAGAAGATAGTATAGGTTTTCTTGTAGGTGAAATGTTAAGAAACAATACTGATGTTGTGATCTTGGAGAAAACACCATTGTTTGTTACCCCCCAGACAATATTTGAAAAAATATCTGAATTGAATTATCTTGAGGATGTCAATGATTTTCTCGATTCCAAGGCAAGTACATTGAATTTGAAGAATGGTCGAATAATATCTGATAATATCACCGTACCTGAAATGTGCAAGATAATGCTAGGCATGAAAAACGCATTTGTTATGACACAGAATAACGTATTGACGCCTTGGGACTTGATTACAACATTAGCGTAGGAGAATGAACAAACATGACCCAAAGAATGCAAGCAAAAGAAGATTCCATAAAACAATTACGTAGTCATCTGGAGCATTTAACAAATGATCTTAACAAGACCGCCGAGTATATCCAATTATTAGAACTGCAAGATGACGTAAAATCAAAAAAAGATCATCTAGATTTTGAACCTGAACAAGAAATCAGCGAATTACTTCAAAAACAAAACGCCATATCACATGAAATCATCCTAGTTAAAAAAAGAATTCAGAAGCTAAGTGCAAAAACTATACTCAAGATAGAATTATTGATATTACCCGTTGTGATCATCTTGTTATTTTTTGTGGCAGCAAACTATGTAATTCAGCCCGCAGGCACAGATTCACCGATAAAAACGCGGTACGCAACAGAAAACCTTCAAGGAGGTACACCCGATGACCTCAAGTATTGGAATATCAACAACCAAACACCATTGGTTGTAACTATAGAAAATAGTGCAAAGGTAAGTGACCAAAAAATTCAGGCAGTAGAAAAAGCTATAACATCAACAGAGACCATTACTGGAGATAATTCTCAAATGTACCATTCAAACTCTGGAACCAACAAGCATTTCATAGGATGGCAAGGTGCACTACAGGTCACATCTGACACAAAACACTACATTCCAGAAAGATTCAACATCATACAGTCTTCCAATGGGGAAGGTCAGATAGTTATAACACTTTCCACAATCAAGGACCATGACGGATATTATGGCATTACAAGAACAATAGTAAACGGTAACCAAATACTAAAGGCATTCATCACCATATATGACGCAGACAATCTAACTGATACTCAAATAGGATCAATAGTAAGACAAGAGTTTGGGCATGCATTGGGTTTGCCACCTACAAGTAATACAGCAGATCTCATGCACGAGTCAATCTCAACAGATCATTCATACATATCAGAGTGTGACATCTACGCACTTCAGGAATTATACAACGGGGTAAAACCATCAGATGATTTTTGCAATACCCAGTAATAGTTTTTGGTGCATGACATGGATTAAGTTATGCCTGATAACTTAGAATGTTCGTCCCTTTTGTAGCTGACACAATACATCAAAATATGCTTTAATCTGAGCATGTGATGGATTGAGTTCTTTAATTGCAGATATGTCCACGTTTAGTTTTTCGAGTTTTTGATAAATCTCCTTGTCTTCTAGCGTATCTATCAATGCTTGTAGATGAAATGGTTTTTTCATTATCTCTGTTATTTGCTTGAGGCTCTTGACCGATTCAAAAAAAGTTTCTTGAACAAAACCTGATGCAAATATTATCCTCTGATGTGAGTTCATTTCCAAAATTTCTTTTGCTGTTTCAAGTCCATTTTTTAGCGGCATTTGGTAATCCAAAATAACCGCATCAAATGGAGAGGGAAGATCATCAGATTTTTTATTATTTTCAGATTCTATACGATAAATTTTGACACATTCGTCCCCGTTCTTGGAGACAGTTACCTTATGACCGTTATCTTCCAGCATGTCTTTATATTGATCCAAGAGATCCTTTTCATCCTCTGCTATCAGAATATGCATAGACATAACAAAAACATCTTACATATATCTAATTTACCGTAGCTCGTTTGTTTTAAACAGACATAGACTAATCTAAAGCCCATGGATGAAACATGTAAGACCTGAGGACTGGCCTATCATCCCAACAGAAACGCCAGAGTTCTCAGTTCTTGCTTTTTTCCACATAGTGGGCCAAATTGGAACCATTTTTGTAAACATTATTGCAGATTGCTATATGAGTAAGAAAAAGAATAAGACAGTAAGGCTTGGACAAGCAAAAGTACGCATTCATCATAGGTATCACCGTAGGTATCGCCATAGTAAGTAGTCTCTCAGCTCATCTCACATATGCAATGACTAGCATAGACATTGGCTGGGGAAGTAGAGGAATAGGAGTCAATCCAACCACAAATAAGATATACGTTACAGGCTCCGTCACAGGGGTTCTAGATATAATTGACGGTTTTACAAACAAGGTTATAGACCACATTCAACTCAGTCAAGGATCAGTACTTCCAGACACGGGAGCCGCACGTGCTGATGTAAATCCCACCACAAATACCATTTATGTAACAGACAGGCTAGGAGGCAATGTCATAGTCATAAACGGAAGTACTAGCAAGATAATTACAAATGTAGCCGTAGAAAATAATCCTTGGGGAGTTACGGTTAATCCCTCCACCAACCAGATTTATGTTACAAATTTACTTTCAAATTCAGTCTCTGTGATTGACGGTAAAACAAACAGTTTAGTCACAAACATTCAGGTGCAAAGTGGTCCATGGGGGATTGTTGCAAACCCAACAACCAATCGCATTTATGTTGCAAATAGTCTCTCAAACTCGGTTTCAGTCATAGATGGTTCTAGTAACAGGGTAATTGATACAATACATGCAGATGGCGGTCCATGGGGAATTGCAGTCAATCCAGTAACTAATCTAGTATATGTAAGTCATTGGGGAGCAGGTTTAGTTTCAGTGATAAATGGAACTGACAATCACATGATGGTAGATATACCAACCAATGCAGGCTCATGGGGAATAGTAACAAATCCTCTAACGAACAAGATCTTCCAGACAAATGAACAGACAGGAGAAATTTTCGAAATAGATGGAAGTACAAATACTGTCATAAACAAATTCAATTCAGGCATTGCTGCTCAATACCTAGCAATAAATCCAATAACAAACAAACTCTATGTTTCAAGCCTGTTTTCAAACAATCTTGAAGCAATTGATGTTCCTGCAACAAACACAGGCCAACCCCCCTCGTTAAACTATACAGGCCAATTGCCAAGCTATACAAATATGACTAATGCAATAAAGATTACACCAGAACAGCTTGCCAATTTAATTGGAAACAATACTAATCTGAGCATGACTCCAGAACAATTGTCAGAAATGATGGGCAATAGTACAAATCTGAACATGAGCCCAGAACAGTTGTCAAAGATTCTTGGAAACGACTCTGCATTGTCAAAATACCTCAACAGTACAACACTACAAGACTCGGGAATGAAGGTGACTCCAGAACAATTGTCAGAAATGATGGGCAATAGTACAAATCTGAACATGAGCCCAGAACAGTTGTCAAAGATTCTTGGAGACAATGCCACACTTGACCTAACTCCTAACAAATTACAGGAATTTTTGAATAACCGGACAATGGGGAATTTTAATGCCAGCCTCTCGTTTTCCCCTGATGAGTTGGTAAATCTGACCAAATCTTTGAACCGCATCAACGAAAATAACTTTACAGGCGTTAACCAGACTGGTTTTAACAATACCCTTTTGCATATAATATGTATTGTCAAGTCAGGCGAGTTGAGCAAGCTTTTTGACAGCATGGCAATACCGCTATCAAGCTGCCAAATTAAAGAGTAGATTTTCAAAATCAGTAAAAAAGAAAGCTCATTACATCTAAACAATCACGTGTTTTTAAACTACTCTTGCATAGTTTCTGGATGGATGATAAATTTTGCAATCATTCATTGCAGATGATCATATGAGTCAGGATAATGAAAAAACACAAATTCAGTTGAATGTGATGACCCGGATACTGGAAAAGGAACTATCTTCAGTAGGATTATTGACAGACTTTGATTTAGTCCAGTCACAAATATCAACTAAGATTGAAAAGTGTCTACCAGAAATTACACTCTATGAACAAATTATAAAAAAATCATTACTCAAAGAGATACAAAAACAACACGGATTTGATAAAGTATTTTTTGGTCTTGTGAATTTTCACTATAACTTAAAAAAATACTCAAAAGCATTAGAACTTTTAGATTTCATGCTGCTAGTTATTCCTAGTAATTTCAAGATTCAGTATAACAGGGGGAGATTGTATGAATTTTTAGAGCAACCAGAAAAAGCACTAGAATGTTATGAGGCAGTATTGAAGATAAAACCAGACCATGTGTCTGCATTATACAAGAAGAGTCTGCTTGATACAAGGTTTAGAAAACAAGATGAAGCAATAACATCATTAGATAGACTAATCGTGTTGGATCCAAAAAACTCAATGGCATACTACGACAAGGCAATCATCTTGCTTGAAAAGAATGATTTTGAAGAGGCAATAACATGTTTTGACAAGGTACTTGGTACAAACCCAAGACACTTTGAAGCATTATACCACAAAGGTGTCGCACTAGAGATCTTATCACAATACCATGATTCACTAGAATGTTATGAGGCAGTATTGAAGATAAAACCAGACCATGTGTCTGCACTACATAATGAAAAAATGCTGTGCGATAAGATATGTCATACCAATTGCTCACCTGAATTATTAGACAGAATAATTGAGATAAACCCAAGACATGTTTTGGCCCAGTACAACAAGGGAATACTACATCTTAAAACAGAGCAATGTGAAGAGGCAATAACATGTTTTGACAAGGTACTTGGTACAAACCCAAGACACTTGTCTGCATTGTATAACAAGGCAATTGCTCTAGAGTCATTGTCAAGATTTGAGGAGGCATTGAAGTGTTATGGAACCATATTGGAGACAAGACCAGATCATGTATCCGCATTATACAACAAGAGTGTGCTGGATGCAAGGACGGGAAGATATGACCAGGCAATAACATCGTGGGATAGACTAGTCATGATAAACCCAAGACATGTTTTGGCATTATTTGACAAGAGTGTACTATTACTTGAGATGAATCAGTTCGGAGAGGCAATAATATACTTGAACAAGGTTCTAGAGATAAATCCAGTACACTTGTCTGCATTGTATAACAAGGCAATTGCTCTAGAGTCATTGTCAAGATTTGAGGAGGCATTGAAGTGTTACGAGTCAGTGGTAAGTATCAAGCCAGATCATGCATCCGCATTATCACACAGAAAATCATTATTTCGTAAATTAGGATCATATGGTAAAGGTATGAATCTATTTGAAATGGGTAGGTTTGAAGAAGCAATTGCATGTTTTAACGACATATTAGATGCCTATCCAAAATATATACCTGCACTGTACAGCAAGGGAATTGCGTCAGAGTCATTGTCAGATTTTGATGAGGCCCTAATATGTTATCAATCAATAATAAATCAAAATCCACAGTACAGAGAAGTAATCTTGCAAGCAGGAAGAATTTTGGCCTCTTTAGAAAGACACGATGAGGCCATAAAACACTATGATCTGGTTTTAAAATCAAACCCAAATAACACTAGTGCGTTATATTACAAATCATTTAGTACGCTCAAACAAGGAAAAGAAAAAGAACTAATACCATTGATCGAACATATGATTTCGTTAGATTCTAGGTACGTCACATTCTTGCAAAATGAAACAGATTTTGAGAAATACTTGAAGATGTCACAGACTAGAATTGGTGTGACATAGTACAAACATCAAGTTGTGTAATTCAAACACACAAATTTCTAAATAATTCGGGGCAGACATAATCATATGACTCTCAGAATATTGATAGCAGAAGATTACAAAGATTTGGCAGACTCGTATAAAGTTGCATTAGAAGGAAGAGGTCATGAAGTAATCATGACAGGAAACGGTATTGAATGCCAAAGAACATACAGGCAATATACAAAACAGGTAGATGGTCAAATAAAACCATATTTTGATGTGGTCATACTTGACCAAAACATGCCTGGAATGAACGGAATTGAGACTGCAAAAGAAATTCAAAAAGTAAATTCAACGCAAAGGATACTATTCATAACGGGGTACGGAATTGAGGTGATACAAAAACTCAAGCAACTAACAAGTAATGCAGCAGTTATGAATAAACCGTTTACAGTTGAAGCTTTACTTGCGGAGGTTGAAGGATGGCCAGTCTCAAAATTGCGTGAAATGTTAAAGAAGGGATTAAAGGAGTGGGACGGACATACCGGAACATCAGTTCCAGTGGGCCCAAGCAGAGCAGGTTAGAAATTGAAAGGTATTTGGTGTTCTCAATTCGTTTACTTTGAACATACAATATACTAAATCAGCTTGAAGTATTGTTAAAATTATTGAAAGACTGGTCGTTGAGGATACTAGTGGCAGAAGATTACAAAGATTTGGCAGACTCGTATAAAGTTGCATTAGAAGGAAGAGGTCATTTGGTTATAACAACAAGAGATGGTATAGAATGTCTACAGACATACAACGACTACGTAAAACAAGGCACAGATAACAAAAAACCATATTTTGATGTGATTATCCTAGACCAAAATATGCCAGGAATGGATGGAATTGACGTAGCAAGAGAGATACAGAAAATAAATTTCAAGCAAAGAATAATTTTCATAACAGGGTACGGTAACAGTCTGGTAAAAAAACTCAAGCAGTTAAGTGAGACAGTAGAGGTCATGAACAAACCATTTACACTACAAGCTCTAATTACACAAATTGAAGGATGGCCAATCTATCTATGGAGAGAGAAAGCCAAACAAGGATTCAGGGGTTGGGATGGATATGAAGGCACTTCGGTCCCAGTTGGTCCAAGCAGAACAGGCTAGACAAAAATGGAAGTATTGATTGTTTGTCTGTTTGACACACATAAGGACATACAAATTGGTTTGTAAATATCAAACAGGTGATAGTCCATTTATGACATCAAAATACATGGTTTTAGGAGATAGTTAATTTTGCAAGATCATAAGACAAGCACTAGTTTGAGAATTGGAATATCTGTTGCAATGATAATAATGATGCTGGGTCTTGCATTAGCCCTTAATGCCTTTACAACATATACCATTACAAACCAGATGAGAGTTTTATCAGATTTGAACATACCCGTGAGCCAAGGAATAACACGAGTGTATGCAATACAACAGATGCAACAACATAGTATTGACGACATGATAACATATCAAAAGATATCTAGTAAGGTAAACTATGAAATTTCCAAAAGCCAGTTCGAGTCATACAATCAGGAGCGGGGCTATGAAGTCAAAAAAATCAAGGATCTAGTAGATACATTTCTAAATTATGGATTAGACTATGAGACTACAAGGAATCTTTCAATTTTGAGCACAAATCTAAATGAACTAGAGTCGATGCATTTGCAATATGTGCAGAAAGCAGATCAAATCTTTGAGACATACAAGAGTAATACAAATGACTTGAATTCTGTTGTAACAGATTTGGAAGCCCAACAGAACCAAATTAGTTTGAAAATAATCCTGTTAAATGACGAGGCTCAGAAATTAACTGACAGTCTCAATGCAGGAGTTGAGGGGGACAAGCAGAAAGCATTTACGTGGCAGTTGATAATCATTACTTCAGCTGGAATCATGTCCTTGGCCTTGGGATATTTCCTCAATTTGATAAACAAAGACTTGGTACGAGAGGTAATTAGAAAAACAAGGTCACTCCAAAAAGCAAACAAAAAACTAGAAAAGATGAATATTTTAAAAGATGATTTCATAAACATTGCATCACATGAGTTAAAGAGTCCACTTCATCCAATATACGGTTTTGTGGAACTTGCACAAAATGGAGACATTGGAGCAGATGAAGCTCTTGCAGGAATATCAAAACAAGCACGACAATTAGAAGAAATAGCCAACAGGATTCTTGACATTAGTAGGATAGACAATGGATCGTTGTACTTATCTTATGAAAAGTTCGACCTCAGTGACCTGCTATTGGAGATAACTTCATCACAGGGATTAAATCGGGATGGAAAAATAAAAATTGAAACCAGTCTTGAAAAAGGAATCAATGTGGAAGCGGACAGGGTGAGAATCGGCCAGGTGGTTCGTAATTTGCTAAATAATGCATTAAAGTTTACTGAAGAGGGAACCATACGAGTCGGCGTACGACATAATTTACAAAAGAATTGGGTCGAAGTCACCATAAGTGATTGTGGGCCAGGGATACATCATGAGATATTACCAAAATTGTTCAACAAGTTCATAACAAAAGGACCCAAAACAGAATCTTGGAAAGGTAATGGGTTGGGACTATACCTCAGTAGAGAAATAATAAATGCTCATGGAGGACACATTTTTGCATACAACAACAAAGAAGCTGGAGCTACATTCAAGTTCACAATCCCAATCATGCGACATTTAAACGCCATAGAATTGCATGAAAAAATAATGAATTAAGTATGTTCAGAGTGAACACACTAATCTTAATCAAACAAATCAGTCAAATCTAACAAGATAGCAAATGGGACTACACATCTTAGCAGCAGACGACAACGAGTTTGCAGGATTGCAGTACAAAAAAGTCTTTGAAAAGCACCAGCATGACATCACCATAGCAAAGGATGGGGAGGCATGTGTTGAGGCATACAAGAAAAAACTTGAGGAGAACAGATCAGATGTGGATCCATTCAATGTAGTTTTACTGGATTTCGTAATGCCAAAGAAGAATGGAGTACACGTAGCAAAAGAGATTTTGGAATTGCGCCCACACCAAAAGATAATATTTGTCTCGGCTTTTGGAAATGGTATTCTAGATGATGCCGCGGTATTTCTAAAAGATGATGTGGAGATAATTCAAAAGCCATTTTCACTAGAATTTTTGGTCAATAAGATAGAAAGTAGTCATGCACTGAGAAGCATGCGCTAGAAGACATATCTCTTCCATTTTGGATACAATTAATCAAAAAAATTGCAGAGTACCTTATCTATAGAAAATCAGTATGTACATATGATTGTCTGATACGCTAACACTAGATCTTCCTCATGCCATGATCCAAGGCATCAACAAGGCTTGCAAAAAAGATGGTTGCACAAGCCAAGAATTCATCCGGACTGCAATATCCAAGATGCTTTTTGAGCAGTTCAAGCCTGCACCAGAATCAAATATCCTTGTTACAAAAGAGATGTACTTGGGGCCAAGGGAGGATTCGGGTGATCCATGTTACGAGATTCCGTTGGAGAAAATAATTGCAGTTAGATACACTCTGGATGATGGAAAGATGATACATATAATGCGTGGAAAAAAACCATGCTGAGTCCCGCACATGGATTTTTTGTCAACCTAGATAGTATAATCATTATTCACTTGGTATTTGGGTGCTATGTTTTTTGGTAATCTCACTGTGAAAACAGTTGGAGGGGATTTTACTACTAGTGTACCTCCATGTTGTTCTACTATATTTTTGCATATTGAAAGTCCAAGACCAGTACCTGTTTGCTTTGTAGTAAACAACGGATCAAATATCTTGGACTGGATTTCAAGTGGAATTCCAGGACCTGTATCTTCAAATTCAATCTGTATATTATAACCCAAATCCATCACTCGTATCTTTATTTCGCCCTTGTCATCCATTGCTTGTACTGCGTTACTTATCAAGTTAGAAAATACAGCTTCGAGTTTTCTGGAATCACAGTTTATTGTCACATCCGTATGTGGTTTTAATATCAAAACTTCTGGAGGGAGCAACGTATTGCCAATTGCGCTGTCAACCATTGAAAGCAATGATGTCTGTTGTAACAAGAGTTCTGATCTTTTTACAAAGTTTAGAACGTCATCTATCTGATGTGTCATCCTCTGAATGGCCCTGTCAAACCTTCCAAAATGTGGCAATTTTTCTTCGATACGCATGTTTGGTTTTGCTCTCATTATATCCATAGTATTTTTAACAACAGATAATGGATTTCTGAGGTCATGTGCAAGCCTTGCTGCCAATTCTCCTATCACTGTGAATTTTTCAGCTTTTATTAGATCTTGTGTCTTTTCATCCACTTGTTTTGCAAGAAAGTCCCGTTGCATGGATAATTCTTTTTCTTTTGATAGTACTGTGTCTAGTTTCGACTTTAAATCCCTAGTCATTTGATCATAATGGAATTTCTGTTTCTCAAGTTCTAGATTGGACTTGATCAATTCATCATTTTTCTTGTTCAAAGATGCACTAATGTCAAGTAAAAACCCCACCTTGTCTTGTAAATCATGGTTAATGGTAGACAATTCTTTGATTTTCTCCATTGATTCATTTGCAATATTTGTCAGACGTCGTTCTTTTTCTTGTAATTCACACCTTGTTGCGTCAAGTTCCTTGAAGGCTCTACCTGTCAATGTACCCAGATCTTCTAGAAGAGTCTTTTGTGGCTCAGGCGGAGGTTGTGACAATCCAATTTTTAATCAAGTATCAGATACATTAACTCTTATGGTTGTTTATTTCAAACAAACACAGCTATGTAATAAATGTCATTTCCACCACGTATTTGGCGAACAGTCAATTCTGAAAACAAATGTATGGTCATACCATGTTTTTAACACAAACAAGCTAAGTTATTTCCATACGTACCCATTACCGTATGATAATGCTGGTGAAATAGTGTTTAATCATATTTTTGTGCCATATGACGGTTCCAATTATTCAAAGCATGCATTTCACGTAGCGCTAGAGATTGCAACAAAATTTGGATCCAAGATTACAATTGTCACCTGCTTGTTTAGACCACCTGAAGATGAACCATTTTACATCTCAGAGCATGCAAAGACTATGGACAGTCTAAAAAACAATGCAATAATAGATCTAGGCAGGTTACAGGAGATTGCAAAAATAAACAAGGTTTCTGCAGAAGTGCACGTCATGTCGTGTAATTCAGCGGTGGAGACATTGACAACATTTGCCAATTCAAATAAAGTTGATCTCATAGTCATGGGAACTAGGGGAAATACAGGGTTCAAGCCACTACTCTTAGGCAGTGTCTCAATAGGAGTGTCCCAACATGCTGCATGTCCAACACTTCTTGTAAAGTAAAATTACAGAAAACACCGTCAATAATGAAAATTAGTTTGTCAACAATGTCTTTGGTGAATTGTAAATTTTCCTATACAGAACTATAAATCCAAGAAATTCAAATTGCTCTACAAGAAGTATTGTATCCAAGTTGACCATCCATCCTCCCATCATATCATTCATTATGGCATAAGTCATTGAGATTATGCGGTCTGCATAGTTGACGTTTGATGCATCAAATATAGTATTTCCTTGTTTAATGCCCATAATTTTGTGAATATCACTAAGACTCATTTTATGGGCATCATAATTTGAAAATAACATATTTGATACCAAATGTTTTTCGTCAGAGTATGTAGTATTTCCTCGTTCAATCCACATAAGAGTACTTACAAAATACGCAATTAAAATAAGAGATAACACAATTGCAATTTTGCCAGATTTTCCTTTTATTGTTTTTGTCATCTGATTCAAAAATAAGTTACCAAAACGCCCAAGTTTTTGTTTATGGGCCAGAAATATCAATACAAACATGAGTGAGGAAACAAGGCCTAGACTTCCAATCCAGTGGGCTGAAAAATATGCATAAAAAACCATCCGTACCGGTAGAAAGATACCTGTAACTACCCCAAACACAATTAATTTCTCTTTAATATCAGGCAGATTGCCCCTCAATGCCTATCATTCCCAGAATAAATTTGACAAGGTTTGATATTTATCTATCTACAAAATGATTCCTAGGTTTATCAACAGATGTTCATTGGTTCTTGGTATAATCAATGTCGATCACAGTTTCCATCAATCCGTAGATATATCTTGTAATAAAAAAAATTGAATATGGGATTAGATCATTTTTTCAAATTTTTTGAGGTTTGATGTAATGGTCAGGGTTCCAGAGTGTAGGTCAAATCTAACCCATCGTCCAAAATTTTCACCGGTGTCTTCAGAAACAAGCGGTATGTTATTTTCTTTTAAGATTTGTCTCAAAGATATAGTATTTCTGGGTCCCACACTAAACAAACTAGTCTCAGATTCATGTGCAAAAATTGTAGCCCCACCTGCCATCTTTGCTTTTATTCTTTTAGGATCTGCGCCTTTTTGTATCATACCATCTATCATGTATGAAAGCGCCTCATCAGCGTATTTTCCAATGTCATTTTTTACAGTAGATTGTTTACCATCGGATTTTCTTGGCAATATTACGTGTGCCATGCCTGCAACGTGTGATGTCAGATCAAAAAGACAGATGGCAACACATGAGCCAACAAAAGTTTTCAGTTCTTCGGCTTCACTAGTTATTATTTCCAAACCTCCCATTTTTATCTCAATTACATGTTTCATTAAAAGATCAAAACCCTATATCATGAGTTTTTTTATTTCTGACGGGTTTTGAATTAAAAGCATGTGTATCACAATACCAGATTTTGGACCATGAAATTCTACATGTGAGACAATTAGTGTATCAGATTCATTTCCAAAATCAGCCACTACTGCTTCCAGTAATGTTCTGAAAAATTCAACTGCATATCCCGGCACTGATGAGTAGATTTTGTAGCCAGTATCATCAGATATTGCATTAATAATTGATGCAGTAAGTATGTTTCCAATTTCAGATATCGACGATGTGGTAATTCCTTCCAGTTCGTTTGAGATTGGCCTGCCAAGTAGTTTTGACGCCAACGTTTTTGATTCGTTTTCTGGCAGATATAGCAATGCACCCATGTGGAGATCCCCATCGCATTTGATATACACTGCAGACATGACATTCATTTCTTCTAGATCTGAGATTATCAAGTCTAGATTAGTAATTGGTATTTCTTGCGTCTTTTTTATGGAGTGCATCATTGGCTCTCCTAGCATAGAGCCTAGTGCTGGAATTGTTTTTTGAACAATGAAAGAGTCAAGAACAGAATTTAATTTTTTCAAGTCATGACAGTTAGCGCTCAATCTCTACAACTCGTCATTTATCAGATAATGAAAAAACACACATTGTGTATGGAAAACTGTGGTCATCATGTTATTTCGACCTGATAACCTTGCTCATCACCATAGCTACGTTAGATCTATCAAATGGTTTTATCACATAGTCTCTTGCACCTGATTTTATCGCATCCTGTACGATATGCTTTTGTTCAACTGATGTAACCATGATTACCTTGGCGCGTGGATTAAATTGGATAATTGTCTTGAGGGCCTGTATTCCGTCTGCCTTTGGCATGTTCACATCCATTGTAACTATATCAGGCTTGAATTGCTTGTAAGCCTCAATTGCTGCAAGGCCATCACCTGCCTCATATATTTGAGATACCAATCCATGTGATACCAATATGTCTTTTAGTACAACTCTCATAAATGATGCATCATCTACAATCAGTACTTTGACTGCGCTGGTTGTAGACATGTTATGTCTCCATATGATATTTCTCCACATGATTTGCAGATTCTGACAATGATGTAGACTTAATCATGACAAGTGCTTTTTCATGCAAAAATGTAAATGTCATCAATCATATTTTTTATTCAGGACTGTAATATCAGTACGCTTGTTCGATTCGATCATACAGAAATAACAAATACACAAAATCAAAAAATCACATAGTATTTTTCAATTATTGGATTGCAAGACTTTTTGGTAAATTCGCTCCCTTGCCATCAGGGGGTTGAATAATTTTTGACATTGTCGTCCAAACATAGTTTCGTCCATTCCCAATACTAAATAACCGGAATCACTCAAACCCTTGTAAAATTTTGTCAAGATTAACTCTTGCGCCTCTTTTTCATAATATATCAACACGTTTCTACAAAAAATAACATCAAAAGACTGCATGGTATAAGAGAGAATGTCTCCTGATTTGAAGGTCACCATGTCTTTTATAGACTGTGCAACTTCATATTCCACATTATTTTGATCATCGGTTATTTTTTGAAAATTGTTTTTGATTATATTTTGTGGTAAGGTTTCAACACTTTTTGCAGGATATCTACCACGCTCTGCAAACTGGATTGCCATCTTGTTAACATCATTTGCGACAACTTCTACATCAAGATTGGTCATTTTTCCAATTGCTTGTTTGAACAACATTGCAATTGAATATGGCTCTTCACCTGAAGCACAACCTGCACTCCATATTCGTATTTTTCCACGCTCACCAAGGTATGACAATATTTGTGGAAGTACTGATGATTGAAATCTATCAAACACTGCAGAGTCCCTAAAAAAATTTGTAACGTTAATTGACAATGATGAGAATATCGCCTCAAATTCTTTACGGTCATTTTTTAGGACAAGTGCGTATTGAGAATATTCCGATATGTTCAGTATCCTCATCCTTCTATCTAGCCTTCTTTTTATAAACGCAGGTTTGTACCTAGCAAGGTCCAGACCATAACTTGTAGAAATCTTGTTAAATTCATCCATCACTTCTTCGTTTAGAGTCAAACCATTAAGACTCAATTTCTTCTACTCAAATCATTTTTGTAAATCATATCACAGTCATTATTCTGGCTCCACATAGAATCACTGTTGAATGCAACCATGCCTACATTACATTCGAGGGTTAAGTAGTTTCCTAGCATTATCATAATCTTGGATTATCAACATGTGTAATAGCAGACAGCTGTCTTTGTCAGTAAATTCTACTTCTGTTACCATATCACTAGTAGGGCATACAAACTCTGATGCATGAGGCTCTAACAATGCAGCAAGCGACGTCATTGCAAAATCAGGGGTGGAGAGTTCAACTTTTAGCCCTGTGTGATCAGCCAGCGCATTAAAGAAGGAGCCAGACAGGATGTTTCCTACTTCAGATATTGCAGATTTAGATAGATCATCTAATGAGTATATTTTATCAATACACATTAGCTTTGCAGCAATTTCTTTTGCACTTTGCTCTGGCATAGTATATAAAATTCCCAGACGAACATCGCCGCCACCATGTAAAAATACTGAACATACAACTATTTCTTTGATAACTTTATCCATATTTCCAATTTTAGAAATTTCTACATGTGTTTGTTTTACAACGTGATTTACAGATTCTCCAAGAAGTATCGATAAAGCAACAGATGTTTTTTGTGTAATGTAAGAATCAAGAACACCTTCAAGAACATTCAATTCAACTTGGTTTAAGACATTAGTTGTCATTTTTATATCCTATATCAACAAGGACGGCTCTAGAATTAATGCAACCTTACCATCTGGCAGTATAGTAGCATCAGAAAATGCGTTTACTGAATTTGATAACCCGTTGAGATGTTTTATTACAACTTCTTGTTCTCGTTCAAGAGAATCTACAATCAAACCATAAGATTTACCATCCTTGTCCACCACTACAATGTTTACCTGAGGATTTGTCTCATCACGAGTAGAAACAAGACCAAGTATTTCGGAAACACGAACTATTGGAATAACCTTGTCCCGGAGTGTTATCATTTCATGTCCATGGACATTTTTTATTTCATTTTGATTCACAGTGATTGTAGTTGATATGCTTGAGAGTGGCAGTATGTATTTTTGATCAGATATGTTAACTAGAAGACCTCCAATTATGGCTAAACTCATAGGTATTGTCAATACTATTCTGGTACCCTTTCCTTTTTCTGTCAGGATCTTTACCTGTCCTCCTACATTTTTCACCTGTGTCATGACTACATCCATCCCAACTCCCCTGCCAGAAATATCAGTAACAGTCTTTGCAGTTGAAAGTCCAGGAGTTCCAACCAGTCCGACAATCTCTTCATCAGACATCTGTACAAGTTCTTCTGCTGTCGCAATTTGCTTTTCTAGTGCTTTTGACTTGATAGATTCAAGATCGATTCCATTTCCATCATCTTCTACTTGAATTTCCACTCGATCTCCCATCCTGTTTGCGCTCAGCCGTATGGTACCAGTTTCTGGTTTTCCTTTCCCTCTCCTCTCAGAGGGGGTTTCAAGACCATGATCCACGGCATTTCGGAGCATGTGAAGAAGTGGATCAGTTATTGCATCCAATACAGTACGATCAAGTTCAATGTCTGAATCATTTACCTCGAGCTTTACTTCTTTACCAAGTGATGTTGATACATCTCGGATCATACGTGAAAATCTATTGAAGACTTGATCAATTGGAACTAACCTTATCTTCATTGTTTGATATTGGATATCAGTTATCAGCCTACCCAGAGTCATTAGGATCTCTCTACCTTCATCAGAATCATGGGTGTGCATTATCTGCTCTAGCCTCATTTTTGATATCATCATCTCACCTACAAGGTTTACAAGTGCGTCAAGATCTTGCATCCTTACTCTAACTGTCGGAGATTTTACTTGTAGTGCCAATGCAGTATCCGACTCGTCATTATTTTGTTTTATTTCTGATGGATTTTTTACATAGTTTAGAAATTCATCAAGATCAATTTTTTTTGTTTCGTCATGTATCAATTGTTTCAAGATATCAATTCCATAAAATATTACATTTCCAAGTTCTGTGGTTATGGTTTCCTCACCTTTTCTGAATTTGTCAAAAATTTCTTCTATTGTTCTACAAATTTCACGAATTTGATCATAACTCATGGTTGCAGCCATCCCTTTTAGTGTGTGAGCAGATCTAAACAATACATCGACATGTTCTCGTACAGTAGGCTCTTCCTCAAATTTTAAGAGGTGTTGGTTTAGACTTTCAACATGTTCTAACGCTTCCTGTACAAACATCTCTCTGTATTTACTATTCTCAGACACTTTGTCTTACCACCTTGATAATTTCATGTGCCAAATCATCAGCGTCAACCATTTTGTCAACTGCGTGTAAATCATTGGCAGCTTTTGCCATGCCAAACACCACAGAAGATGATTCGTTTTGAGCTAGTGTTAAACCACATCGCTTCTTTATCATCTTCATTCCAAAAGCACCATCTTGTCCCATTCCAGACAACAACACGCCCACAGTATTTGCACCAAAGACTTCTGATGCAGAAACCATTGTTACATTCACGGCAGGTCTTACACCAAATCTTTTTGGTCCATGATCTAGGGTGATTTGTCTAGACGGAGAGACCATCATGTGCATGTCCCCCGGAGCAAGTAGTGCGGTGCCTTCCATTATTTTATCTCCCCCTACAGCTTCTTTTACTCTCAATTTGGAAATTGTACCAAGTCTTTGCGCAAAAGTTGAGATGAATTCTTTATTCATATGCTGTACAATCAAGAAGCCAGCACAGATATCTCCCGGAATATCTTTGAGGATGCTAGATATTATGCGTGGTGCGCCAGTGGATGCGCCTATTACGACAACTGTTGAAGCCATACCTTCTGTCATAGTATTTGTGTTTTTAGACGGCCTTAGCTTTGAAATTGCTTTAGGAATCAGAACATCTCTATTAGAACGAGATGCAATCTCTATTTTTGACAATAACGTACCTTTGAGTTTTTCAACTACATTTGGTTCATTCTGTGGTATTGAAACAAAATCAACCGCGCCAAGTTCTAATGAATCTAGAATTAATTTGGCGTTAGATGGGTTATAATTGCTGACAACAATGATGCGCAAATTTTTTTCTGGCCAAAGATTTACGTTTTCAATAAAAGACAGCCCATCCATATTTGGCATTTCCATGTCTAGAAGAATGATATCAGGTGAGAGATGTCGTAGCTTTCTTAATGCCTCAAGTCCATCTCGAGCTGTTTCTATTATTTTGATATGATGTTCAGAAGATAGTAGATCACTTAGAAGAGACACCATATAAGAAGAGTCATTTACTATCATCACGCTTATCTGATTTTTCTCAGATGTGGTCATCATGTTATTTCGACCTGATAACCTTGCTCATCACCATAGCTACGTTAGATCTATCAAATGGTTTTATCACATAGTCTCTTGCACCTGATTTTATCGCATCCTGTACGATATGCTTTTGTTCAACTGATGTAACCATGATTACCTTGGCGCGTGGATTAAATTGGATAATTGTCTTGAGGGCCTGTATTCCGTCTGCCTTTGGCATGTTCACATCCATTGTAACTATATCAGGCTTGAATTGCTTGTAAGCCTCAATTGCTGCAAGGCCATCACCTGCCTCATATATTTGAGATACCAATCCATGTGATACCAATATGTCTTTTAGTACAACTCTCATAAATGATGCATCATCTACAATCAGTACTTTGACTGCGCTGGTTGTAGACATGTTATGTCTCCTGTGCGGAGAAGGTAGTATCCTTCAAGAGTTTTTCCATGTCCAAAATTACAATCAATCTACCTGAAATTTTGGCTACCCCATTGATGTACTCAAGAGATTCAAGACCACCTGAAAGACTAGTTTCGACGTCTTTTGACGTAATTCGCATAACTTGATCAACCTCATCAATCAGAAGACCAGTAAGTTTTCCATCAACATCAGCTACGAGAACCCGTGCTTTTTGACTAATAATTCCGTCACTTGAAAAGCCAAGTTTTTCTTTTACATCTATTACTGGAACAATCATCCCCCTCAAGTTCATCACACCTCGGACATAGCTCTTGGCATTTGGAACCTGGGTAATAGATTCCAACTGACGTATCTCTTTGACCTGTTCTATCAAAACTCCATATTCTTCTTTTTTGTGTAACTTGGAATCAAGCAGGCTGAATACAACTATTTGTAGGTTTCCTTCAACAATTGTTTCACTCATTATGCCATTACCTCTTCTTTGATTTCACCGGCATTTCTTGTTTTAGAATTTTGATCTTCTGGAAGTTTAAAGCCTGCAGTAATCTTTGTTAGATCGTCTGCCATGCCTGCCATTTTTTGTACTGATGCTGCAATTTCTTGAGTTCCAGCAGTTTGCTGCTCAGTAGCAGCAGAAGCTTCTTCAGTTGCAGAAGCATTTTGTTCAGAAACTGCCGCTATTTCAGAAGCAGCCTTTGACAATTGTTCTATCTCGCTAACTTGAACTTGTGTAACATTTGCTACATCTAGTACGTTTACCGACACTTCGGTTACTTTGGAAGCTATTTCGTTTAGTGCTTTTAGTGCCTTGTCTATGACAATTCTGCCTTCAAACACTTCCTTAGTACCACCCTCTATGCTCAACACGGTAGCCTTTGCATCCTCCTGTATCTGCTTTATCAAGCCGTCTATTTCTTCAGACGATTTAGCAGAACCCTCGGCAAGTCTTTTTACTTCACCCGCCACTACGGCAAATCCTCTTCCTGCCTCTCCTGCTCGTGCCGCTTCTATGGCAGCATTAAGTGCAAGCAAATTAGTTTGATCCGCAATTTTTCTTATCACATCGACAACTGCAGTAATCTCCCCACTTCGCTCTGCCAACTCTTTTATCTTTTTTGCAGACTCATTTGTAACGCTGATTATCTTGGACATTCTAAAGTCTGCTTCTGCCGCAGATTTTGAACCCATCGCAGATATCAGTCCTACTTCTTTTGTAAGATCGGCAGTCATTCCTGCTTTTGAGGCTAATTTTTTCATGTCATTGGTAATCTTGTCTACTACTTTGCTTGTCTCTTCTAGCTCATGAGCTTGGATCTGTGAACCCTTGGATATTTGTTCTATTGTAGAAGATATTTGTTGTACGGATGAATTCATTTGCTCGGTTGAAGAGACCACCTGTTCAGAATTTAAAGCGACAAGAGATGAACCATTTCGTACTTGAGATACTAAATGACGCAAGCTAACAACCATGTCATTAAATGCATTAGTTAATGTTCCAAGCTCATCGCTTGATTTCGATTCAGATAAATTTACCGTAAGATCACCCTGGCTGATTTTTTCTGCAATAGACGTCATTCTGAGTATTGGTCTTGTAATAGAGCGCGCCATAAAATATGCAGACACCCCTACTACTCCTTGCATTACAATACCTGTTACAACATATCGCAAAGTATCATCACTGCCAGCAGCATGACCGGCGGTAGAATAGCTTGCAACAGAAATAGTTGCTATTGAAACAGCCGAGGCTATATTGACCATCGCAATGATTTTTGTTTTAAGACTTTTTTTAAAAATTGAGTTAAAGTTCATCCTAATGTCAGTTTATCATATAGAACCATAATATGTTCACGTGTGTTTGAATTGATCATACATAGAAATTAGCATGTTATTTTAGTACAAAACTTTTACATCAAAATAATTTAAAATTCAGAATTAGAATTTTCAGTTTGCCTGTTTGCACCTACAAGTTTCTTTCTAAGTTCTTCTTCAACCTCTGTTGCCCGAAGTTTTGAGGAGACTATATCATGTAGTAATCCTACATCACGTCTTGCCAGTGCGCGTTCTTCAAGTTTCAACAATTCCAACTTGATATATCCGATGTGTGAAAGCCCCCAGCGATACCCGTCTGCTTTGCTCAATGGCTCCAAGTCTGGCATTATCGCAATATTCCAAATGTCATCAGATGGATTGCCGTATGATACATTATTCACCATTATCAAGTCCAACCTGAATAATTAAAACAATTACGCATGTTTTGGCTTTATTTCAGACCATTTTGGCATCAAATGTGATTGATCATGTCCAGATACCCTTTCTAGGGTTCAAATCGTGCATAAATATGAGGTTTATAGTTTTTGAATAATCATAGAGTGCCATCCTGAGGCATAGGTTTCATAACCAGAGGAGAGAGCATGAGCAATACAGCATTTTCCATCATTGTAATCAGATATGATAAAGTCTTTTTTCTCTTTGAAAAGTTCATTTTTGCCTAGAAATTCTATCTTGTCGTCAAGTATCAGATCCTTTGAATCTGCAAGGAGAAGATCATTTTCATCCACTATGCAAATTCTTGTCTTGTCTTTTTCTTCATCTGCAATGTGCACACCTTTGACAATTTTTTGTGCCAATTCTTCCCATCTAAATACAACACCAAGAACGCCTATTATTGCACCGTTTTGTTCCCCATGTTCTCGTACTGTACAAGAAAATACAAGACTCAATTCATTATTTACCACAGAACATTTGCAGACGGTTTGGAAACCAAATTCTTTTCCACTACCAGTTTTCATGGCACTTGTGAACCATTCAGTATTTTTTACATTCATTCCAACAGATCGATAACTTTCAGGTCTACCATTTGCTATTACATTCCCATCGAGATCACACAATACCAGATCAAAATATACAGTATAAGAATTCAATATGACGCCAAGTCGTTTTGATACAAGAGCATAATTTTCCTTTGTCTTTTTGTATAATGCACTTATAACACCATCGTCTGTGGCCCACCAACGTACATCACATGATCGTTCATACAAGTTTCTGTCGATTAGATCAATGTTAGTCAGTGCAAGATCAGAAAGTCTTGTGCCACGTACAATTGTTGCCTGTGTTTTGATTAGAGATCCCAATTCGTCAATAGAGCCTCGACTTTCATTTCTCATCTTCTTGCTAACTATGCCAATTTTACCAGAGAGATCATTCATTTGCTCAGCCACTACAGAGAATGCTTTTCCTGCCATGCCTGCCCTACTTGCTTCTATTCTTGCGTTAATTGCAATCATGTGTGTCTGTCCGTTTAGTCGTTCAATTTCATTTATTGCAGACTCTACTTTACTTGCAAGTATTTCTGATAGTTCTGCGACTCGTTCAAGTGTGAAATTGCCACCTTTCTCCCTAGTATTTTGTTGGTGTGGAGATGAGGTAGACTCTTCAGGCCTCAACATAGTATTACTCATTTTAATTCACAGTCAACAGAGAATAGTTAACCAATTCACAATCAACACGGTAACTCATTTTTTATCAAACCTTTACCCAATTTCCACCTAATATGATGATGTATGTTTAAAGTAAACACACGAGGGATATCATATGAGATTGTCAGATTATGAGAAACAATCTGACTTTTACACTGAAAATCTTTGTTTGTTCAGTTTACACAGACTCGTTGATAATATCACCTAACACATCCCAAAAACAATGAACTCGGCAGTAAGAAGCAGAAAGACTCGTAGAGGAGTCATCGGTATAGAGTCTGCAATAGTTATGATAGCATTCGTAATCGTTGCTGCAGCTTTAGCCTTTGTCGTTCTTAACATGGGTTTTTCAACAACACAAAAGG
>Ga0307373_10001162_pt1 | contig 49638 bp, 46 predicted proteins | sample OX2MG_FD_202534 | JGI IMG/M metagenome (GOLD analysis project Ga0307373, IMG submission 202534) | Soil microbial communities from Risofladan, Vaasa, Finland - OX-2 | ecosystem: Environmental > Terrestrial > Soil > Coastal area > Acid sulfate soil | place: Finland: Risofladan, Vaasa | collected...
CTAGTTGCGGCGCCGCTGCGCGACCGATTTGGATTCGTCGGTCAGCTCGACCTCTATGACCCGGAGGATTTGACGGTGATCGTCAGTCGTTCGGCCGGACTGTTGGACGTGACGTTGAAGGGTGAAGCGGCTACCATCATCGCCGGACGCAGCCGCGGCACTCCGCGAATCGCCAATCGCCTGTTGCGCCGGGTTCGTGACTTCGCCGCGGTGCAGGGCCACGACGTCGTGGACGATGACGTGGCCATCGAGGGTCTGGCGGTCTTCGGGGTCGATGAGTACGGCTTGGACAAGATCGACCGTCGAATACTCGCTCTGTTATGTCAGCAGTTCGCAAATCAGCCCGTGGGTCTCACGACGTTGGCGCACGCCTGCGGCGAAGAGCCTTCGACGATCGAAGACGCCTACGAACCGTTCTTATTGCGCGATGGTCTGTTGATTCGAACGCCGCGAGGTCGAGTCGCCACCGAACGCGCGTACCGACACCTAGGGATAACACCTCGTGGCGGTGGGCTGGTCTAAAGCATTCGGCTAAAACGACTAGGGTTTCTTTGTCTATATCTCGGAGGAAGCACCTATGTTGTTCGCGGTAAATATGCTGATGGCGACGACCAAGAAGACTTCGTCGTTCAGCCCGGTCCTGATCATCCTGTACGTCGTGGTCTTCGGATCCCTTTATTTCTTCTACATCCGACCCCGTTCGCAAAAGCAGAAGGCTGCTCGAATGGAAACGCGCAAAGTCGAACTAGGCGAACGGGCCCAGACGATCGGCGGTTTCGTGGGGACGGTCGTGAAGATGGATGACGGCCTGATCACCCTGCGCGGCGCGAATGGAGTCGAACTGGACTTCATTCCCACCGCCATCGCCCGCAAATACAATCCACCCGCAGCCGTGCCTGAATCGAGCGACGACGAACACGAAGAAGAAGGCGACCAGAAGTAATGGCCCAGCAGGTCGGCTCACGACGATCGATGATCGTCAGTCTCATCCTCACGATCGCCATTGCGTTCGGCTCCTTGGTGGCGACCTTGTCACTGGGATGGGGACCGAAACTGGGCTTGGACCTGGCCGGTGGACTCTCCGTGGTTTACACACCAGCGACGCACGCGTCGAACGCCGACATGCAAGAAGTCGTCACGATCTTGGGCAACCGCGTCAATGGCTTAGGGGTCTCGGGTGCCACGGTCAACCTGCAGGGCAAGAACGTCGTCGTCAGCGTCCCGGGAGCGACGGACGCTCGTCACGTATTGTCCATCGTTGGCGAGACCGCGCAGTTACTTTTCCGGCCCGTACTTTGTCAAGTCGCTGAACCGACGAAGAAAGCCAAGACCTTTACCGGGTCAATACCGGCATGTCCCAGTAACTATCTCTGGACCGAAGCCAACTTGGGCGTCACGCCGAACAGCTCACCGCAGGGATTTAGCAGTAACACCCCGGCGGCCGATCCTAATTACTCGGTCGTCAAGACGACAAAGCCGACGAACGACCTTCCAACGAACAACGTCATCCTTCCGCTCCTTGGCTCACCCGGCGTGCGCTATCTGCTCGGAAAATCAGAACTGACCGGACAGGCCATCGGAAAGGCTGTGGCGCAACAAAACCAGGTCGGCGCGTGGGTCGTCAACTACACGTTGACCAAAACAGGCAGCCCGCAATGGGACGCCGTAGCCCAAAAGAACTTCCATCAGGCGCTGGCCATCGAACTCGACGGGGTGATTCAGTCGGCGCCCTTGATCCAGCCGACGCAGGCTTCCTTCACGAGCTTCGCGGGCAACGGTGAGATTTCGGGTTCGTTTACCCAACAGGGCGCGAAGAACCTGGCGATCGCCATGGAGTTTGGTGCCCTTCCGGTTCGTTTGAATCCGCTCAACACCTTGATCGTCTCGCCGACCCTCGGTCACAGCGCACTGGTGGCGGGACTTGGCGCCGGACTCGTGGGACTGGCACTGGTGTTGCTGTACACGATCCTCTACTACCGGGCGTTGGGCCTGGTCATCGTACTGGGACTGGCCACGACGGCGGCGCTGCTCTGGGCGATTATCTCGGCGCTGGGCCATACCGCCTTGGCACCGAGTTTCGACTTGGCCGGTATCACGGGAATCATTGTGTCCATCGGCATCACGGTCGACAGTTACATCGTGTATTTCGAACGATTGAAAGACGAGGCCCGAGCAGGGCGCTCAATTCGAACTTCGGTGGATCGAGGGTTCCGGTCCGCCTGGCGCACGGTCTTGGCTGCCGACACGGTTAGCCTGCTCGCTGCCATCTTGCTCTATCTCATCGCCGTGGGCGACGTGCGGGGCTTCGCCTTCTTCCTCGGACTCTCAACCTTGATGGACGTCTTCATGACTTGGTACTTCACTCGGCCTCTGGTGATTCTGTTGGGCCGACGCACCAACGAAGGCACGTCCGCGCTGTCGATGGCCGCCGGCTTGACGCCGGGAGTGAGCGCCCATGAGTGATGACGTGAAGACCGAAGACAAGACACCTGGACGCCTCGGTCGGATCTACCAGGGCCGTACCACGGTCGACTTCGTCGGTCGAAAGCGCACCTGGTTCACCATCTCCATTGTGATCATCGTGCTCGGACTCGGGTCGCTCGGTATTCGCGGCTTCAACCTGGGCATCGACTTCAAGGGTGGGAGTTCGTGGGAGGTCCTCGCACCGCACTCCTCGATCTCGGCCATGACCTCTGCAGTCAAAGGGGCCGGACTGAGCAACCCGACCGTCGTCAAGCTTGGTTCGCAGACCTACGAAGTCACCGCTGACATCAAAGCAATGAGCAGCGCTGCTCAGACGACGCTCTCGAACAAAGTTTCGAGCGCGATGGCCAAAGCGGCCGGTACGAATTCCAATCAAGTTTCAACGAGCAACGTCGGACCGACCTGGGGTGCCTCGATCACACACCGCGCACTCGAGGCGTTGATCGTCTTCTTCCTCGCGGTCGTGGCCTACATCAGCATTCGATTCGAACCCAAGATGGCGTTGGCCGCCTTCGTCGCCATGATCCACGACCTCCTCGTCACGGTGGGCGTGTATTCATTGTTCGGTTTCCAGATCACTCCGGACACCGTCATCGCCATCCTCACGATCCTCGGGTACTCGCTCTATGACACCGTCGTCGTCTTCGACCGGGTGCGCGACAACGCCAGCGGCATCTTGAAGAGCGGCGACCTCAGCTACGGCGAGATGGTGAACCTCTCGATGAACCAAACGCTGGCGCGCTCGATCAACACCTCGCTGGTGGCGATCCTGCCGGTCCTCGCGGTGTTGTTGGTGGGCGCCGACCTGCTCGGCGCGACGACACTGCAGAACTACGGACTCGCCTTGTTCGTCGGACTCATGAGTGGGGCCTACTCCTCGATCTTCATCGCCAGCCCGCTGCTGGCGTGGATGAAGGAGCGCGAACCGCGCTTTCGCGAGATGGCCGAACGCGCGCGACTTCGCAAAGACCAGCAAGTGCTGACACCGGTCGCGGCGGCGATGCTCGCCGGCGACAGCGGTCAGCGATTCGCTCGCCCCACGGCGTCGACCGGAACACCGCCGCGAACGACACCGGGCACGCTCTCACGCGGCACCATCCAGGCTCGCGCGCGCAAACAAAAACGGCGATAGGTCACCATTAGGCTGACTACATGGTCAGTCTCACTTCGCGCTCCTCGATTGACCCCGCCCTGAGCGGGTCAATCGAGCGTCTGATCGGCCGATTCGTCGAGCACCACGCCGACGGCGACGTCGAGGTCATTCGCCGTGCCGGAGCGGCCGCTATCAAAGCCCACGAAGGTCAACTGCGTCGAACGGGCGAGCCCTACGTCACGCACCCCATCGCCGTGGCTGATATCGCCGCGGACCTGGGACTTGACGAGGCCACGATCACCGCAGCGCTACTGCACGACGCCGTGGAGGACACCGGCATCACCAAGGAATGGGTGGCCCAAGAGTTCGGCGACCAGGTGGCCGCGGTCGTCGACGGCGTCACCAAGCTCGACCGATTGGAGTTCGACTCCAAAGAGGAGCAACAGGCCGCCACGATCCGCAAGATGTTCATCGCCATGGCCCAGGACTGGCGGGTCTTGCTGATCAAGTTGGCTGACCGCCTGCACAACATGCGCACCATCTCGGTCATGCCGATGGCCCGTCAGCGCGCGATCGCCCAAGAGACCCTGGACGTCTATGCCCCGTTGGCGCACCGACTTGGTGTCCAACAGGTCAAATGGCAGCTAGAGGACCTCAGCTTCGCGACCCTGCATCCGAAGCGCTACGCCGAGATCGAACAGATGGTCGCGGCGCGTCAGCCCGAACGCGAGGACTACCTCGACGAGGTCATGGCCACGCTGTCGGCCAAGTTGGACGAGTTCGGGATCAAGGCCGAAGTGCGCGGGCGACCGAAGCACTTGTGGAGCATCTACGAGAAAATGGTGATCGGCGGCAAGGAGTTCGACGACATCTACGACCTGGTGGGTCTGCGTGTCATCGTCGACGAAGACCGCGACTGTTGGGCGGTGATCGGCGCCATCCACGCGCTGTGGTCGCCGGTCCCCGGGCGCTTCAAGGACTACATCAACTCGCCCAAGTTCAACCTGTACCAGTCGCTGCACACGACCGTCATCGGTCCTCGGGGCAAATCCGTGGAAGTGCAGATCCGCACGTTTGATATGCACCGTCGCGCCGAGTTCGGCGTCGCGGCGCACTGGGGCTACAAAGAAGGGGCTTCCAACAAAGAGGTCGCTTGGATGCAACGCCTGGCCGACGTCGAAGAAGAGGAGAACGACCCCATCGCGTTCCTCGAGGCCTTGAAGCTCGACCTCGGCCAAGACGAGGTTTACGTCTTCACGCCCAAGGGACGCGTTATCGCCTTGGTGGAGGGCGCGACGACCATCGACTTCGCCTACGCCGTTCACACGGAGGTCGGCCACCACTGCGTAGGCGCCAAGGTGAATGGTCGCTTGGTACCGCTCGATACGGTCCTTCGCTCGGCCGACGTGGTCGAGATCGTGACGAGCAAGAGCGAAAGCGCCGGTCCGTCGCGCGACTGGCTCGCGATAGCCCAGTCGTCGCGCGCCAAGTCGAAGATCCGCCAGTGGTTCCACCGCGAACGACGCGAGGACGCCATCGAAGGCGGACGCGAGGAGCTGACCAAGGCGCTTCGCCGAGAGGGACTGCCGATCGCGACGTCGCTGTCGTCGAGTGCGCTAGACGCGGTGATATCCGCGATGAACCTAGAGGACCTCGATGCCCTCTTCATGTCGATCGACACCGGACAGATTTCGGCCCTCGCGGTGGTCCAACGTCTGGACCGAGAACTGCGCGGTGGCGGCGACACCGAACAGATGCCGACGACGGTCACTCGCATGCCGCGCACCAGTCGCACCACGCGACGCACCGCCGGCGTCTACGTCGAAGGACTCGACGATGTCATGATCCATCTGGCTCGATGCTGTTCGCCCGTGCCCGGCGATAGCATCATGGGCTTCATCACGCAGGGCCGAGGGGTGTCGGTCCATCGCGACGACTGCTCCAATGCGGTCGCTCTGGCTCAGCGCTTGGGTGAGCGAATCATCGACGTCGAGTGGGACGGGTCGGTCAGCGGTCAGTACCGCGCGGTCTTGGAGGTCATGGCCTTTGACCGATCTCGACTCTTGTTGGACGTGTCGAAGATCGTGGCCGAATATCACCTCAGCATCATTTCGAGCTCCACCTCGACGTCGGGTTCGAGGATTGTGCGCATGGTCTTCGACGTAGAACTCGCGGACCCGTCGCACCTCAGTAGCCTGTTGGCGGCGCTTAAGAGCGTCGATGGCGTGTTCGACGCCTTCCGACAACTACCGGGACAGAACAAGAATTCATGAGCGACGCGGTCGTACCCTTCCAAGCCCCTACCGGGACACACGATGTCCTGGCGCCGAACTCAGCCGAATGGGAAGGCGTCGTCGCGACGTTCGCGCAGTTCGCGTATCGATACGGTTTCGAGTTGGTCATCACGCCGATGTTCGAAGACGTCGGCGTCTTCAATCGCGGCATCGGGGAAGAGAGCGACGTCGCCAAGAAGGAGATGTACGTATTCTCGGATCGCAGCGATCGCATCTTCGCCCTGCGTCCCGAAGGCACCGCGCCAGTGGTGCGGGCCTTCATCCAACACAACCCGACCACGCCATGGAAGGCGTGGTACGTGACACCGGCCTTTCGCTATGAGCGTCCCCAGGCCGGACGATACCGTCAGCACCACCAACTGGGCGTGGAAGTCCTGGGTACCGACGATCCCGCAGTGGACGTGGAAGTGATCGCGCTCGCTGAGCGCTTCTATCGCGCTCTCGGACTTCAACGATTCCGACTGCTCATTAACTCGATGGGCCACGACGTCTGTCGCGCGGCGTACCTGGTCCTGCTTCGCGCCTACTTGGAAGAGAACGCCGATCGACTGAGCGACGAGCACCGCACGACGTGGTCGGTCAACCCCCTTCGAGTCCTCGACTGCAAGGACCCGGCCTGTATCGCCGTGACCGATGAGGGACCCATGCTGATCGATCACATCTGTCTCGCCTGTCGAAGCCACTTCGACAAGGTCATCGCCGGACTGACGTCCATCGGCATCGAATCACAACTAGACCCTCGACTGGTTCGCGGTTTCGACTACTACACCCGCACGACGTTTGAATTCGTCGCCGACGCCCTCGACGGAGCTCAGAACGCGATCGGTGGAGGAGGTCGTTACGACAAACTCGCCGAGCAGTTGGGCGGCAAACCGACCAGTGGAATCGGATTCGGTAGCGGGATTGAACGACTGCTGCTCACGCGAGAGGCCGAGGGCGTCGAACCACGCAACCTGGTGGATCGATCGTTCGACCTTTTCGTCGTTGACACCACCAATGAGGACACTGCAACGGTTTTGGTCGACGAACTGCGCGCTGCCGGCTTCGCGACGGACCGCGCCTACGACCAGCGTTCGATGAAGTCCCAAATGAAGCTGGCCGACAAGTCCGGTGCGCGTCTCGCACTGTTGGTCGGCCTCCAAGAACTCGCGGCCGACGAGGTTACGATTAGAGACTTGCGAAGCGACGACTTCGAGCAAACGCAGCGCCGTGTCGCTCGAAGCGAGGTCGCCAAAGTCGTCGCCGAACTACTGACGAAGAGCTGACCATGTCGAACAATATGGAATCCACCAGCATGCGTGATCTCTTATGCGCGTCGCTCAACGAGAACCACGTCGGCTCGCACGTCAGCGTGTGCGGTTGGGTTGCCAAGCGACGCGAGCACGGTGAACACCTGGCTTTCTTGGACGTCCGCGACTATTCGGGGATCATCCAGGCTGTGGTCGAGGGCTCGGTTGACGTCCGCAGTGAGTACGTGGTCCGGGTGAGCGGCACGGTGACGCGACGACCTGAAGGTACGTCGAACGACAAACTGGCGACCGGCGCGTTCGAACTGACCGACTGCGTCGTCGAAGTGTTGGCTGCAGCCGAGCCGCCACCATTCCAACTCGATGACCGTGTCGACGTCGACGAACCGGTACGTCTGCGCTATCGCTACCTTGACCTGCGCCGCGAACACATGCAACGCAACCTTCGACTTCGCGCGGTGGTGAACGCAGCCTTGCGTCGAGCGATGGACGCCCAAGGATTCTGCGAAGTGGAGACACCCTTACTGTGGGCACCGACGCCCGAAGGTTCGCGAGAGTTCGTCGTGCCGTCGCGCCTACAACCGGGTGAGTTCTACGTCTTGCCCCAGAGCCCCCAGATCGCTAAACAACTCCTGATGGTGGGCGGATTCGACCGTTACTACCAGATCGCGCGGTGCCTGCGTGACGAGGACCTTCGGGCCGACCGACAGTTCGAGTTCTCACAGCTCGACATCGAAGCGAGCTTCGTCGATCAGGACGACGTGCTCGGATTCGTCTCGGTGGCCGTGCTGGACGCGGCCGAGTCGGCGACCGGCGTGAGACCGGACGATATTCCTTCGATGACGTGGAGCGAGGCACTCGATCGATACGGCACCGACAAGCCGGATATGCGCTTTGGGATGTTGCTGCACGACCTCTCGGAGGTCTTCGCTATGACCGAGGTCAAGGCTTTCTCGGCCCCGACGGTAAAGGCGATGCGCGTGCCGGGCGGTGGGAGTTTCTCTCGCGCGCGCCTGGACGAGTTGACCGATCAAGCCAAGAGTCTCGGCGCGAAGGGTCTCGCGTGGTTTCGTATCACCGCCGAAGGACTGGATTCGCCCTTGGCCAAGTTCCTCAACGAGACTGAACGCGCGGCGATCGCTTCGGTTGACGGAGCCGACGTCGATGACATTGTCTTTTGCGTGGCCGACGACTACGCGAACGCCTGTCACTACCTGGGTGCGATCCGCACGACCCTCGGTTCGCCGCCGGTGGGCGAAGGCCCGCACAAGTACGTCTGGGTCACGGAGTTTCCACTCTTCGAGGGTTTGGACGACGAAGGCAACCCGGTGGCTGCTCATCACCCGTTCACCATGCCGCACCCCGATGACATAGACCTGATCGAAACGGATCCGCTGAAGGTCCGCTCGCGCGCCTACGACCTGGTCCTCAACGGCTGGGAACTCGGCAGCGGGTCCGTGCGAATCCATCGCGCCGACATCCAGTCGCGGGTGTTTCGAGCGCTGGGCATCTCCGAAGACGAAGCCGAAAGTCGTTTCGGCTTCTTGCTCGGCGCCTTCAAGTACGGCGCGCCGCCACACGCCGGCTTCGCCTTCGGCATCGACCGATTAGTGGCCATCTTCGCCGGCGAAGAGAACATCCGAGAGGTGATCGCCTATCCCAAGACCCAGTCAGGCGCCGACCTGATGACGGGCGCGCCCAAGGGCGTGTCGCCCAAGGTGATGCGTGAACTGCGCATCAACATCACACCGAAAGGTCCGTGACCTACGTCGCTCTTCGACGACGCCGTGGCTCAACGCCTGAAACAAGTCGCGCCCCTCGCTGATCTCCTGCGACCGCGCACCTTGGACGAGCTGGTCGGACAGACGCACTTAGTGGGACCGAATGGCCCCCTTCGGCGCTTCGTCGAGGCCGGTGAATTGACTTCGATGATCCTGTGGGGACCGGCCGGCACCGGTAAGACGACGGTGGCGCGCATCGTTGCGAACTCCGCCGGCTACGCGACCGAAAGTCTTTCGGCGGTCACGAGCGGAGTGAAGGACGTTCGCGAAGCCCTGTCGCGCGCCCGCGAACGTCTCGGAGAACAGAACCAACGAACCGTGCTCTTCATCGACGAAGTGCATCGCTTCAACAAGTCCCAACAGGACCTCTTGTTGCCGGCCACCGAGACCGGACAAGTCGTCTTGATCGGCGCCACCACCGAGAATCCCTACTTCGAGGTCAACGCCGCTCTCATGAGTCGCTCGACGCTGTGGCGTTTGTATCCACTATCGGCTGAGGAGTTAGAAGTACTCGTGCGAAGGGGAGTGGAACTTCGCCATAGTGCCATCACCGACGAAGCCATGGAGGCGATCACCTCGGCCAGCGACGGTGACGCTCGAGTCGCCCTCACGACCTTGGATACGGCCATCGTGTTGGAACGCGCCGATGACGCGACTGCCGACCTGGTCGAAGTCGAACACGTCGCTCAAGCTCGAGACGGCCGTCTCTATCATCAGTCGCGCGATACGCATTTCGACCAGATCAGCGCGTTCATCAAATCGGTAAGGGGATCGGACCCCGACGGCGCACTGTACTGGCTGGTCACCATGCTCGAGAGCGGTGAGAGTCCGCGGTTTCTCGCGCGACGCCTCGTGATACTCGCAAGCGAGGACATTGGACTGGCCGATCCCATGGGTTTGGTGTTGGCCGACGCGGCCGCGCGAACGGTTGAATTCATTGGTCTTCCCGAAGGACGACTTACGTTGGCGCACGCCACGATCACGCTTTCGCTTATGCCCAAGAGCAACTCGGTGACGCGGGCGTTGGGTGCCGTCACTCGGGCAGTGCAAGAAGGCGGGCTCGTTGAAGTTCCCGACCACCTTCGCGGCTCGAACTACCGCGGTGCGTCCGAGCAGGGTTTCGGAACGGATTACCACTACCCGCATGACTACGAGCGCGGTTGGGTGGACCAGCAGTATCTTCCCGACGCGCTCGTCGGCGAGCACTTCTATGACCCCAGTGACTACGGGCGCGAGAAGGCGTTGGTCGAGCAATGGCGAGTCATGGTGCAACGAGAGGCCGAGATTCCGACCCGCCGGTAGAGTGAAGCCCGTGGAAGCCGCGCAACTTCGCTCAGTGTTCTTGGACTACTTCGCTGACAACGCTCATGTGGTGGTGCCTTCGGCGAGCTTGATCCCTCACGACCCGAGCCTGCTCTTCACCGTCGCGGGTATGGTTCCCTTCAAGCCGTACTTCACCGAAGAAGAACCCGCGCCGTTCGCACGTGCCGTTTCGATCCAGAAGTGTTTTCGGGCTCTCGACATCGACATCATCGGCACCACGCAACGTCACCTGACCTTCTTCGAGATGATGGGCAACTTCTCTTTCGGCGACTACTTCAAGGAGGGGGCCATCCGCTTCGCGTGGGGCCTGATCACCGAGGGTTTTGGTCTCGATCCCGAACGACTCTGGGTCACCGTCCACACGTCAGACGACCAAGCCGAAGAGCTTTGGCGCGACCTCATCGGGGTGCCAGCCAGTCGTATTCAGCGTCTCGGGGAGGACAACTTCTGGGAGATGGGACCCACTGGGCCGTGCGGTCCGAGTTCGGAGATCTTCTTTGACAAGGGAACAGAGTTCGGCGCCGACGGAGGACCCGACGGCGGCGGCGAAGACCGCTTCGTCGAGTTCTGGAATCTCGTCTTCACGCAGTACGACCGCAGCGCTGACGGCACGCTCACGGAACTGCCGAAGAAGAACATCGACACTGGGGCTGGTTTCGAACGTGTCTTAGCGATCCTCAACGGACTCGAGTCGGTGTTCGCGACCGATCTCTTTGCGCCGTTGCTCGAGACGGCGTCGCGCTCCATCGACGTGAAGTACGGGAGCGACGAATCGACCGACGTGGCTGTTCGTCGCATCGCCGAACACGGCCGCGCCATGACCATGCTCGTCGCTGACGGCGTACTGCCCTCCAACGAGGGCCGCGGCTACGTGCTTCGACGAATCATCCGACGCGCCATACTCGCGGCGCGACGCGCCGGCTCCGAACGCGCGCTCGCCGCCTCACTGGTTGATGCGACCATCGAGAAGATGGGTCTCGCGTACCCGGTGCTGGTGAAGGACCGCGATCTGATAATCGAAGTGTTGGAACGCGAGGAGGCCGGTTTCGCTCGAACCCTGAAGACCGGCCTCTCGTTGCTTGAAGAGGCACAGCGTGAGGTGGTGTCGAGTGGCGCCACCGTATTCCCGGGCGACGTCGCGTTCAAACTGCACGACACCCACGGGTTCCCCATCGAGTTGACCGAAGAGATCGTCTCGGAATCCGGACTGAACGTCGATAAGAACACCTTCGACGAGGCAATGAAGGCGCAGCGCGAACGCGCCCGTTCCAAGTCCAAGGCCTTGAATCTGGCCGACGACGCCCAGTACCGCGACCTCATCGAACGGCACGGCACGACGGAGTTCGTTGGTCGCGACGTGTCGCGTTACAGCATCGAGACCGAGGTGTTGGCGTCCCTCGTCGGTCAAGACGGCGTGGGTGAGCTGTTCCTTGATTCGACGCCGTTTTATGCCGAATCCGGTGGTCAGGTGGCCGATACGGGGATGGTGGTCACCGAGACCGGCAGTTTCAAGGTCCTCGACGTGCAAAACGTCGCCGGTGGACTCTTCGCCCATCGAGGCTTGTTGACGGGAGACCTTCTGCCCGGACAGGTCGCCGTCGCGACGATCGATCCCGTGCGACGCGAAGCCACCCGCCGCAATCACACCTCGACTCACCTGTTGCACGCGGGACTGCGAACAGTGCTGGGCGACCACGTGCGCCAACAAGGCTCCTTCGTCGGGCCGGATCGATTCCGTTTCGATTTCTCTCACGGCGCCGGAGTGACGCCGCACGAGGCGGCCGAGATCTTGGCTTTGGTGAACTCCGACGTCGTGGCCAATGACGAGGTCAGCACGATTCAAACGACGAAGCAAGAGGCCGAAACGATGGGCGCGGTCGCGTTCTTCGGCGACAAGTATGGAGACCGGGTTCGGGTGGTGCGCGCCGGAGCACACAGTCTCGAGTTCTGCGGCGGCACTCACGTCGATCGTTTGGGAGACATCGGCCAGATACAGATCGTGAGCGAGCAGTCGATCGGATCGAACACCCGGCGGATCGAAGGCGTTAGTGCGATGGGCGCCTATCAGCGAAGTCACGACATGGAAACCGCATTGAGCTCCGTGGCTTCGATTCTGAAGTCGTCCGTCGTGGACGTGGTGCCGGCCTTGGAGCGCATCATGGAGCGACAGCGCGATTTCGAGAAGGAACTCTCGTCGCTTCGACAGGCGCAGCTCGCTCGTTTCGCCGAGGAGTTGAACTCTCAGGTCACCAGCGATGTGTTGGTGGCGCGCGTGGACGGATACCCCGGCGAGCAGTTGCGGAGTCTGGCCGCTGATCTCCAACATCGAGGGCGGCGCGTCGTGGTCTTGGTCGGTGCGTTCGACGACAAGGTTTCGATCGCCGTCGCGAGCGACGAATCTTTGGACGCCACGACCAGCGTCAAGCAGCTTGCGGCGTTGGTCGGAGGCGGCGGCGGCGGATCCGCGCGACTCGCGTTGGCCGGTGGTCGCGATCCGAGCGGCATCGACGCCGTCTTGAGCGCGGCCGCGGCGCTGTAGTTCTCGATGACGCGACTACTTGGCATTGATCCGGGCACCAAACGCTGCGGGATCGCTATCACCGATTCGGCACAGACAATGGCCTTTCCGAGGTCAGCCATGGCTCGCGACGAGACGACGTTGACGCGAATCAGTGTCCTGGTCGAAGAAGAATCCATAGGCTGCGTTGTCGTGGGTCGCCCGGTGGCGCTCTCCGGCAACGAGACTTCCAGTACCCGTGACGCCGACGCTTTTTTCTCGCAAGTCCGAGGAGTCGTGAATGTGCCGGTCGTGCAGTGGGACGAGCGACTCACGACGCGAGACGCCCAAAAGTCGTTGTCAGAGGCTGGATTGACGACGAAAGAGTCTCGCGATCGCGTCGACAGCGCGGCCGCCGTCATCATGCTGCAAAACTATCTAGATGGGCTCAATGCTGAGTAAGCCTCTGGGCCGAATTATCGCTGGTCTGGTTGTCGTCGTCACGGTCATGGTCGTCTGGTTCATCCTCCAGGCCTATCCACTCTTTCACGGGAAGGGTAAAGAGGTCGTGGTGAGCGTGAGCAACGGCGAGTCCCTCTCGCAGATCGCAAGCGAACTCCACCTCAAGGGCGTCATCGCCTCGCCGCTCGCCTTTCGGATCGACACCACCGTCTTCGGCTCCCCCCAAGTGCAGCCCGGTTCGTATCAAATCGCCCAAGGCTCGACGTTCTCCCATGTCCGTTCCGTATTCAGTGCATCACCGAATGTCGTCGTGATCGACGTCAACGCCGGACTGACCCTGCATGAAGTGGCCGTTGACATCGCCAATGGCGAAGGGAACACTTACGGCGACAAGTTCACACAGGTCGCCACGGCGAACAGCACGCCAAGTTCGTTTCACGCTTCGGGCTCACTCGAAGGTCTCATTGGCACAGGGCAATACATCATCACGCCGGGCGAGACGCCGACCCAATTGGCGACACGCATGGAACGCAGGTTCGTGAAGCAAGCGGCCTCAGTCGGTCTTACCCCGTCGACGACGTTGAACGGACTGGACGCCTATCAACTCGTCATTGCGGCTTCCATCGTCGAAAAGGAGGGGTACTACCCGGTCAATATGCCCCAGGTCGCCCGCGTCATCTACAACCGTTTGGCACGCGGAGGACCGTTGCAAATGGATTCGACGGTGCTCTACTACCTCGGCAAGGACGGTGGCACGGTGACGCCTGCCATGCTGCAGAGCCAAGAGCCGTACAACACTTACCTCAACACCGGCCTCACACCGACGCCGATCTGCGCCGTTTCGACGATCGCCATGCACGCGACGCTGCACCCGCCGGCGGGATCATGGCTCTACTTCACGCTGATCAACAAGGACGGGCGCATGGCGTTCTCCACTACGTTCGCCCAGCAGTTACGTGAGGAGCGAATTGCCCAGGAAGCGGGGATCGGATGACGTGGCGCCTGGGCGTCGCCGGCTCACCGATCGAGCACTCGCTCACGCCTGAGCTGCACGACGCGGCCCTGGCGATGGTCGGATTAGAAGGTACGTCGCGCCGCGTCGAGCTGGGTGCTAAGGACAAGACCAAGTTGAACAAGCTGATGCGCAAGGAGTTCGACGCGCTGTCGATAACCATGCCGTTAAAGGCAGTCGCGCTCGAGATCTGTGACGAAATCGATGATGTAGCCACGCGCGCCGGGTCGGTCAATTCTCTGCTGTTGCGCGACGGCAAGCTCTCGGGCGCCTCGACTGACGGTGACGGATTCGTCAACGCGCTTCATGGTCAGTTCAACGCCAGCGTCGAAGGTGCCCACGTGGTCGTTCTAGGGGCCGGGGGAGCGGCCAGTGCCATCATCGATGGACTCGTACGCGCGGGCGTCGCGTCGGTCGCCGTGCATGCTCGTAACGAAACTAAGGTCGAAGCGCTCGTGTCGCGCTATGCCAACGTGTACGACTTCTCGCTCACGTACCGACCGGTGGACGTCATCGTCAACGCCACGCCCGTTGAAGGTCGCGTCGATGAAGTCGCAGTGATGCAAGGCGTGAGCGCCCACACGATCGCCATCGACATCACGTACGAACCCCGAATGTCGGCGTGGCGATCCCTCCACGAACGATCGGGATGCGCCAGCGCCAACGGCCTCGGGATGTTGGCCTATCAGGCAGCTCTGCAGATGCAGTGGTGGTGGGACGTGCCGATTGACGGCGCTCGGCTCTTGAAGGTGATCTCATGAGTGACGCATTGGGAGCCATGTCATCGCGACTTCGCTCCAAGGACCGACTGGACCTCGGTCTGGCGTGTGGGCTCATCGCCCTCGGCTTCACCGGGGTCGTCATGATCTACAGCGCGACGCGACAAGCTCTAATCGGCGCTGGTTACAATCCGCACTACTACCTGGAACGACAGGCCGTCTTCGTGTGTCTCGGCGTGATCGTGATGTACATCGTGTCGCTCATCGATTACCGCCGTCTCGAGATCGTGACCACACCGCTGTACGTCTGCGGTTTGCTTTCACTGGTCGGGGTCTACGTCATTGGCTCGTCGGCCCAGGGAGCGTTGCGTTGGTACAGCGTGGGTATTTTCCAGATCCAGCCCAGCGAATTCACGGTCTTAATACTCATCTTGGCGATAGCGACGTTTTGCCAACGAAGACCGGACGGACTCACGATGTACGACGTGGCGCGACTCTTGGTGATGGCGGCCGTACCCTTGGTGCTCATCGTCGTCCAACCTGACCTGGGTACGGCGATCATCATGGTCCTGAGCGTCGGTGCCATGCTGGTGGTGGCGGGAGTGCCGCCGCGACTGCTGACGTTGCTCGCAGTTCTCGGTACGGCAGGCGTGGCCGCCGCGTTCTATTTGGACCTCGTCGGACGCTACGCGATTAACCGCTTCGAAGGCTTCCTGCACCAGAATTCGACCAGCGCCCAGTGGGCGCAGTACATCTACAACGTCGACAACGCCAAGAACGCCATTGGGTCCGGCGGACTTCACGGTGCGGGTCTCTTCAAGGGCCTGCAGACGAATTTGGGTTACGTCCCCGAACAACACACCGACTTCATCTTCACTGCCATCGGCGAGCAGTTGGGTTTCATCGGATCGCTGTTGATTCTTTTACTTCTCGCGTTCGTAGCATTCCGACTCTTTCGGATCGGACGATTGGCCAAGGACCAGATGGGTCGAATCATCTGCATCGGCGTCTTCGTCTTCTTCTCCTTCAGTTGTTTCGAGAACATCGGGATGACCATGGGCATCGTGCCGGTGACCGGGATCCCGCTGCCGCTCCTCAGTTACGGCGGATCGGCGGCGTTGGTGTTCTTCACTGCCGGTGGACTGGTGCTCTCGGTGTCGCGTCGGAGTGGCAATTAGGCTTGACCCCTGATGAGTGAGGAACAGTCGGCGTCAAACGATGAGGTAACAGAACCGAGCGTTCCTGAAGTTCCAGACGCTGAAGCCGAGGAAATCGAAGACGACTCAGCCACGTTCAATGTTATGAGCGTCGAATCGGTGCTCTACGACCTCTCGGATTCCTCGCCGATGGTGCACCTCATCGAAGAAGCCACGCCCTATCGGTACCTCGCAATTCCAATCGCGCTCACCGAGGCAGTAGCGCTGCACCACGCTTTGGACAAGATCGACGGTCGACGTCCGGGCACCCATGAACTGGCCGCAGAAGTCTTGCGTCGACTGAACGCCGACGTCGTCGCCGCCCGGATAACCCGTTACGACGGTGGCGTCTTCTACGCCGAGCTCGAACTCATGACTCCGCGGGGACGCGAGGTCTTCGATTGTCGCACCAGCGACGCCTTGATCCTCGCCACCCGACAAGGCGTGCGTGCGCCGGTGTTGTGCGCAGAGTCGGTCCTGCAGACGTTTTACCTCTAGTGGATCGTTCCGCAACGTGCGTCGCGACGCGCGAACTAAGGATTCTTGAACTTGATCGCGACGATCTCACCGCCGCGCCGTTCCAGGGCGTTCTCGTCCGATATTCGCAGCAACAACGCCACGATCAAATAGTTCGCGAAGAGCGAGCTCCCGCCGTAGGCGACGAAGGGCAACGTGATGCCGGTGAAGGGAAGAATTCGCAACACGCCGGCCATAATGAAGAAGGCTTGAAAGCCCATGAGGGCCGTGAGTCCGGTTGCGGCCAGACGAACGTAGTCCGAGGTCGCCTTTTGCGCAATGTAAAAACCTTCGCCGATGAATGCAGCGAAGAGACACACGATCAAGGTGATCCCCAGGAACCCGAGTTCTTCTCCGACCGTTACCAAGATCATGTCGGACGTAAGCGCGGGAATGTTCCCCGATTGACCGAATCCAAGTCCGGTGCCGGTCATGCCGCCGGCCGCGAGTGAGTACCAGCCCCAGACGAGCTGACAACTCCCACCGAGGTGACACGTAGTCCACGGGTTCAGCCAAAGCGTGAAGCGCGCATGCACTTGACTGAAGTAGTGCGCCGCCACGTACGCCCCGCCAGCGAAGAGTCCCATTCCGAGCACGACGTACGTCTTGAGTCCCGTCGTGACCCAGAGCATCGATATGAACAGCGCGAAGAGCAACATAGCGAAGCCGATGTCGTTTTCGGCGCCGAGGATGGCCATGGAGAATCCCCATGCGAAGAGAATCGGTAACAGCACCTTCGGCGGAACAATCTGTCGACGACCGACTCGCTGCGTGGGCGTCGAAAGTAGCTCGCGATTCGCGGCGAAATACGAGGCAAAGAAGAAGACCAACAGGATCTTGGCGATCTCGACGGGTTGGAACGAAATTGGTCCGACGCTGACCCACAGCCGTGCTCCGTTGATGCTCTGTCCGATGTGGGGTAGAAGCGGTATGAGTAGAAGCCCCATAGCCGAGAGCAGCGTCAAGTAGCGGTAGCGGTCGAGATCGCGCACGCTGCGCACGAACACGAGTGTCGCGACGAGGGCACCGGCGCTTATTAGGTACCAGAGCGCCTGATTGCCTGCGGCCGCTGGATTCCAGCGGGCAATTTCGACGTAGCCCACTCCATTGAGCAACGTGGCGATCGGCAACAGAATCTGCGAAGCGTTCGGAGCGAGGTACCGGATGAACATATGCATAGCCAGCGAGATGGCGATGATCGCCGTAAGGAACACGCCGAGTCTCGCGGGCAGGTGGCCCTTCGCCCCGAGCGAAGCCAAGACGTAGAACGAACCGATAATGATCCACGCGAGGATCATCAGACCGAGCTCTGTGAGCCGTCCCGGCGACGCTTCGGTGACGGGTGGTCGCTGGGACGGAACGACGGCGGTACTTGCGTGTTTCGCCACGAATCCACAGTAGCGGTCGTACGATAGGACAATGGACCTCATCGACGCCGAGGAATCAGGTGCGCTCGTCATCGACGTCCGTTCCTTCGGACCGGAGAGATTCTCCAGTCGCGAACTGTCGCGCCTCGAATTCGGCGCACGACTGCTTGACCTCGCCGACGACCACATGTTGCCGATTCTCGATCGATGCAAGTTCGTTGCGATATTCGCGGACATGATCGACGAGTTCTTCCAGGTTCGCGTCGTCAGTCTCGAAGATAAGGTCGCCGCGGGGGTGCAAACTGCGTCGATTGATGGCGTACGACCTCGCCAACAGCTTGAATCGATCCGCGAGCGGGTCCTCGCCCTCGTGGAACGTCAGGACCGATTGGTGCTCGACGTGCTGTTACCCGAATTGGCGCAAAAGGGCATCGCCATCGTGCCCTTCAGTTCGCTGGGTGTCGAAGACCACGATCGTCTCACGAAGTATTTCGACGAGAACGTCTATCCCGTTCTCACGCCCTTGGCCGTCGATCCCGGGCATCCATTCCCGATGATTTCGAACCTCTCGCTCAACATCGCGGTGTACGTGCGCGATGACGTCACCGGTGAAGAGCGCAGTGCGCGTGTGAAAGTTCCCAACTCCCTGCCGCGGTTCTTGCAAGCGAACGAGAACGAGTGGTGTTTGCTTGAGGACCTCATCACGTCGAATCTCGGACGATTGTTCTCAGGAATGACCGTGGGACGCGCCGACCTCTTTCGGGTGACTCGAAACGCTGACCTCACCTTGGAAGAGGACGAGGCCGACGACTTGTTAGTTGCTCTGGAGGTCGAGTTGCGGCGCCGCCGTTTTGGAGAAGCGTTGCGGGTGGAAATCCAAAGTGGAATGTCACCCGAGTTTTTGGATCTTCTGGTCGACCAACTTGATCTCGAACGGTCCAACGTGTACGTGACCGACGCGCCTCTAGGTCTCCACGACCTTTGGAGTCTCAACGCCATCGATCGACCCGACTTGAAGGGCGAAGGTTGGTCACCCATCACCCCGCGTCGTCTGCTCGACGGCGAGCACGTCGGTGACATCTTCGCGGCGATTCGCGAAGATGACATCTTGTTGCATCACCCCTACGAATCCTTCAGTGACTCCGTGGAGATGTTCATCGCTCAAGCGGCAGCCGACCCGAAGGTCGTCGGAATAAAGATGACGCTTTACCGCACGTCCGGTGACTCACCGATCGTGGCCTCGCTCATCCACGCGGCCGAACAGGGAAAGCAGGTAGCAGCCCTGGTCGAGTTGAAGGCTCGATTCGACGAAGCGGCCAACATCGAATGGGCCAAGGCCTTGGAAGACGTTGGTGTCCACGTCGTCTATGGCATCGTGGGTCTGAAGACGCACTCCAAGACGACGTTGGTGCTGCGCAGCGAAGGCGATACCACCGCGCGCTACGTCCACATCGCCACGGGCAACTACAACGGCAAGACCGCTCGTACCTACGAGGACTTCGGTCTGTTGACGTGCGACCCGGCGATCAGCGAGGACGTGGGCGAGCTCTTCAACTTCCTCACGGGCTTCTCTCGAATCGGCCAGTATAAGAAGATTATGGTGAGCCCGCTTTCGACGCGAACGAAGGTAGTCGAACTTATCAATGGTCAGCGCGACCGCGGGCCCGCCGGACGAATAGCGATGAAGGTGAATGGTCTCACCGATCCGACCATCATCGACGCTCTTTACGAGGCGAGTTCGGCGGGCGTCGAGATCCGTCTCGAGGTTCGCACCTTGTGCTCACTGCGTCCCGGGGTCGCCGGACTATCGGAGAACATCACCGTGCACAGCCTGGTGGGTGAGTTCCTGGAGCACTCGAGAATCCTGATCTTCGGTACGCTCGGCGATGCGGAGTTTTCCATCTGGCTCGGTTCAGCGGATCTTATGGAGCGAAACCTCGACCGTCGGGTCGAAGTACAAGTACCGATCGAGAACCGTTCGTTGCAGCAAGAGTTGCTCGAAGCCTTCGAAGTCACGTGGCGCGACGACCTCTTCACGTGGGTCCTTGGCACGGATCGGCGCTGGCGCCGACTGCAGCCGGTCAACAACTTCTCCGCTCAGAGCGAATTCAAACGGCTGGCGATGCTCCGGTCCCGGACTCCGGTTTAGGCGCGGTTCCGTTTTCTTTGCGCCACATCAGTGAGGCGTACGCAAGGCCACCCACGGGGATCGGGATCCAGAAGTTAATGAGGCGATAGGACAACACCGCGAGGATCGCCTGGCTGTGCGGCACGCCGAATCCCACGAGCGTCGGGATTAGGACGCCTTCGATGATGCCCAGTCCCGCGGGTGTGATCGGTATCGCGGCCAGGATGTTGGCCAATCCGTAGGCGACGAGAAGGTCAATCGGTGAGATCACGTGACCGAAGGACCAGATGAACACCCACAGGCACCCGGCGTCGAGGATCCAATTCAATGCGGCCCACGTGAACGCCGCCCACAGCGTGCGGCGGTTGTTCACCAGCATTGTGATGCGGTCGGCGACTTTGGCGATCAATGCACTGATTCGCTCGGCGTTGACGGCGGGGATTCGCAGGGCGATCCAGCGCAGCCAGTTGGCGGCGTGTCGCTGGCCACGCGTGATGAGCAGAATCGTGCCCGAGAACGCGGCCAGCAAAAAGACGCCGGCGAGCGCCGCGAAGCCGTAGGCGGGGTTGAATCCGCGAAGCGGGATCGAGATCACCAGCGCGCACCAGAAGATGATGTTCAAGACCACGGCCGAGCCAGCACCTTGGACGGCGAGACCGAAGGCGTTGGTCTCCTTGGGCACGCCGAGTTCGTTGAATATTCGATACGACAGCGCTCCGGCCGGTGCGGTGCCGCCGGGCACGACGTGGCTGATGGCGAGTCCGGCCAGGTTCACGCGCAACAGGTTGTAGCGACTCGGAGCGTAGGGATAGAGCACCGATTTCGTCAACTCGACGTAGGCATAGATCGCGGCCATCTCCAAGAGCACCGCTACGCCGACGAGCACCGGGTTCACCGTGGCGAGCAAGTGCAGGGACTTGCGCGCTGAGGCGAACTGGGGAAGTACGAGATATTCGAATACGAAGACCAGAGCTCCGACGCTCAAGATGATGCGCACTTCCCGAGGCAGCGCGAATCGCTTCTTCTTGACCGGCTCGGGCATAGGAATACCTTAAGGGAAGTGGCTAGTTACAGCCGTCGCAGACCGAAGTCTGCAGGGCTCTACCGGCCCGAAGAATGTTGCGTGCTGCATTGATGTCGGCATAGTCACAGTGACCGCACTTGAGACATCGAAAGTCCTTCTGACTGATTCGATTACCCGAGTCAACATGATGGCATTCGGCACATGTTTGACTGGTGTAACGGGGGTTCACGCCTACCACCTTCCTACCGGCGCTTTCAGCCTTGTAAGAAAGTAGTGAAACGAGTTGTCCCCACCCCGAATCATGAATGGACTTGTTGAGTTCGGCCTTCTTACTGGCGCCGTTAGGTAAATACGCTCCTGGTTGCTCCGGATCGGGCTTTCCTTTCGGTGCACGCACCATGTTGGTGATCTTGAGATGCTCAATAGCGATGAAGTCGTAGTCGTTCACGAGTTGCCGGCTCAGTTGGTGCGCGGCATTACTTCGCTGACTCTTAATCTTCCGATGAAGACGCCCGACTTCTTCGACTTGACGTCGGCGACGGTTCGATCCGCGTTGTTGTGCCCCGAGCTGACGCTGGGCTCGGGCAAGTCTCGCCTCCGCTTTTGTACCAAGGTGCTTACCCTTCTTCAGTTCACCGTCACTTGTGGCGAGTTGGTTGACGACACCGAAGTCGATCCCAACTTCTGAATATGTTCGTACGAGAGGCATCGCTGGCACGTTCGCGCAGCGCACACTTAGCCACCACTTGGTTCCTTCTCTCTTAACGGTGATCGCCTTTGCCGTGCCTGCAAGAGGTCGGTGATAATTCACCTTGATCTCGCCAATACCCATAAGGTAGAGCCGTTGATGATCGAGCTTTACTTTCCAGCCACTGCCGGAGTCCTCCCATTGGAGTGAAGTAAAGCGGTTCGCCGGTTTAAACCGAGGAAAACCTGGTGTTTCACCACATTTCGCTCTTCGAAAGAATGCGACGAACGCTCGATCGAGCCTCATGAGCGTTCCACGACAAAGCGTGACTCCCGAAGCGACGACCTCGGGCCTTGAGTCCTTCAGGCCCTTGAGAGTCATGCACTGATCAAAGAAAGTCACGGAACGCCGTTCTCGATTCCAGGCACCGATTCGTTCTTCAAGCGCGTCGTTGTACAACTCACATTGAAAATTCAATTGACGTAGAAGAGATTGTGTTTGGAGATTCGTCGGATGAAGCCGATAACGAAATGTGCGACAGCGCGAGACCTCGTGAGGCATAAGCAGATGGTAGTTAAGTGGTGTGACACTCGAAGCGTCGCCCACCATGTCCGAAAGGTATTGATGCCCTGCCAATCGACTCCGCGTTGACTCATGTCAAATCCTCCGCGAAGCCTGACTCCGTTCGCGCCCCGACGCGCCTGGGTAGAATCGACGGATGCGTACGCTCGTGGTATTGCCCACGTACAACGAGATTTTGAACGTGGAGCCGATGTTGCGCACCCTTCGCAAAGTCGTACCGCAATGTGACGTCCTTGTCGTTGACGACGGTAGTCCGGACGGCACAGCGACGTTGGCCGAGGAGATCGGCGACGAAATCAGTCATATCTCGGTGCTGCCAAGGACTCACAAGGGCGGCCTTGGCGGCGCGTACCGGGCGGGCTTCGCGTGGGGACTCGAGCAGGGCTTCGATCACTTCGTTGAGATCGACTGCGACTTCAGCCACGATCCCAACGCGTTGCCGGCGTTGCTCAGTGCCGCCGAAGACCACGACGTCGTCATCGGTTCGCGCTACATCCCCGGTGGTCACATCCCGCAGTGGAGTTTCTCTCGCCGAATGCTTTCGCGCGGTGGCAATCAATACGCGTCGATCATGCTCGGACTCGGCGTCGCCGACTCGACCGCTGGCTACCGGGTGTATTCGAAGCGGGCACTCGAGCTCATTGACTTTGCCACGGTCAGCGCCGACGGCTACGGCTTCCAGATCGAGATGACGTACCGTGCCCGGCGCGCCGGTGCGTCCATCATCGAGGTGCCGATCTCCTTCACTGACCGCGAATTGGGCGAATCGAAGATGTCGCGGGCTATCGTCGTAGAGGCGCTGTGGCTGGTGACCAAATGGGCGGTGGAGCGGCCCTTCGGTCGCGGCGCTCACTGAACGACGTCAACTAGGACCGACGACAGGAAACTCGCCAATTTGGCTTTCGTCTCCTCGCGTTCGGCGGTGGGATCGGATTCCGACACGATGCCGGCGCCCGCCCAGGCTTCGAACTCCGCACCTTTTACGAGAACGCCTCGAAAACCGATCCACCATTCACCGTCGCCGTGTGCGTCGACCCAACCGAGTGGCCCGGCGTAGTAACCGCGGTCGATCTGTTCGAGGCGTCGAATGAGTTCGTACGCGCTCTGGCGTGGTACGCCGCCAACCGCGGAGGTGGGGTGCAAGAGGCGAAGGACTTCGAGTGCGTCGGGCGCGTCGGATTCATTCCGACACGAGGCTTCGATCCAGGTACCGAGATGTGCCAATGTGCGAAGCGCGACAATCGACGGACCAGCATCGGCTTGGACGTCGTCGTACACACCTTCGAGCGCGCCGACGATCTCGTTTACGGGCACGTTGTGTTCGTGGAGGTTTTTGGTGCTACCGAGCAGCCAGGTGAGATAATCCTCAGGTTCGACGTTCGGGGGTAGTGCGATCGTTCCGGCCAGTGGGTGGCTTTGCAGCGTGGCGCCCGTGCGTCGAGCGATCAACTCCGGCGTCGCTCCAACGAAGCGGCGCCCGTCGCTGGTCGGAATGCTGTAGATAGCGCACAACGGCTCGCGATGATGCAATCGCTGAGCGACCGCGGCCGCATCGATCGCTTCGGGAACGGTTCCCCGCACGGAACGGGCCAGGACGACCTTGTCGATCTCTTTGGAACGAAGTATCTCAACGGCTAGGGCCACATTGTGCGCGTACTCATCAGGGGTTGGTTCGAGCGACAAGGAGCGAAGACTCTGGGTCTCTTGCACAGGTGGGACTGAGGTCCTGAGCACTTCGAGCCACGAGTGAGCACCATCCGCGCACGTGACCCACGCGTCACCGTCCTTTAATTGCGTGATGCAGTACTCGGGCACGTCGAGTTTGCTGGGCGTCGATCGATCGAAGGGCAAGGCACCAAAAGCCACTACGCCCGAACCCGGCGGACCGTCATCACCTGCTAATTCATGGTGACGGAGTGTCGAGAGTACGTCCGAAGGGATCTCAAGTCCTTCGTTCAGCGTGACGTGATCGACGGTGTGACCAAGTCCGACACGAATCACGTCAGCGGTTTCAATCAGCCACCCGTCGCGCGCGCCGACGATTCGAAGGGTCTCGAGGGACTGGCGCGGGATCTGTTGGCGAAGGAATCTCATGAGTTCCTCGTCGCGATGAACTGCTGGGAGAGACCGCCCATCACTCGGCGATGATTTACCGCGCTGAAGCCCGAGTGGTTGAGCATCCGAACGATTTCGTCACTCGCGGGCAAGTACGCGGTGGACTGAGGAAGGTAGTGATACGCGGCACGGTCCGAGACGAGCGATCCAATGAACGGCACGACGCGCCGGAACCACACGCGGAATCCGGCACGCCAAAGTCCGGAACTTGGCTCGGCTACTTCGAGCAGTGACAATCGACCACCCGGTCGAACGACCCGGGCCATCTCATCGAAGGTTGTCGCCAGATCACTGAAATTGCGTAGCGCGTAGCCGCACGTCACGCCATCGAACCCGGCCGAACGAAACGGGAGTGACGACGCGTCCGCCTGAACTCGCTCGTTCATGTTCTTCCCGACCTGCAACATGCCGAAACTCAAGTCGGTCGCGACCGCCATGTGACCCTGGCGCACGAGCTCGCGAGTGAAGGAGCCCGTGCCCGCGGCGAGGTCGAGCACCACGCTCTTTTGTGGAAGGCGCAGGTCGACTACCGCTCGGCGGCGCCAGCGTGAATCGAGTCCGAAGGTCATGAGTTTGTTGACCAATTCGTAGCGCGACGCGATGGCGTCGAACATCGCTCGAACCTGGCGAGTCTTCTCTTCACCTTGGGGGAGGGGAATCGACAATGGTCAGCGGTAGTAGCGAAAGACCACTTGAGCAACACACGACGGCTTGGGCGCATCTTTTACCTCGACGATGACGTCGAGGGCGACCTGGACGCCACCGGCGAACTCGTCGACTGACGCCAGGGTTGCCCCAGCGCGTATTTCGGAACCGACCGGCACGGGGCTGGTGAAGCGGACTTTGTTGGTGCCATAGTTGACGCCCATGGCGACGCCGTCCACTTTCATCACTCCGTTAAGGAGAACGGGAATCATCGAGAGCGTGAGGTAACCGTGCGCGATCGGTCCGCCAAAGGGTCCCGCCTTTGCTCGTTCGGGGTCCACGTGAATCCACTGATGATCGTCCGTCGCGTCGGCGAACAAGTTCACTTGTTCCTGGGTCACTGTTCGGTACTCGCTGTAACCCAAATGCGTACCCACGAGTGGTGTCAGATCCTCGATGCTGTTCACGTGCGTCGTCATGGAAAACCTCCGGATACCACTCTATGCAATCGATTCAGCGAATGATTTGCCGATGGGAACGTAGGATTGGATGGTGAGCGAAACCCTCCATCCCGAAAAGCACCGGAACGTAGCCGGGAGTTGGTACCGCGCATCGGTCTTTGGCGTCAGTGACGGCCTCGTCACCAACGCCTCGTTGATTCTGGGATTTGCTGGTGCCAATCCCGGTCACAGCATCGTTCGATTGGCCGGTTTGGCGGGCTTGGTCGCCGGTAGCTTTTCCATGGCGAGTGGTGAGTACATTTCGGTACGAGCCCAAAAGGAACTCCTCGAATATGAAATCGACGTCGAACGAAGGTCGATCGCAGACTCACCGGTGCAAGAGCAAGAAGAGTTACGTCAGATGTTCGTGGCGCGCGGCATTGAAGGCGAATTAGCGGAACGTCTCTCGACGGACCTCATGCGCGATCCGGAGATGGCGCTTCGCACGCATGCGCGAGAAGAGCTGGGCGTCGACCCGTCGACCACGGGTTCGCCGTGGGGTGCGGCCATATCATCGCTGTTCTCCTTCGCCATCGGTGCACTGATTCCCTTGTTGCCGTGGATCGCGACTTCGTCGGGGAATCCCATCGTGTGGTCGGTGGTGCTCGCCGTCGTCGCGGCGGCGGCAGTCGGTGGGGTGATTGGCTGGTTCACCCGCAACGGCATTTTCACGTGGGCGATTCGACAGGTCTTAGTCGGCGCGTTGGCCGCGGCGGTCACGTTCGGCATCGGTCGGATTGTCGGCGTCCATTAGCCGCGCTGAAAGTGCACCAGTCGGTCGTCGCGTACGACCTTGAAGCCGAGCGATTCGTAAAGCGCGAGTGCGTTGACGTTTGATTGATCCACGAAGAGCATCGCCATCGTGACGCCTTTCCTTCGAAGGACTTCAAGGCCCTGCGTGACCATGACGCGGCCGAGGTTGTGTCCCTGGAAATCCGGGTGCACCGAGATGATGTAGATCTCACCGAAACGGTCCGGGTGAAGCTCATGAACCTTGGTCCAGCACGATGCGGCAAGTCGGCCGTCAATCTCCAAGAGCAAGAAGCCGGAGGGATCGAACCACGGCTCACTCGTTCGTTCTTCTAAGTCCGAGCGCAGCCACGCACCTTGTTCGGGATGATGAGCGAAGGCGGCGTTGTTTTGTTCGAGCCACGCGTCTTCGTCGCGCCCCGGTTCGAAGTTGTGCAGGGTGGCACCCTCGGGCACGTCGACGACGGGAACCGGCAGAGCGACTTCCATCAGCTGCAATGTCCGCATGACCTTGCACTGTGCGTGGACCGGAACAGTCGAACCGCGGGTCCACCAATCGAGCGATTCGTGATGTTCTAAGAGGCTCTGTAAGAGGTCCTCGTCAATCCCGCCGCCACACATCTCGAGGATGGCGTTCGCGGTACCAGTCGCCATGGCGTAGTTGACCAGGAGACCTTCGTGATATTGCAACCAGTGTTCGGCGCGCCAACCGTGTACGACGATCCGGCGGCGACCCTCGTCAATAGCCTCACGACCCAATGTCGATTCGGTTCGGTTGAGAAGATTCAAGACCTCTAGTCGGCGTTCGGGCGTCAGCGAGTCGCTGCTTTGCCACGAATCAGTCATGAGCGAAGGTTATCGTCGCCCTAGGCAATTCGACCGACAACTCGGTTGAGGCGACGAAGCAGCGCACCTAGAGTCCTCTCGGCGGCGACGAGTTCGGAGTATATGTCGGGCGGCATGGCCGAACCTTGAGTTTCGACAAGCGCGGTGACGCGATGAGATAGCTCATTCATGGTCGAGGTGATGGTGTTGAGTTCGTTCTGCATGCTCATTGACGGAGTCCTTTGGTCTGGAAGCGTCTCGCGCGCTGGCGAATACTGTAATGGTCGATGAATCAAATGATCGACCCACTAATCGATTCGACGCTTCGATGGTCTAGTGTCGTGGTCACCGGACCTGAGGCGCAGTCGTTCCTGCAAGGTCAATTGAGTCAAGACATCACGACGATGTCGCCCGATGGCGCCTGGTCGTTGCTGCTCGCACCCGACGGAGTTGTCGTTACATCGCTCTACGTGACGGCTAATGACGACGGCTACGCGCTCACCGTCGCGCGCAAGTTCGGTGACGTGGTGCTCGCGCGTCTCCGCCGATTCTTGCTTCGCACGAAGTGCACGCTTGAGTTGGTCGATGTCGATCATGGGCCCTACGACACGCTCGAGCAGCAGATTGCGGCCGGTCGTCCCGGGCCGGCCGAATTCGCTCGGGGCCTCACGCCCCAGTGTTTTGGCGCCTCGTTCGTCGCCTCAAGCGTCTCGTTCACCAAAGGTTGTTTCACGGGTCAAGAGTTGGTCGGGCGACTGGACGCACGCGGTTCGAGCGTTCCCTGGCGATTGGTTCGCGTGACGGGTCCGAGCACCGCGAGAATCAATGAGGTCCTCACCTCGAAGGGACCATCGGGCACGTCGGGACTCACGTCGTCGCTGAGGAGTGGCGAATCAATCGTTGGTCTGGGTTTCGCCCATCGGTCACTGTTCGAGAGTGCGGAGCTGGAAAGCGCCGTCGACGTTCACGTCGAAGAGATAGCCTGACGCCGAGCCGCGCGCGCCGTTAACGTTGCGGCCAAGGAGTCGACACGTGCGGTTGAATACTGAGGGCATATTCATCAAGATCTCGGGCGTGACCACCGAGGACGACGCACTGTTTTCAATTGGACTAGGTGCCAGCGCCATCGGTTTCGACTTCGGCCCTACGCCGCGTCAGATTTCGGTCAACGCGGCCCACGATATTGTTCGGCGCCTTCCGGCGGGCGCGATCTCGGTGGGCGTCTTTCGCAACGAGATGCCCAAACGAATCGTCGAGATCGCCAACACACTCGGTCTGACGGCGGTGCAGATCGACGGCCCGGTGGCCAGTGAAGAGCTCGCCTACGTTGCTGAGCGGGTAAACACGGTGCTGCGCAGCCTGCCGAGCACAGCCAATCACGATTTGGTCGCCACGCTGACGGGCATCGACTATCTCGTCATTCCTGAATCGGACGACCAATACTCCTTGATGGACTGTTTGGAGCTCTTCAGTGATCAGGCGGTACGAACACCGATCGTCGCTTCCGGGGGGTTGACGCCCTCCAACGTGATCGACATCGTGCAGAACTATCCCGTGTGGGGCGTTGACGTTCGCTCCGGCGTGGAGAAATCAGTCGGAGAGAAAGACCCGGTGTTACTTGGTCAGTTCATCGCCAATGCGAGGTGGGCCTTTGCCAACACTTACGTTGAGCGCCACCACGACGAGTGGCCTATGTGAGGAGTGTGGTCCCCGTCGCGAGGGGCGGTGTGGATTAAACGTGGACGCGACGGAAGACGACGCTGCCGTTGTGGCCCCCGAAGCCGAACGAGTTCGACAGTATGACTTCGACGTCGGCGCTTCGCGGCGCGCCGATGACGACGTCGAGACCGACCTCGGGGTCGACGTGGGTGGTGCCCGCGGTCGGCGGGATGGTCTGATTGATCAACGTCATCACTGATGCGACGCCTTCGAGTGCGCCCGCGGCGGCAAGCGAATGACCGAGGTGTCCCTTGATCGACGTCACCGGGGGTACGTCGTCACCGAAGACTGCGTGCATGGCCACCGATTCGGCGAGGTCGTTGAGCGGCGTCGAGGTCCCATGAGCATTGATGTGTGAGACCTCGCTCGCCGATACGCCAGCGTCTTCTAGGGCGAGCTCCATGCAGCGAACGGCGCCGTGTCCCGAGGGGTCGGGCGCGGTGATGTGATGCGCGTCGGCCGTCGACGCGGCGCCGAGGACTTCGGCGTAGATGGTCGCACCGCGCTCGACGGCGTGGCCCCACTCCTCCAGGATCAAGATGCCGGCGCCCTCGCCCATGACGAAGCCGTCACGATCGACGTCGAAGGGACGAGAAAAGTCGGTGTTGCTGAGAGCGGTCATGTTGCGAAAGGCCGCTTCGGCGATCTCCACGATCACGGCTTCGGCACCACCGGCGACCGCCGCGGTGCTACGTCCGGTCGCGACGAGTCGCGCGGCATTGCCAATGGCGTGGGTGCCAGCGGCACAAGCGGTCGTCACCGTCTCACAGGGGCCACCTAGTCCAAAACGCATCGACACCGCCGCGGTGGCGGCGTTGGGCATCATCATCGGGACCATGAATGGCGAGACTCGGTCAGGTCCCTTCGCGTTGAGCACGCCGAGTTGCTCGATGACGGTCTGAAGGCCGCCAATCCCGGTGGTGACGATACTGCCGGCGTCCAAGAGCGGAGAGGTCAAACCACTTTGGCGCCACGCTTCGTCCGCCGCCATGAGCGAGTACATCGTGAAGGGGTCGAAACGTCGAAGTTCCTTGGGCCCGCCGATGTGCGTGGCGTCAAATGGAGCGATTCGCTTGCTCGCGGGCGCGTGGTCGAGGAGGAGCGCATTCCACAGCGCTTCGACGCCGACACCGGCGCAACTGATTGCACCAAAACCCGTGACGGCGACCCGGTAACCCGAAACTGGCCCTTTGGGGGTGACGGCTACGCGCACTACAGCTTGGCGTAGATCAGGTCGAAGGCTTCGCCTACCGTGCGAATGTCCTTCAGTTCGTCTTCGGCGACTTCGATGTCGAAGGTCTCTTCGAGCGCCATGACGAGTTCGACGAGGTCGAGACTGTCGGCGCCGAGGTCGTCGCTGAAAGAGGCTTCGGGCTTCACCTTGGATGCATCGACCGCCAAAACTTCGACGGCCGCATCGGTGAACTTGCTTAGCGCTTCGTTGCGGTCCATGAAATAACCCCTTTTTTCTGTCGCTCTATGGTACTCAACCGCCGCCGCACTTCGATCACTTAAAGGCCCATGGCGAGGCCACCGTCGACCGCGATGACGGCTCCTGTTATGTAACGAGCGTCGTCGCTGGCGAGAAAACCGACCACCCCGGCGACATCGCTCGGCTGGCCGATCCGGTCCAGCGGGATCATCGCGGCCATGGCGTCCTTGACGGCACCGAGGTCCTCGGTCATGTCGGTTTCGATGAGTCCCGGGGCGACCACGTTCACGGTGACGCCGCGTGAGGCCACTTCCTTGGCCAGGGCACGAGCCAGTCCGACCAAGCCGGCCTTGGCTGCGGCGTAGTTCGCCTGACCAGGGACGCCGACGAAGGCACTGATCGAGCCGATGAAGATTATCGAACCGGCGCGCTGACGCACCATCGAGGCCATCGTCGCCCGGGCGCCGTAGAAGGCACCGTCGAGGTTGATCGAGAGGACTTCGCGCCACTGCTCGTCGGACATCCGCATGGCGAGACCATCACGGGTCACGCCGGCGTTGAGCACTGCGATCTCCACCGGTCCGAATTCAGCGATGGCCGACTTGACCGCCTCGTTGAGCGCCTTCGAGTCCGCGACGTCGACTGCGAAGGATTTGGCGCATCCACTCGGCGCGTCGCCGGAGCGCGAAAGGGCGACGACCTGGTCGCCGTGGGCGATGAACCATTCGGCGATCGCCGCGCCGATGCCCCGACTGGCTCCGGTGACGATGACGTGACGGCTCATAACTCGATGCTTTCGAGTTCGACCAGTGTTGAAGGCGCGAACTGACGATCGAACGAACGCATCCGCTTGGTGAGTCCGGTCAGTACGCCGCTCGGAGGCATTTCGATGGTGGTCGTCACCGACTCGGGCAGCGTCATGGTCGCTTCGTAGAACTCGACGGGAGAGGTCAGCTGGCGCGACAACAGGTCACGCCATTCGTCGGATGACGTATGGACCTTGGCATCGACGTTGGAGATCAGTACGGCCTCGGTCGTTCCCCACTCGACGCTCGCGAGCGCCTTATCAAGTTCAGCCTGGGCTGGTGCCATAAGAGGTGAGTGGAACGCGCCACCAACCGGAAGTGGCGTCGCACGGCGCCAACCGAGTTCCTTGTGGCGCGCGAGCAGATCATCGAGACCGGCACGCGTACCGCTGACAACGATCTGACCCGTGCCGTTGATGTTGGCCACCCACACAGCGTCGAGTCCGGTGAGGGCCTCGCGGGCGCCTTCGTCACCGCCCATCAACGCGACCATTGAGCCGTCGTTCGCGATGGCCGCGCGGGCCATCGCGGCACCGCGAACGCCGATGAGTCGCGCGCCGTCTTCAAGGGTGAGCAGTCCCGACGCGACCAAGGCGCTGAATTCACCGAGGCTGTGACCGAGTAGGTAACGCGGTCGAACGCCCCGCTCAATCAAGTCGTAGTAGCCCACCATGGAGAGCGCGAACGTGGCGATCTGCGCGCGATCGGTGCGCACTACATCGTCGTCGGAGCTTCCGATGAGTAACTTCGCGACGTCGAGGCGAGCGGCGTCGCCGATGCGCGCGAGGATCTCCCAGAATCGTGGTGATTGCCATTCAGCGCCCGCGCCGCCACTAAGGGAACCTTGACCGGGGAAAAGCGCGACGACGTCGTCACGAAAGAGCAGTGATTCTTGATCTGACATCCTCTAAAGGTAACAGCGAGTGCGCACTTCGGCGCACCCTCAGTTTTGACAGCTCGCGCAGTGACCGATGACGTCCAGCGCGTGCGACGTGGCTAAGAATCCCTGTTCGTCGGTGAGTTCGTGCACCATCCGTGCCACCGTGCGCTCGAACGCCGCGGTCGGGGTCACGTCGATCACGCGACCACACGAGGAACACAGCAAGTGGTGGTGGTGGTGGAGGAAGTCCTCCGCCAATTCGAATCGAGCGAATTCGTCGCTGGCGGTGATTCGTCGAAGCACTCCCGCCCGATGGAGGTCAGAGAGGTGTCGATAGGCCGAACTCCTTGGAATATTGGGTGTCCGCCTCTCGATGTCCGAAATACTGAGGGGATGATCCGAAGAGGCGATCAGTTCCACTATGGCGCGCCGACCGGCGGTGTAGCGCTGATCAATTCGTCGGAGGAGTACTTCGACGAACTCATGCAGATCCGCCACGGAGTCGAAGGTCTGCACGGTGTGGCCCCTTTCAATTCCTCTGGCGACGGAATCCATCACCCGACCCTTGGTCAACATTCTAGTGTCTAAGTTGTACTGAGACTCAGTCTCACTCTAGTCTTTTACCATGAAGAGAAGACCTACCTCCGCACAATCCAAAGACCGAGGCTCCGTTCGAAGAGTCGCTGGGTTCGTCGCGGTCGTGCTCGCGTCGTTGGGGTCAATCCCCGGTCAGGCTTCCGCGGCGACGGCCAATACCAAAGCGAGGGTGATAACGGCGGTCGGTGCGGAAAGTGAGTACGCCAATGTACTGAGCCAGATCGGCGGGAAATACGTGGTCGTGTCGTCGATACTCAACAATCCCAACACCGATCCGCATGCCTATGAAGTGACTACGAGTGTCGCCGAAGAGGTGAGCCGTGCCCTCTTGATCGTCCAAAATGGTGTCGGTTACGACAGCTTCATGAACCGCATCGAGGCGGCGTCGCCGAATTCTCGTCGCAAGCTGATCGTGGTACAAAAGGTTTTGGGTCTCCCCGCCAACACACCTAATCCCCATCTCTGGTACGACCCGAAGACGATGCCCAAGGTCGCCAAGGCCATGGCGAAGGATCTCGGTGAGTTGGATCCCGGCCAGACATCGTACTTCCAGGACAATCTTCGTACCTTCGATACGTCACTGCAGTCGTGGACGAAAGCGATTGCCACGTTCAAGTCCAAGTACCCCGGTACCAAAGTCGCGGTCACCGAGCCGGTGGCTGATTACCTACTCAAGGCGATGGGCATGCGAATTCTCAGCCCGTTCGCGTTCCAAGCCGACATCATGAATGGTGTGGATCCGGCGCCAGAAGACATCACCTTAGAAGACAGCTTCTTCACCCAGCACGAAGCCAAAGTGTTCTGCTACAACCAACAGGTCGTGGACTCGCTCACGTCGTCGATACGGCACACCGCGATCAAGAACAACGTCCCGGTCGTCGGAGTGTATGAAACGATGCCTACACCTCGTTACGACTACCAAACGTGGATGCTCGCCGAAGTCAAAGCGATCGAGGCGGCCGTGGCGCATCACCGTTCGACAGAGAAACCGTGATCGCGTCGCCTGTCCTAGAGGTCGAGGGGCTACGGGTTTCGCTCTCGGGTCGCACGATCCTGGATGATGTGACCTTCGAAATACGACCAGGCGAGTTCACCGGGCTGATCGGCTCCAACGGCGTCGGTAAAACGACGTTGCTGCGCACGATTCTTGGTTTGCAACGACCGGACGCGGGAGTCATCCGGGTCGACGGGAAGCCGATCTCTCCGCGGAATCGGTCACTGGGTTACGTCCCCCAAAAGATCGCGATCGATCCCGACATTCCGATGCGAGCAAGAGACTTCGTGGCGCTCGGTCTCGACGCGCACCGCTTCGGTTTCGCCCGCAGGAACTCCCAACAGCGCGAGCTCGTGGAAACGATGTTGCACGCCGTTGATGGCGACCGATTCGCTAACAACCGAGTTGGCAGTCTCTCCGGTGGTGAGCAACAGCGCATCCTGATCGCACACGCCTTGATCAGTCGCCCGAAAGTCCTCCTCCTTGACGAACCACTCGCCAATCTCGACCCGAAGAGCGTCCAGGAGATCGTGGCCCTGTTGCATCGGATCACTGAAGATCATGGAGTCGCGGTGCTGTTGTCGGCGCACGAGATGAACGCCTTGCTCCCGGTTATGGACCGCATCGTGTATGTGGCCGACGGCCGCGCGGCCAGTGGCACGACCGAAGAAGTCGTGCGCCCCGACGTCTTGAGCGAGCTCTACGGCCATCACGTCGACGTGCTCAAACTTCATGGTCGGGTGTTGGTCGTCGCGGACCTGAGTTCTGACGACGACATCCCGCAACACCCGAACCTCACCGTCAGTTGAGTCGTGCACACTCTCATTGAACCGGGATTCTTCGGAAGCGCTCCGGTGCACGTGGCGCTCGTGATCGGCGCCGTGACGGCGATCGTCTCAGCCGTGGTCGGCGTGTTCGCGGTCATCCGCAGTCAATCGTTCGCGGGTCACGCGCTCACCGATGTGGCGACGACGGGCGGTTCCGGCGCGTTCTACCTGGGAATCAGTCCGCTGCTGGGCTTCATCGGTGGTGGAGTGATCGGTGCGGGAGCGATGGATCTGGTCGGAGTGCAAAGAGTGCGCAGTCGCGATATTGCGACTGGCGTCGTCCTGGGATCGGCTTCCGGTTTGGCCGCGCTCTTCCTCTATCTCGATACGACCCAGAGCGCGACCACCGGTGCGACCCAACAGATCTTGTTCGGGTCGATCTTCACGATTGATCCGTCAACAATTCCGCTGGTCGTCATCTTGAGTGTCGTCACACTCGTCGCCGTTGCTTTGATCTACCGGCCCCTGTTGATCAGTTCGTTCAGCGCGGAGTTGGCGCAAGCGCGAGGCATCAATGCGCGCGTCATAGGGCTCATCTTCATGGTCGCCATGGCCGTGTCCGTGGGCCTTTCGTCGATCGCCGTCGGTTCGATTCTCTCGACCGCGCTTTTGATCGGACCCCCGGCCACGTCGGTTCGACTGGTGACGCACGTTCGCTCCGCCGTGATCGTGGCGAGCGTGATCGGCGTCGTGACGGCGTGGCTCGGCATACTCTTCGCCTACGACAGTTATTACTGGATTCCTTCTACGCAGGGACTCCCGGTCAGTTTCTTCATCGTGGCGTTGATCTTCCTCTGTTACCTCGTGTCGGGACTCTCGGCCGTCCGCCGAAGTATCGAATGGCTACGCGCCTCGTTTGGGTCCAGCTCGGCGGCGACCTGATGTTCTCGGGATTCATGGTCAATGCTTGGCAGGCGGGGACGATCGTGGCCGTCGTGGCTGGCATCGTTGGCTTCTTCGTCGTGCTGCGAGGCTCGGCCTTCCCCGCGCACGCCATTCCGAACGGAGCGTTCGCCGGCGCCGCCGGGGCCAATCTCATTGGAATCAATCCGCTCATCGGCCTCGGGGTCTTCTCGCTTGGCGCCGCTCTCGGTATCGGCGGCTTGAGTCGACGTGGACGACCCGACGCCGTCACGGCACTCGCCCTGGTCATGATGCTTGCCCTCGGGGCGGCGTTTTTGAGTCAGAGCACCCAGTACGAACCAGAGATCTTCTCGTTACTCTTTGGAGAGATCCTCGGCGTGAGTACCAGTCAGATCCTCCCCGTCGGGGTCCTCGGCATTGTGAGCGTTGCGTGTGTGACCGTTCTCTATCGCCGTTTGCTGCTGACGTCAATCGCTCCCGAGATGGCCGCGGCGCGCGGACTTCGTCCGCAATCAATCGACACCGCGTTTCTGATCGTCGTGGCCATGGCGACCACGATGACCGTTCCCGTCGTGGGGGCGCTCTTGATCTTCACTCTGATGATCGGTCCACCGGCGGCCGCGCGGTGCTTCACCAATCGCACCGAGCGAGCGCTGGCGTTGTCGGTCGCTTTCGCACTGGTGACCGTCTGGCTGGCCATCGCGTGCTCGTATAAGACCAATTGGCCTGTCGGATTCTTCGTCAGTGCCTTCAGCACCACGTTCTTTCTCGCCGGACGGCTCTTTCGAGCCCTCCGGGCGAGGAGAAGTGTCTATCCGATCTCCTCAGTCACGGCGCTGGCTCGCAGTCAAGGATGAGGTGGTGCTCGTCGTTGCTACGAACGTTGGCAGCCCGTGGTCGGCGTTCGCCGTGTGCTGTGGTGCCCGGAGTGGGACTTGAACCCACACACCCTTTCGAGTAAAGACTTTTGAGGCCTCCGCGTCTGCCGATTCCGCCATCCGGGCTGAGCGAACAACGATAACAGGCACCGTAAGGTGACGAAGATGAAGGTGATGCTGTGGCGACAGGACACGCAGATCCGCTTTCCCGTTCGCGCCGCCGCTCAACACCACGACCAACGGTCCCGACTCTTCCTCCACGTCGAACACGACGGCGTCGCCGGTTACGGCGAAGTCGCGCCGCAAGCCCAAGAACTGAACGGTGACGCCGCGCTCGCCGACGTCATCGACGAACTTCGGATCTTCGTCGTGCCCCAACTTCAACAGATCCTCGAGCGAGAAGGCGATCTGCCCTCGTGGACGCGAGTCGCGCGCTTCGCCGGGTCTCGCGCCGCGAGCAACCCCGCGGTTGCCGTGGTGGAAATGGCGTTACTGGAGCGCGAACTTCGATTCGCACGGGTGACGATCGACTCGCTCTGGCCGGTGAAGTTCGACACACCCTTGCAGGCGACGATCTCTTTGATTGATGAGAGTGCCATTGACCTCGATCCCGCCGTCGCGCGAGTGCGCGCCAAACTATCGGGTGCACCATTGAACTCTGTTGCATTTCGAACACTGGAGTCACTCCGAGTACCGGTCTTGCTCGATTACAACTGCAGCGCCCGAGGCGACACGGACGTGATCGACGAGGTCCGACGGATCCGCCAGGTCTGTGACGTCGCGGCCGTCGAACAGCCCTATGCAGTGGGCAACGTCGTGGACACCGCACGACTCGCCGAACAACTCGACGTCGCCGTGAGCATTGACGAGGGCGTGCGCAGTATTCGCGACGTCGCGCAGATCGCTCGCTATCAGGCCGCCGAGATCGTCTGCGTGAAACCAGCGCGCGTCGGGGGGCTCGCCAACGCCCTCACCATCATCCTTCGAGCTCAAGAAGAGGAACTGCGGGCGTACGTGGGGGGGTTCTTCGAATCGCCCTACGCGCGTCGTGTGAATCGTTGGTTAGCCAACAACAGCGTCGACGAGCCGAGTGACCTCAGCCCGGTCGAGGTTCAACTGCAAGGTTATTCGCGAGAGGTCGATGAGGTCAGCGATGGCTTCGGCGTGACGCCGTCACCCGAGATGCTCGAGTGCGGCGCCCTTCTGGTGTACATCGAGACGACGATTTAGACTCTCGCCATGAGTTCGCGCCTGCACAAACGACGATTGGAAGACGTGCAGCGCCAGCTCAACCAGGCTCGCGAAAGCCTGAACGTCCTCCAAGAACAGGTCATGGTGTGGAATGACGCACTGGAGGATTCACGGATCCGCGCGCTGGTCTCTGAGACGCCGCTCCAAGCCCACGAATACGACGAACTTTCGCGACACGTCGCTGTCGCTAACGCCGAAATGAACCGACGCGCCGAAGAAGTGCGTGAACTGGTCGCGGCCCGCGACGAACTCCTGCGCGACTGGATTCCGGATGACGACAATGGATAAGCGCGTCGTCATCGCAGACGACGAGTCGATCATCCGGCTCGATCTCAAGGAGATCCTCGAAGGTGACGGCTACCTTGTCGTCGGTGAGGCCGCGCGCGGGGACGACGCGCTCGCCATGATTCAAGACCTCCGACCCGACCTGGCGCTGCTCGACGTGAAAATGCCGGGGCTCGATGGCATCGAAGTCGCGAAGGCGTTGAAGGGGACCGGGACGATCGTCGTGCTCCTCACGGCTTTCAGCCAGCGTTCGCTCATCGAAAGCGCGCGCGACGCAGGCGTGGTCGCGTATCTCGTCAAGCCCTTTCGCTCGAGCGAAATCCTGCCCAAGTTGGCTGCGATTCTGTCGCCGGCGACCGAAGTGCGCGACACCGAAGTGTCACACGTCGAAGACAAGATCGAGACGCGAGAGATCGTCCAACGGGCCAAGGAGATGCTGATGCAAGAGCGCGGACTCGATGAGCCGGCGGCCTTTGAGATCATCCAGCAATCGGCCATGCGCGGACGCACCCGTATGCGCGATATCGCCCAGCAGATCCTGAAGGGCGAGTTCGTTGGCTGAAAGCGCCACTGACCAGCGTCCCCTGGTGCTCTTGGACGGGATGTCGTTGGCCTTTCGCGCCTTCTTCGCACTCCCGAGTGACATCGCCACATCCGAGGGGATCGTCACCAACGCCCTGCACGGCTTCGCCGCGATGTTGCTGTCGCTTGTGCGCACGCAGAACCCTCGCGCACTGGCCGTGGCCTTCGATCTCGCGGGTGGCACATTTCGCGACGTGATGGTGGAGGACTACAAGGGCGGTCGAGCCGAAACGCCACCGGAGATCGAGCACCAGTTCGCCTTGATACGCAACCTGTGTGAGGTGTTGCACATACCGGTACTCGGAGTGGAGAACTTCGAGGCCGACGACGTCCTGGCGACGCTGGCCACCTGGGGACGCAACGAGTCGATCCCGGTCGTCGTGGTCACCGGCGACCGCGACGCCTTCCAGCTCGTGGAGGACCCGTTCGTCAAGGTGCTCTACAACCGGCGCGGCGTCTCGGACTATTCGCTCTACGACGAGGCCGGGATCTTCGAGCGCACGGGTATCGAGGCGCATCGCTACCCGCTGCTGGCAGCTTTGCGCGGTGACACCTCGGACAATCTGCCGGGCGTGCCGGGCGTGGGGGAGAAGACCGCGGCGAAACTCTTCGCGCAGTATCGCGATATGGACGACCTCTACGCTCACCTCGGTGATCTCACGCCCAAGCTGCGTGAGAACCTCGCGACGTTCGAAGAACGAGCGCGCAACAACGAGAAGGTGATGATGTTGATCCGCGACGTGCCGCTGGAATTCACATTGCACGACATCACGCTGGGTGGCTGGAACCGGTCGGAGATCGACGCCTTCTTCGATCGATTCGAGATGAATCAGATGCGCACTCGATTCGGTCAACTCTTGAAAGAGGGTCTCCTCGGTGAAGCGGGAACCACCGAGTCGCCGTTGAGCGAAGCGACCGAGGCGAAGAAGGTGAATACCGTCAAGGCGTTGAAGGTCGCGGCGTCACTCGACGCGGTGCTCAAGTCGACGTCCACACCCGTCGTCGCCTATCGCCATTCGCGCGCGGCGGTGCTCGACGCCGAGAAGGGTCTGGTCGCTCTTTGTGACCTCGACGAAGCGATCGACGCTTTCGGTCGCGGGGCGCCGTGCGGCCATGACTTAAAGGCGCTGTACCGCGAAGCGGCGACGAAAGGTCGCGTGATGCTCGAGCCGGCCGACGACACGGCGATCATGGCCTTCTTGCTCGACGCCAACAGCGGTCGCTACGACCTCGCCGAAGTGGCGCAGCGCTTTCTGGGTGAACCGATCGTCAATTCGTCGCCGTCGCTCTTCGACGCGACGACCAGCGACGAAACGCTGACCTACGAAGTGGCCCTCGTCGCGCGACTGCGTGAACACCTCCGTGCCGAGGTCGCCCAGTGGGAACTGAACTTCGTCTACCAACAGATCGAGCTGCCGCTGGTGATGGTGCTCGGACTGATGGAAGCCCGGGGCATCCGCGTTGACGTCGAACTGCTTCGTACGATCGCGAAGGAGTTCACCGAAGAGGCGGCCTCGTTGGATCAGCAGATCCAAAAGGTCGCCGGACACGAGTTCAAGGTCAACTCGCCCCAACAACTTCAGACGGTCCTCTTCGACGAGATGGGTCTCACCGCGGTGAAAAAGATCAAGTCCGGTTACTCGACCGACGCCTCCAGCCTCGAGGCGATCCAGGACGAACACAAGATCATTCCGCTCATCCTTCGCTACCGCGAAGTCGAGAAGCTCCGTGGCACCTACGGCGCGCCGCTCATCGACGCGGTGCAACCCGACGGCCGTATTCACGCGACGTTCCATCAGATGGTGGCGCGCACCGGCCGTCTGTCCTCGGACGGTCCGAACCTGCACAACATCCCCGTTCGCTCCCAAGAGGGTCGGCGCCTGCGCTACGCCTTCTTGCCGAGTGAAGGGTGGCTGCTCGCGGTTTCTGACTACAACCAGATCGAGCTGCGCATCCTCGCGCACCTCTCTCAGGACTCGGGGCTCCTCGCCGCCTTCGCCTCACACCAAGACGTGCACCGCACCATCGCCGCGTCGGTCTTCGGCTGCGCTCCCGGTGACGTGGTGGCGGAGCAGCGCGAACAGGCCAAGGCCGTTTCCTACGGCCTCGCCTACGGCATGGAGGCCTTCGGTCTCAGTCGACGATTGGGTGTGCCGGTTTCGACCGCGAAAGAGATCATGGACAAGTACTTCGCGGGGTTTCCGTCGCTGCGCGCCTACATGGACCAAACGATCAAGGACATTCGTTCGAAGGGCTATTCGCGCACGGAATTCGGTCGCATTCGACCATTCCCCGATATCGCGACCGCCACCGGGCCGCAACGTCAGGCGGCCGAGCGCCAGGCCATGAACTCCGCCATCCAGGGCCTAGCGGCTGACATCTTTAAGTCGGCACTCGTGCGACTCGACCGAGAACTACGCGCCGACGACCTGCAGGCGCGCCTCATCCTGCAAGTGCACGACGAAGTCGTGGTCGAGGCGCCGCCCGAAGAAAAGGATCGTGTCGAGGCCGTCATCCTCGACGCGCTGACCAACGCCGCATCGCTCAGCGTTCCCTTGGAGGTGACGCTCCACTGGGGCGAGAACTGGGCCGCCGCCAAGGGTTAACGGCCAGGCGAGTAGAGTTGACACTTGGGTTTACACCGGCGACCCACTCCCTATTGCCTAGCTGACCCCGGTGTGGTCTGTGAAAGAAGTACGCATGTCGGACGGCACCAGCCTCCTCTCCGCCCAGCAGATGGGAACCTTTGACGAAGACGGAAATTACATTCCGCGCGTCATCACTGAAGACGACATGGTCGGCACCGACCTCGCCACCCTGGTTGGCGACAGCGTCCTCGAATTCGAAGACGGTGACCTGGTCACCGGCACCGTGGTCAAGATCGACCACGACGAAGTCCTGCTCGACATCGGCTTCAAGTCCGAAGGCGTCATCCCGGCCCGTGAGCTCTCCATCCGCAACGACGTCGACCCCTCCGAGATCGTCTCGATCGGCGAGCGGATCGAAGCCCTGGTCCTGCAAAAAGAGGACAAGGAGGGACGTCTCGTCCTCTCCAAGAAGCGCGCTCAGTACGAAAAGGCGTGGAGCAACATCGAGGAGCTGAAGAACCGCGACGAGGTCGTAAAGGGCGTCGTGATCGAAGTCGTGAAGGGCGGACTCATCGTCGATATCGGACTTCGCGGATTCTTGCCCGCGTCTCTCGTCGAACTACGCCGTGTGCGCGAACTCCAGCCCTACATCGGCAAGACCGTCGAGGCCAAGATCATCGAGCTCGACCGCAACCGCAACAACGTCGTGCTCTCGCGTCGCGCCTGGCTCGAAGAGACCCAGAAGGAACAACGCGGCGACTTCCTGTCGAACCTGAAGCCTGGCGAACGTCGTCATGGCGTGATCTCCTCGGTCGTCAACTTCGGCGCCTTCGTGGACTTGGGCGGCATGGACGGACTCATTCACGTCTCCGAGCTCAGCTGGAAGCACATTGATCACCCGAGCCAGGTCGTGGCCGTCGGAGACGAGGTCGACGTCGAAGTGTTGGACGTCGACTTCTCCAAGGAGCGCATCTCGCTCTCGCTGAAGGCGACGCAGTCCGACCCCTGGCAGGTCTTCGCCGACAGCCACTCGGTCGACCAGCTCGTCTACGGCCGCGTCACCAAGCTCGTGCCCTTCGGCGCTTTCGTCCAAGTGGGCGAGGGCATCGAAGGTCTCGTGCACATCTCGGAGATGGCCGCGCACCATGTCGAGTCACCCGACCAGGTCGTCACGGCCGGCGAGGAACTGTGGGTCAAGATCATCGAACTCGACACCGCACGCCGACGAATCAGCCTCTCGATCAAGCAGGCCGCCGAGGGTGGCGAAGTCTCAGAGGAGTACCGCGAGGCCTTCGGTAGCCACGCCTACGACAACGAGGGCAACTACATCGGTGCCATCGAATACGGCGAGTTCACGCCGGAGACCGAGGCTCAGGCCGCGTGGGCCGAGTATGCGGTGGAAGTCGCTCCCAAAGCTGACGGCGAAGAGGCCGCCGCCTCGGAGATCGAGATCATCGATACCGTCAATGAGGCGGAGAACGCAGATACAGCGATCGCCGAGTAATCGGCGTCAGTCTGACAACGCGACGGGCGTTGTGGACTTGTGGTGGATCGTCAACGGGTAGTGACACGACACCACGTGATTGGGCGCCACCTCTTGGGGTAGCGGCTCTTCGTCAGCGCACTTCTGGGTCGCGTTCGGGCATCTGGTGCGAAAACGGCAACCGCTCGGTGGGTTCATCGGGCTGGGCGGCTCGCCCTCGAGGGTCTGTGAATGTATGGGCGAATCGGGGTCGGCTTCTAACGCGGCGCCGAGCAGGAACTCGGTGTACGGATGCGCCGGCGACTCATACAGGGTGTCGGCCGGTCCGATCTCACAGATCTTGCCCAGGTACATGACCGCGACCCGGTCACTGACGTTCTTTACGACCGCCAGGTCGTGGGCGATGAAGAGCAGCGTCAATCCATATTCGGCCTTCAGGTCCTCCAGCAGGTTCAAGATCTGGGCCTGGACCGAGACGTCCAGGGCCGAGACCATCTCGTCGCAGATCAAGAGCTTGGGTCGCATGGCCAAAGAACGCGCGATCGAGATCCGCTGGCACTGGCCGCCCGAGAACTGTCGCGCGTAACGATTGCCGTAGACCGAGGGGTCGATTCCGACTTTGCTCAAGAGGTCACTTATCAGGGCGTCGCGCTCGGTGCCCGTGACGGTCTTCCAACAGTCCAGTGGCTCCGCGACGATGTCCTTGACGCGCCGACGCGGGTTGAGTGAGCTGATCGGGTCCTGGAAGATCATCTGCATGCGCGTGCGCGCACGGCGCAGCGCCTTGCCTGATTCCTTGGTGATGTCGACGCCCTCGAGTTCGACGGTGCCCTTGGTCGGCTCGACGATGCGCATCAGGGCTTTACCGGTGGTGGATTTACCGCAGCCGGATTCGCCAACGAGACCGAGGGTCTCACCTTCGTAGATCTGGAAACTGACGCCGGCGACCGCGCTCACCGCGTGACCGTGAATGTAAAAAGTGACTTCGAGGTCACTGACATTGAGGAGGGGAGTGCGTGCGTCGCTCACGGCAAGACCGCTTCGGCATTAATCGGCAAGGGGTTCCAACAGGCGAAGGAATGTCCCGGTTCGATCGAGGGCTGTAGCTCGGGACGTACCAAATGGCATTGGTCGGTCGCGAACTTACAACGCGGCGCGAAACTGCACCCGTCCGAGAGGTTCAAGAGATTCGGCGGACGTCCGGGAATCGTCACCAAGCGGGTATGACTCGTGTTCGAGACCTTGGGTGAACTCTCGAGCAGCGCGCGCGTGTAGGGCATGCGGTGATGGTAGAAGACGTCGCGCGTGGTTCCCGTCTCCACGATGCGCCCGGCGTACATCACGGCGATGCGCGACGTGCGCGTCGCCACGACGCCGAGGTCGTGGGTGACCAGGATGACCGACATCTTCAGGCGTTCCTTCAACTCGTCGAGGAGGTTCAAAATCTGAGCCTGAATCGTGACGTCGAGACCGGTCGTTGGTTCGTCGGCCATCAAGAGCTTCGGGGAACAGGCCAGAGCGATCGCGATCACGACGCGCTGACGCATGCCGCCGGAGAGCTGACCGGGATAGGTGTTGTAGCGCTCAACGGGCGAAGGAATCCCGACCAATTCGAGCAGTTCAATTGCGCGAGCCTTGGCATCCTTGCGGTTCATTCCGAGTCGGACGCGCAACGCTTCGTCGATCTGCTTGCCGATACGCATGACGGGGTTGAGCGACGTCATCGGGTCTTGGAATACCATCGCGATTTCGGTGCCCCAGATCGTGCGCTTTTCATCCTCGCTCGCGCCGACGACCTCGAAGCCGTCGATGATCGATGAGCCGGTGACCGTGGTGTTGACGCGCGGCTGAAGTCCCATGATCGTGCGCGAGAGCACCGTCTTGCCGGATCCCGATTCGCCGACGATGCCCAGCGTCTCGTTGCGCTCGAGGTCAAAAGAGACGTTGGCGACCGCGGTGAGGTCGCCGCCGGCGGTGGCGAAGGTCGTCGTCAAGTCCTTCACGATCAAGAGCTTGTCGTCGCTCACAGCTTCACCTCCGTCACGTCGAAGTGTGAGCGAATGCGATCACCAATGAAGTTCAGAGCGATGAGAAAGAGACAGAGAGCCAACGACGGGAAGAGCGCGAGCCATATGTTCTGGCTCAAGACCGTGCGCGCCTCGTTGATCATGTTGCCCCAACTAGGCGTCGGGGGATTGACCGATAGGCCCAAGAACGCCAACGCGCCTTCCAGGACGATGATCGTCGCCACACCGATCAAGAAGAACGAGAGCGCGATGGGGAAGATGTTCGGCAAGAGCTCTTTCATCAGAATCCGCCGGTCGGTGGCGCCCTGCACCTTGGCCGCGACGACGTAATCCTTGGTCGCCACATTCAGGGTTGCGGTCCGAATGACGCGGTATACCAACGGGATGGACGCGATGCCGATCACCAGGATGATCTTGAATAACGAGCGCGGCGTCCAAAAGGAGAGCACGGCGATCGTCGCGATGATCGCCGGGAAGGCCAACAGAAGGTACATGAAGGAGGTGAGGATCGCGTCGAAACGTCCGCGTCGATACGCCGCCAGCATCCCCAATGGGGCACCGATGCCGTAACCGATCAGGATCGCGCCAATGCCCACCGTGATCGAGACCCGTGAACCGTACACGACGCGCGAGAAGATGTCACGCCCAAGATCGTCGGTGCCGAAGAGGTGGTGGAGACTCGGTCCAGCATTGATCGTGTTGAAGCTTTCGTTGAGTGGATTCTGCAGCGGCAAGACGTTGGCGAAGATGGCCCCAAATAGGTTGAGGCCGATCCAGCCGACGCAGATCCAGAAAAACGGTCCCAGCGGCTCGCTCTTCTCCGGCTTCTCGACCAACAAGGTGACCGCTTCTTCGAGGCTGCTGAAATTACTCACGGCTGATCCTCGGATCGACAGCATTGATGATGAAGTCGAAAAGGAAGTTGATGGCTACGACTAAGACGGAGACGGTGAGGACTATGCCCTGCACCACGAGGAAGTCGCTTTGGTTGATGGCCATGATGAGTGTGTAACCGAGCCCGGGAATCTGCAGTAAATACTGCACTATGAATCCGGCCGCTAGCAGTCCTCCGATATTGACGCTGGCCGCGCCGAGCAGGGCGACCGAGGACGGCCGAAAAGCGTGACGCCACATGATGCGACGCTGGCTCAGTCCTTTGGAGCGCGCCATGGTGATGAACTCTTCTTGAAGGGTCGCGATGAGATCGCTTCGCAAGACCCGGTAATAGACGACGAAGCTGCCAATGGCCAGAGTGAAGGCCGGTAACGACAGACTCTCTAAATTGGTTATCCAGTCGGTTCCAATGGATACGTAGGCCGATGGACCGGTCGCCGAAATTCCCAACTTGATGGAGATAAAGAGGACCAGGACCACGATCAAGATGTAGGGAGGAATCGAAAGCAGGGTGAAGCTGGAGGCGCCGAGGAAGCGGTCCACGATGCCGTCGGGCTTGCGCGCCGAGCGCATGGCGGTCGGAATGGCCGCGGCGAAGGCCAAGATCTGGCTGAGGATGATGATCTCGGCGTCGATCGGTAGTGCCGAGCGAATGACCGAGGAGACGGTCGTCTGGGAGATGAACGAGATGCCAAGGTTCCCGCGAACGACGTTCCCGAGCCAGACGAAATACTGGAGGTAGATCGGCTTACTCAACCCGAGCTGCTTGTAGAGAATCGCCTTGGCTTCCGGTGTGGCGCCGAATCCGAGGATGACGGTGGCGGGATTACCGGGTAGTAGATGGATCAGATAGAAGCTTCCTACGGAGATGACGAAGACAATGCCGACGAGCAGCATCAGTCGTTTCGTCAAATATCTGAGCACTTCCCTCCCTGGGCGAGATTGTTACGACATTACTCAACGCCACTTGATCCCTTGGACCACCAGGGCCCCGAGATGGTGTGTGACAGCGTCTGACTACCGTGGTCGGATGAAGAGAATTGTGGTCGCGGGTGGGATCGGTGCGGGCAAGTCGGTCGTCGCAGAGCGCCTTCGCGCCCTGGGTTTCGACGTGGTCGACGCCGACGACGTGGCGCACCAAATAACGAGTCCGGGAAGTGCGACGCTCTCGGTCTTGGTTGATGCGTTCGGCACAGCCGTCTTGGACCAAGAAGGTGCCTTCGACCGAGCGTTCATCGCCGAAGTGGTATTCCATGACCCCACGGCGCTTCGTCGACTGAACGCCATCACCCACGGCCCCATCGGCGTCGAGATCGCGCGACGACTCGACGAAGCCGAGGGTGACGCCGTCTTCGCCGCCGTTCCGCTCTTTCGTCCGGAACACCGCGCCGCATTTTCACTCGACGCCGTGTGGGCGGTCGAGGCGACTCCGCAGACGGCGATCCGCCGCCTCGTCGACGGTCGCGGATTCTCTGATGCCGACGCGCGTTCGAGGCTGGCCAATCAGATGAGCAATGAAGAGCGCACCGCCATTGTGGACCGCGTCCTGTGGAACGAAGGGTCATTGGACGATCTCTACGCCGAACTCGACCGCGCGCTGGACGACGAAGGACTGTCGCGTGGATAAGTTCCTCGTCGAGTCGCCGTTCCAACCGGCTGGGGACCAGCCCAAGGCGATTGAGTTACTGGCCCAAGGCGTGGAGGACGGATTGCGCTACCAGACGCTCGAGGGCATCACGGGTAGCGGCAAGACCGCGACCATCGCCTGGCTGGTCGAACACATACAGCGTCCGACCTTGATTCTCGAACCGAACAAGTCGCTCGCGGCGCAGTTGGCGTCGGAGTTGAAAGAGATGTTGCCACAGAATCGCGTGGAGTTCTTCGTCTCGTACTACGACTACTACCAACCCGAGGCCTACGTCCCGCGAACGGACACCTTCATAGAAAAGGACAGCTCGGTCAATGAGGAGATCGACCGATTGCGCCATGCTGCGACCTCGTCATTGCTCACGCATCGCGACACGATCGTGGTGGCCTCGGTCTCGTGCATCTACGGCTTGGGATCACCCATGGAGTACCGCGAGAGGATGCTGCAGCTCGAAGTCGGCGACACGTTCGAACAACGCGCGCTGCTGCGACGTTTGGTCGAGATGCAGTACAACCGCAACGAACTCGTCTTAGACCGTGGCACCTTTCGGATGAAGGGTGACACGCTCGAGATCCAGCCGGCCTATAGCAACGAAGCGATACGCGTCTCATTTTTCGACAATGTCATCGAAGAGGTCTCCTTCTTCAATCCGCTGACCCAGGAGAGCCGGGGCAAGGTGAAGGAGTTCACGTTGTTCGCGGCGTCGCACTACGCCACCAGTGCCGCCACCATGCAGCGCGCGTGCCGCGAGATAGAAGACGAGCTGCAGGGGCAACTCGCGAAGTTCCAGTCCGAAGGCAAACTGCTCGAAGCTCAGCGGCTCCGTTCGCGTACCGAACACGACCTCGAGATGCTCGAACAGACCGGGTTTTGCGCCGGCATCGAGAACTACAGTGCGCACCTCGACGGACGCAAGCCGGGCGAGCGGCCGTACACGTTGCTCGACTACTTCCCCGAAGACTATCTCCTCGTGATTGACGAATCGCACGTCGCCGTGCCGCAAGTGCGTGGTCAATACGCCGGTGACCGGTCACGAAAAGAGACGTTGGTGGAGCACGGTTTTCGTCTGCCGTGCGCACTCGACAATCGACCGCTCAATTTCGACGAGTTCATGGAGTTGGTGCCCCAGATGGTCTTTGTCTCGGCGACGCCCGGTCCCTACGAGATGGAACACAGCGACCAGATCGTGGAGCAGGTGATCCGCCCGACCGGACTGCTCGATCCGGTCGTGACCGTCGTACCCACCAAGAACCAGATCGATGATCTGCGAAGTCGACTCGACGTGGTCGTCACGCGCAACGAGCGAGTCTTGATCACGACCCTGACCAAACGTATGGCCGAGGACCTGACGAACTTCCTCACCAAGGCCGGCTACAAGGTTCAGTACCTGCACAGCGACATCGACACCATTCAGCGCATCGAGATACTTCGCTCACTGCGATTGGGCGAGTTCGACATCTTGGTCGGCATCAACCTCTTGCGCGAAGGTTTGGACCTACCCGAGGTCTCCCTTGTGGCCATCCTCGACGCCGATAAGGAGGGCTTCTTGCGTTCGCGCAGTGCGCTCATCCAGACGATCGGTCGGGCCGCGCGCAACTCCAATGGACAGGCCATCCTCTACGCCGATCGGATGACCGATTCGATGCGCGCGGCCATCTCAATGACCGAACGCCGTCGGATGCTCCAAATCGAGTACAACAAGGAGCGGGGCATCGAGCCAACCACGGTGATGAAGAACGTGGCCGACATCTTGGGTCGACTGCGTTCCGAATCGATGCCCGAACCGCTGAACAAGGTCCACGGCGTCTCGTCCCTGGAGGACATGTTGCCCGACGACCTCTCGTTGGAGATCGCCCGAGTCGAAAAGGCCATGTTGGTGGCGGCCGGCGAACTGCGCTTCGAAGAGGCGGCGGCGCTTCGCGACATACTCCACTCCCTACAGCGTCAGGGCATGATTTCGTCACTCGACGAACTGGCCATCGATGCCTGACCGGTAGGGTCGCTTCATGCCTTCGACCATCCGGGTACAGGGCGCTCGCGTCCATAATCTGAAGAATCTCTCGGTCGAGATCCCGCGCGACCAATTGGTGGTCTTCACCGGTCTTTCGGGATCGGGCAAGTCCTCATTGGCCTTCGACACCATCTACGCCGAGGGTCAGCGCCGGTACGTGGAGAGCCTGTCGGCCTACGCCCGACAGTTCCTCGGGCAAATGGACAAGCCCGACGTCGACTTCATCGAGGGCCTGTCACCGGCGATCTCGATCGACCAGAAGACCGCCTCGCGCAACCCTCGCTCGACGGTCGGCACCATCACCGAGATTCACGACTATCTGCGGCTCCTCTACGCGCGAATCGGGATCCAGCACTGTCCGAACTGTGGGAAGGTCGTGACGCGTCAAACGCCGCAGCAGATCGTCGACCAAGTCCTGGCGCGGCCCAACGACGAACGCTTCTTGGTGTTGGCGACGGTCGTCGAGGGGCGCAAGGGTGAGTACAGCACGCTGCTCTCGGAACTGGCGGCGCAGGGCTTCTCGCGTGTGCGCGTCGACGGCGTCGTGATGGAACTGGCTGATCGCGATTCACTCACTCTGGCGCGTTACGAAAAGCACACCATCGACGTCGTGCTGGACCGATT
>Ga0307373_10001164_pt1 | contig 49582 bp, 43 predicted proteins | sample OX2MG_FD_202534 | JGI IMG/M metagenome (GOLD analysis project Ga0307373, IMG submission 202534) | Soil microbial communities from Risofladan, Vaasa, Finland - OX-2 | ecosystem: Environmental > Terrestrial > Soil > Coastal area > Acid sulfate soil | place: Finland: Risofladan, Vaasa | collected...
CAGAAGGGCACCAATAACGAGCGGATACACCACCGGTATTGGTGATTCACTCTCAAGCCAGTGTCCAAAACCAAAGATTACCAATACCAAGCCGACAGTCAGCGCGAACGGCCATGCACTGGGAGGCGGAATATAGTACTTCGTGTTGCTTGCGGGGTGATTCACCATTTCTCTTTCCTCATCAATATATTTCAAATTGTCCCGTTTTATCGGCGCTACTGGCGGACGCAGCCGGTTGACTCGGGTGTGCGCTCGCAACCCTTGCCTCGTGCTCCATTTGCCATATAAATCCCACGTAAACTAACACCGCAACGACGGCAAGGAGCAATGCTGTAAGGACACTGCGCCTTGCGCGTCGTCGCTTGAAACTCTCCAGTTCAGACATGTCAACCGCCATGTCACCTTAGTCTCAGCGTTCGCCTGCAGGAAGATCAATGAGCCCAGCAACCCAAGGTAGCTCGGTATCCTTGACCGCTGGCGGATCTGTAAATGTGTGATAAGGCGCGGGGCTGGGCACTGTCCACTCCAGACCGCGAGCGCTATCTCCCCAAACGCGGCTTGTGGCAGGCTGCATACCGTCACGGAATATTGCGCAGCGGGCGATGTTGTAGATAAAAAGGGACTGCGAGATAAAGAACGCGTAAGCCCCGATGCTGCTCAACATATTTATATCCGTAAATTGCACAGGGTAATCAGGAACACGCCGCGGCATTCCCGCCAATCCGAGGAAATGCTGTGGGAAAAAAATAACGTTGATAAAAACAAAGGATAACCAGAAGTGCCACTTGCCGAGTTTCTCGTTGTACATAACGCCGGTCCACTTCGGTATCCAGTAGTAAACGGCGGCAATGATGCCAAATACTGAACCCGGCACCAGCACGTAGTGGAAGTGCGCAACGATGAAATAGGTGTTGTGATACTGGAAGTCGGCCGGTGCCAGCGCCATCATCAGCCCCGAGAAACCACCGATAGAGAACAGAATGACGAAAGCGATGGCAAACAGCATCGGCGTCTCGTACGTCAACGATCCGCCCCACATCGTGGCGCACCAGTTGAACACCTTCACTCCGGTCGGTATCGCGATCAGCATGGTCGCGAACATGAAGAAGATTTCGGCCGACACCGGCATGCCGCTGGTAAACATGTGGTGTGCCCAGACGATAAAGCTGAGGAACGCGATCGAAGCCAGTGCGAAGACCATCGAGTCGTAACCAAATATCGGCTTGCGGGAGAAAGTCGGGATGATCATCGAGACGATTCCGAACGCCGGCAGGATCATGATGTACACCTCCGGGTGCCCGAAGAACCAGAAGATGTGCTCGTACATAACCGGATCACCACCACCGACAGCACTGAAGAAATGAGTGCCGAAGTATTTGTCGGTCAGCAGCATGGTGACTGCGCCCGCCAAGACCGGGATCGCTGCCAACAACAAAAACGAAGTGATCAGCATGGCCCATGCGAGGATCGGCATCTTCATCAAACTCATGCCCGGTGCGCGCATGTTGAGGACGGTGGTCACCACGTTGATGGCGCCGGTGATGGAGGAAATGCCCATCAGATGGATTGCGAATATCACAAAGGGCAGACCCACGCTGCTCTCCAGCGAAATCGGTGGGTACAGTACCCACCCGGACTGCGGCGCGCCGCCCGGCATGAACAGCGTCGACAGCAGCAGTGCCAACGCAAACGGCAGGATCCAGAAACCCCAGTTATTGATGCGCGGCAATGCCATATCGGGCGCACCGATCACAAGTGGTACCATCCAATTGGCCAGCCCGGTAAATCCGGGCATGATCGCACCGAAAATCATCACCAGCGCATGCAGGGTGACGATCTGGTTGTACATGGCAGGATCGAGGAACTGTATCCCCGGCTCGAACAACTCGGTGCGAATCATCAGTGACATCAAGCCGCCGATAAGGAACATCAGGCAACTAAAGCCCAGATACAGGGTCCCGATATCCTTGTGATTGGTCGTTCTAATCCAGCGCATGAGCCCTGCCGGCGGACCATGACCATGATCGGCGTGGGCTCCGTGATCGGCTGCTGTGGGATTGCTTCCGTATGCCATGTCTCTTCTCCTGCTACATCAAAATAGAATGCTGCTGTACGCTAAGACTACAAACGCAGATCGTTACAAGCCTGACCTGCACCAGTTCGACGTGTTCCTGTCTCATGCCCAACGTCTCGAGCCGCCTCGCCATCACAGTGCGTTGGGCGCAGACGTTGGGGCCGCCGACGCCGACTTCACCCATGGTTCCTTTAGTATGGCATCGCCAAGACTGCCGTTCTTCGGATCGATTCTGGTGCCGGGATTGACGCTGCCGGGATTAAACGTGTGACCCGCTTTCGCCTCCGCAGCGATCCAAGTCTTGAAATCGGCCATGCTGACTACCTTGACCACGACCGGCATAAACCCGTGTCCCCGTCCGCACAGCACGCTGCAGTTGCCGCGGTAGGTGCCGATGCGATCGGCATTGAACCATGCCTCGTTGATAATGCCCGGATTAGCGTCCTTGCGGACACCGAGATCGGGAACCGCCCAGCCGTGCATCACATCGACAGAAGTGATAAGCAAGCGGATCTTCTTGCCGACCGGGACCACCATTTCATGGTCGACGTTGCGCAGGTAGTGCGGAACACTCTTCGGGCTGATGCCGGATCCCAGCACGGACGCGGCGTCGGACGCGGCGTCGATCGAACTGATGTAGCCCACGCCGAAGTCGGGATACTGGTAGACCCAGCGCCATTGGGTCCCGGTTATGTTTACCGTCATGTATTGATCGCTGGTGTTGTAAGCCTTGACCAACACGTTAGCAGCAGGCAGGGCTGTGGCGACCAGAATCAGGAACGGCACAATCGTCCAGGCGATCTCGATCGTGCTGTTCTCCATGAATTTGGCGGGAACCGGATGTTTTGAACGCCGGAAGGCGACCAGCTCATAGGCCATCGCGCCGAACACCACTATCGCAATCGCTACACAGACCCAGAACATCATCATGTGCAGGCCCCATTCCTCACGACTCAGCGAGGTGACGCCAGTGGGTAGGTTCCAGTATGCGTTCTTCGACAAGGCCACATCTGTGGGAGAACAAGCCGCGGTGCTCAGAGCGAGCGCTGCGAGGGCCAAAGCTTCCCCAAATCGTTTTAGAATCGACATCAGCCAATCTCCTCCAATCTCCGAAAACCATCAATGTCCAGTGCAACTCCACTAGGGCGTCAAATGCGACCCCACTGGGGTGGCTGTTCCTCAGCAGCCGGCGTGGGGGGCACCCAGCCGGGATGTATTAGTTGCCGTATGCGCTGGCTCAGCGCCATTCGTTCCTCATCCGTTGTACAGCGCGCAATTTCTACGCGTTGCCCACAACAACTCAACGTCAGGCTTGCCGGGCTGCTGCGATAAGGTCCTCGTTCAAGGAGTACCCGCGTCTGCTCTCGCTGCAGCGTGACGGTTGAGACTATTCCTTGCCCGACCATCCCAAACTCAACCCGAATCTCACCACGATCAAAACTAAGCACTTCACGATAACCGTTTTTGCGAACGCTCGCCACTAGCGCCGCTGCGAACGCTGCAACTCCAACAACGCAGAACGGCAGAATCGGCCATAAACCCTGCAATACAAAATACGCACCGATACTGAGTTCAGCCGCCACCGTCCACGCAATCACATGCTTGGCCTGCAACCACGACATCGACGCGTTGGGCCTAATTACCAGTCGTGTGTCGATGTATTCAAGCATAAACATAACCCCGCCGTTGAAACGTAAAGTACAGCTTTTGGCGGCCCTACCTTGGCATTGTAAAACTTTTTTGAGCGGCGCGTAAAGTGCAACCCGGTCAGCCTCTAATTCGCACCCAATTCAGCGCTGCGGCTGCCTGTGGAACGGTTGCATTCACACCAAATTCAGCGACGCACGGCACCGGCATCAACGCGCGCAATGTGTCGATGTTTTCCTCGACACGCGACATCGGCGGCGGCAATCGGTTGGCGATCCAGCCCAACAGCCGGCACTGGCGTGCGATCACCTCTGCCGACAGCAGCGCGTGGTTGATACACCCCAGCCGCAGGCCGACCACCAACACCACCGGCCAACGCTGTGACACTACCCAGTCGCAGAAGCCAAAATTCTCCATCAGCGGAACCCGCCAACCGCCAGCACCTTCGACGACGACCCAGTCGGCGTCTGTAGCGCGCAATGCGTGTCCCGCATCCAGCTTGTTGGGGTCGATATTCACTCCCGCCTCGCGGGCCGCCAGATGCGGCGCGATAGGCGGCTCGAAGCAATAGGGATTGATGCCGGCATAGACACTGGCGTCGCACTCCACCGGCTCGCCTGCCGCCGCCAGCAGTGCCAGCGCATCGGCGTTGCGCAGGCCGCGCGGCGTCATCGTCGAGCCGCTCGCCACCGGCTTGTAGCCGCGCGCACACAAGCCCTCGGCGCGGGCGCGGTGCAATAACGCGCAGGCCGCGAGTGTCTTGCCGGTACCGGTGTCGGTGCCCGTCACAAAAATTGTCGAAGCGGCTCCGCCCACAGCCATCAGGCGGCGGCCGGCAGCCGCTGCAGTGCATCGCCCAGCGCCGCCAGCAAACCATCGATCTGCATTGCGGTGTGGGTCGCCGACAGCGTCACCCGCAGGCGTGAAGTGCCGGCCGGAACCGTCGGCGGACGGATTGCCGCCACCCAGTAGCCGCGCTCAAACAAGGCGCGCGACAACGCCAAGGCGCGTGCCGCCTCGCCCAGCAACAGGGGCTGGATCGGTGTCGCAGGATTCGCGATTGGGGATTGGGGAGTGTCAGGCGCTGCGAATCCGAGTTGCCGTGCGCCATCATGGAAACGGCGGATGTTGTCCTGCAAACGTTGCCGCCGCTCCGGCTCCGCACGCAGGACGCGCAACGACTCGCACGCCGCAGCGGCGATGGCCGGCGGCGGCGCAGTGGAAAACACCCAGCTGCGGGCACGCTGTATCAGGTATTCGATCAGAGCCTCGGAGCCGGCGACGAAGGCGCCGGATGCGCCGAGGGATTTACCGAGGGTGGCGATGTAGATGTCGGGACTCGGGACTCGGGATCGGGAGCCTGCTCCCGACGGGCTCGGGAAAAAATGTTCGGCCGCACCGCCGCCGTTGGCTCCGAGTACGCCGAAACCGTGAGCGTCATCGACCATCAGCGCAGCGCCATGCGCTCGCGCCAACTGCGACAGCGACGGTAAGTCGGCAACGTCGCCGTCCATGCTGAAAACGCTGTCGGTCACGACCAGCGTGCGCCTCTCCCACTTTTCGTCTTTGCCGTCCCGATTCCCGATTTCGCCGAGAGCATCCAACGCTCGCTCGAACCCCGCGATATCCCGATGCAGCACCCGCACATATTCCGCTCCCGACAACCGTCCGCCGTCAATCAACGAGGCGTGATTGAGTTCATCAGCAATCAGTCGGTCTCCGCGTCCCAACAGCGCGCGCAACACGCCGAGATTGGCGGCCCAGCCGGACGAGAACAGCAGCGCACGCGGGCGACCGAGAAAATCTGCCAACGCCTCTTCCAGCCGTGCGTGCTCGACGTCGTAGCCGGTGATCAGTGCCGCAGCGCCGCTCCCCGTGCCACAACGCGCCAGCACCCGTTGTGCCGCCGCAGCGGGTCTCGGATCGGCCGCCAATCCGAGATAATCGTTGCTGCAGAAATTGACGTAATGGCGACCCTCGACCTCGATATCGACGCCGTGGCCGCCGCTGACGGCACGCCGGACACGGTACAGATCGGCGGCGCGGATGCGCGCCAGTTCTACTTCGAGCCGGCGATCCAGCAACGAATGTCCGGTACGGTCATTCATTCATTGCAGCAGGACATCTGCAGCGCCCGGACTTCGTCGATACGCGGATCGTGATACTGATCCGGCAGATAGGGGTCCGTCGTTTCACCCGGATCCAGCGGATGCAGGCCGAGCCGCGCGAACAACGCCCGATCATGCTCGTTCTGGGGATTGCTGGTGGTCAGCAGACGCTCGCCGACGAAGATCGAATTGGCACCGGCAAAAAAGCACAGCGCCTGCAATTCGTCGCTCATCTGCGCGCGGCCGGCGGACAGCCGCACGTACGCGGCCGGCATCAGGATGCGGGCGACGGCGATGCTGCGCACGAAGTCGAAAGGATCGAGTTTGCCGACGTCGCCGAGTGGCGTCCCAGGCACCGCCACCAGTTCGTTGATCGGCACGCTTTCGGGATGCTGGGGCAAGTTGGCCAACTGACGCAGCAATTCGGCACGGTCGGCCTCGGTCTCGCCCATGCCAACGATGCCGCCGCAGCAGACCTTGAGGCCCGCTTCGCGTACGTTGTCCAACGTATCCAGTCGATCTTGGTAAGTGCGCGTGCCGATGATCTCGCCGTAATACTCGGGCGAGGTGTCGAGGTTGTGGTTGTAGTAGTCGAGACCGGCGTCCGCCAGACGTTGCGCCTGCTGCGCTTTCAACATGCCGAGTGTGACGCAGGTTTCCAGCCCCAACGCCTTGACCTCGCGCACCATCTCGACGACTTTCTCCAGATCGCGATCCTTCGGCGAGCGCCAGGCCGCGCCCATGCAGAAGCGGGTGGCGCCGTTGGCCTTGGCTTCGGCCGCAGCCTGTCTGACCTCGTCCAGCGGCATCAGCGGCTCGACTTTCAGGCCGGTGTCGTAACGCACGCTCTGCGGGCAATAGGCACAATCTTCGGGACAGGCGCCGGTCTTGATCGACAGCAGTGTCGACCACTGCACCGCATTGGGATCGAAATGTTCACGATGCACTGTCTGCGCGCGGAACAGCAGCTCGTTGAACGGCAGCGCAAACAGGCTGCGAACTTCTTCGGCGGTCCAGTCATGACGGAGGGTATGACGGAGGTCGTGGCGTGGGGTCTGCATGGTCGGGGTCCGGGTGCGGTCGATGAATTCCGGCATAGTGTCGGCAGTCACCCCCGTCACCGTCAACTTTTGATAATGTTTAAACTTGACGATTCCGCCGCCGCCCTGCGCCGTTTGCTGACGCCGCCGCAGTGTCTGTTGTGCCGTACGCCGCTAACCAACGATCTAACCAACGGTCTGCTGTGCAGTGGCTGCGAAAGCGAGCTGCCGTGGAACACGCCGGCCTGTCCGTCCTGCGCGCTGCCCCAAAGCAGCGCGTCGATCTGCGGCCGATGCCAGCAGCATCCGCCGCCGTTCGACGCGGCCTGGGCCGCGTTTCGATTCGCCACGCCGATCCGGCAGTCGATCCTGAGCCTGAAATATCACGCCGGCTTCATGCAGGCGCGCTGGTTGGGCGAGACCATGGCCGCACAGCTGGCACAACGCGCGGCAACGCTGCCGGAGCTGTTGCTGCCGGTGCCGCTACACGCCGGCCGTCTGCGCCGCCGCGGCTACAACCAGGCGCTGGAACTGATCCGTGTACTCGCCCACCGGCTCGCCATCGATTACGACCCCCGAGCGGCCCGCCGCCTGCGCGCCACCGCCGACCAGATCGGTCAGAGCGCGGCGGCGCGGCGGCGCAATCTGCGCGGTGTGTTTTCCGTCGCTCCACGGGTCGCTGGCCAGCGCGTGGCGCTGGTGGACGATGTCATGACCACCGGCAGCACGCTGGCTGAACTTGCGCGCAGCTGTCGCCAGGCCGGCGCCGCATCGATCGAAGTCTGGGTCGCGGCGCGGACGGTCTGAGGACTCCACTCGGGTTCGACGCCCGCGCAACTCACCACGTCGGATGCCCCAGCCAGGCATCCAGCAGCAAACCGACGAAGACAGCGGCGCCAAAATAATTGTTGTCGAGAAACGCCTGGAAACACGCGGTAGGCACCCGTTCACGCACCCGGTACTGTTGCCACACGGCGCAGCCGGCCGCCACCAGCAGGCCGAGATCGAAGAACACGCCGAGATCGAGATGGCGGCCGATGACGAACAGAATCGACACCGCCATCGCGTGCAGCAGCGCGCAGGCCAGACGATCATGACGACCGAACAGGATGGCGGTGGATTTCACCCCGATCCTGAGATCGTCCTCACGGTCGACCATGGCGTAGAGCGTGTCGTAAGCGATGACCCAGCAGAAGTTGGCGGCCATCAGCGCCAGCACCAGACCCCAGGACACGGGTGCGCGCAAGGCCGCGAACGCCATCGGAATGCCCCAGGAAAAAGCGATGCCGAGATGCGCCTGCGGCCACTGCGTGTAGCGCTTGGCGTAGGGATAACTGGCTGCGATCAGTACCGCTGGGATCGCCAGCCACAGCGCCTGCGCCGGCAGCGGCCAGGCCACCCACAGCGCCGCCAGTGCCAGTACCGCAGCTACCGCCAAGGCTTCCTGGGGAGCGATGCGGCGCGCCGCCAGCGGCCGTTCGCGGGTACGCGCAACGTGCGGGTCGAAATCACGGTCGGCGTAGTCGTTGATCGCACAGCCGGCGCCACGCATCAACACCGTGCCGGCAATAAAAATCAGCAACAACTTCGCGGGTGGGAATCCCCCGGCCGCCAGCCACAGCGCCCACAGCGTCGGCCACAGCAGCAGCAGAATGCCGATCGGCTTGTGCATGCGCGTCAGCCGCCAGTAGTCGGCCAGCCGTGCGCTCAGCGAAAAGGGAACGGTGGAAATCGTCACTGCGCAAGCATAGTCAATCCCGTCTCCCGTCTCAGACTCCGGCATACCGATGCGAATCCCCCACCCAGCGCTCGATCAACTGCCGCGCCAGCGCCGGTTCGCGCCGCAGCCATTCGTCGGCGCGGCGCTGCAGGGCCGGGATCAGCTTCGCATCGCGCAGCGGGTCGGCGATCTTCAGCCCCACCAACCCGGTCTGACGGCGACCCAGTAACTCCCCCGGACCGCGCAGGGCAAGATCGTGTTCGGCGATACGGAAACCATCGTGGGTGCTGCGCAGCACTTCCAGCCGGCTGCGCGCGGCCTCCGACAACGGCGGTCGATACATCAGCACGCACTGGCTCAGTTTCGCGCCACGGCCGACGCGGCCGCGCAACTGATGCAGCTGCGCCAGGCCCAGCCGCTCGGCGTTGTCGATCACCATGATCGAGGCGTTGGGCACGTCCACGCCCACCTCGATCACGGTGGTCGCCACCAGCACCTGGGTACGACCGTCGGCGAAGGCGCGCATCTGCGTCTCCTTCTCGGCCGGCTTGAGGCGGCCGTGCACCAGACCGATGTGCAGACCTGGCAGTTCGTCGCGCAGTTGCGCGTAAGTGTCCTCCGCGGCCTGCGCCTGCAACGGGTCGGATTCCTCGATCAGCGTACACACCCAGTAGGCCTGCCGGCCCTCGCGGCAAGCCTCGCCGACGCGCATCAGCACGTCCTCGCGGCGCTTCTGGCTCATCGCCACGGTGGTGACCGGAGTACGGCCGGGCGGCAGTTCGTCGATGATCGAGACGTCGAGATCGGCATACAGCGTCTGTGCCAGCGTGCGCGGGATCGGCGTGGCCGACATAATCAGTTGGTGGGCCACCGCGCTGTCACCGGCCGCCTTATCCCGCAGCGCCAGCCGCTGCCCGACGCCGAAACGGTGCTGCTCATCCACCACCACCAAGGCCAATCGCGCAAAATCAACCTCGGTTTGGAACAGCGCGTGGGTGCCGATCCAGATACGGATGTCGCCGTCGGCGGCGGCCTTCAGCGCGGCTTTCTTCTGCGCCGGTGTGAGCTTGCCGCTGAGTAGTCCGACGGGCTGGTTGAGCGGTTTCATCCAGCGACTCAGCGTGCGCGCATGCTGCTCGGCCAACAGTTCGGTCGGCGCCATCAGCACCGCCTGCAACCCAGCCTCGGCGCAGCCCAGCATCGCCGCCACCGCTACCAGCGTCTTGCCGCAACCGACATCGCCCTGCAGCAGGCGCAGCATCGGCTTGTCGGTGGCGAGATCCTGCGCCACGTCGGCGATGGCGCGGCGTTGCGCGCCGGTCAGCGCGAACGGCAGGTGCTCCTGCAGACGATGTGCGGCACGCTCGACATCGGGGATCGGCGGCGCATGACGCTTGCGCGCCTGCGCGCGGATCTGCCGCATTGCCAACTGATGGGCCAGCAGTTCCTCTTCGATCAGACACTGTCGCGCTGGATGCGCCGCATCCAGCAGGGCGTTGGCATCGATACCGGCGAGGGGCAGGTGCAGCAGACGCAACGCCGCCAGCGTCGACGGTCCGGACATGCCGGGCAGCGGCCGCGCGAAGACCGGGTCGCTGATGGCGAGTTCCAGCGCGCGCGCCACCAGACCGCGCAAGCGTGTCTGCCCCAGACCAGCAGCCAGCCGATAGACCGCCACCCAACCCGCCTCGGTCTCCAGTGCTGCGGCACTGTCGGCCAGCCGATATTCGGGATGCACCATCTCCACACCCTGGGGGCCGGCGCGCACGCTGCCGTAGGCCTGCAGCCAGCGGCCCGCTGCCATGCCCTGCTGCTGGGCCTCGCTGAAATGGAAGAACCGCAACAGCAGTGCGCCGCCGCCGACACCCCCGGGGTTGGCGTCATCCTCGATCACCACCCGCAGACTGCGGCGCGGTCCATAGCGCAACTCACTGGCGAGTATGCGGCCGCGCACCAACGCGTCGTCTCCGGTCCGCAACTGCGACAGCGGGGTGACCGCGCGACGATCTTCGTAGCGCAACGGCAGATGCAACAACAGATCGAGCACGCGCTCGATGCCCAGCCCTTTGAGCCGCGCAGCAACCGCCGGCCCGGCGCCCTTGAGCCAGGTGACCTCGCCGGACAGCCCGAGCGGCGGTTTGGCAGCCGCCGTCCGGGTGCCGCGGCGCTTACCGGGCTGAACGCTCAAGCACCAGCACGACGTCGGCCTCAACCCGTGCGGCACGTGGCAGGCTGGCGACGCCAATGGCGGCGCGCGCCGGATAGGGCTGTGAAAAATACTGCGTCATGATTTCATTGACGCGGCCAAAATCAGCCAGATCGGTGAGGTAGACGTTAAGCTTGGCCACCTCGTCGAGGCTGCCACCGGCAGCCTTGGCCACGGCTGCGAGGTTGCGGAACACCTGGTGGATTTCAGCCTCGATATCGCCGCTCACCATCTGCATGGTCGCCGGGTCCAGCGCGATCTGGCCCGACACATAAACCGTGTCGCCACAGCGCAGCGCCTGCGAATAGGTGCCGATGGCCTGCGGCGCGTGTTCGGTGTGGATCATCTGTCTGTTCATGAGATTCGGTCACTTAATGGAAATAACGGTATTTTTGAAGGTACCTCAGACAACGCCGCCGATGCGATAGACGCGCTGCACGCCTTCGATGCGGCGCAGACGGCGCATCACCCGCGCCAGATGCACGCGGTTGCGCACGGTGATGACGAAACGTATTTCAACCGCCTCGGAACCGCCGCGATCGGGAATCTGCACATTCTCGATCCCGGCTTCGGCGCGAGAGATCTCGCTGGCGACCAGGCCCAGCAGGCCGCGGCGATTATCGGCCTTGAGCCGCAGTTCGGCGAAGAAATCGCCCGTGACCTTGTCCGCCCACACCAGCGCAATGCGGTCTTGCGCCTTCGGCCCGCTCTTGCGGCCCTGCGCGTGGCGACATTCCAAGCGGTGGACGACAATCCCTCGACCGACGCTGACGTAACCGCAGATGTCGTCTCCCGGCAACGGGTAGCAGCATTTGGCGTAGTCGATCACCAGCCCCTCGGTGCCTTCCACCGCCAGCGGCAGGGTCTCGCCGCCCACGGTTTCGCGATGGCCCGGCGGCAGGAACTGGCGCGCCACCAGCGGCGCCAACCGGTTCCCGCTGCCGATCGAGGCATACAACGCTTCGATGTCGCTCAAACCGTATGACTTTAACACCGGCTCGACGCCGTTGTCCTTGAGCCGGCCCCGTGGCACGCCGAGTTCGCGCAGCGCGATCTCCAGCAGCCGCCGGCCCAGCCGCACCGCCTCGTCCTCGCGCTGGTTCTTGAGGTAGCTGCGGATCTGGGTGCGCGCCTTGGCGGTCTTCACGTAACTCAGCCAGGCGGCGTTGGGACGGGCGTGGCGGGCGGTGATAACCTCCACCGTCTGGCCGTTCTTCAGCGGCGTGTTGAGCGGCTCCAGTTGTTGATCGATACGCGCGGCAACGCAGTGGTGCCCCATCTCGGAATGCACCGAGTAGGCGAAATCCACCGGCGTGGCGCCGCGTGGCAGCCGCCGGATCTGGCCCTTGGGTGTGAACACGTAGACCTCGTCGGGGAACAGGTCGATCTTGACGTTCTCGATGAAATCCAGCGCCGCCGCGCCGCCTTGCATCTCGAACAGCGAGCCCAGCCACTCGCGCGCACGCGCATGTGGCGCGCTCTGGTTATCGCCGCGCGTGCCCAGCTTGTACTGCCAGTGCGCGGCGATGCCGCTCTCGGCGATGTGGTGCATCTCGCGGGTGCGGATCTGTACCTCGATCTTGCGTCCCTGCGGCCCCACGCAGGTAGTGTGCAGGCTTTGGTACCCATTGATCTTGGGGCTGGCGACGAAGTCGTTGAACAGTTCCGAGATCGGCTTATAGATGTGGTGCACCACGCCCAGCGCACGGTAGCAGTCATCGACCTGGGCGACGATGACGCGAAAGCCCAACAGATCCATCACGTCCAGCAAGCGTCGGCGCTTACGCTGCATCTTTTCGTAGATGGCGTAAAGGTTCTTCTGTCGGCCCGTCACCGAAGCGTCGATCCCCTCCTCGTGCAGGGCTTTCTTCAGCCGCTGTTCGATCTGCTTGATCAGCCCTTTGGTATCACCCAGCTGTTGCTTGATCGCCCGTTGAAACACTTGATAGCGATGCGGATATAGATTACGGAACGCTAGATCTTCCAGCTCGGTGCGCACCGTGTCGATGCCCAACCGCTGGGCGATGGGCGCGTAGATTTGCAGCGTCTCTTGCGCCACCCTGCGACGCTTGGACGGCTCCACTGCATGCAGAGTCCGCATGTTATGCAGCCGATCGGCCAGTTTGACCAGGATCACGCGCAGGTCCTGTGCCATTGCCATCAGCAGCTTGCGCACGCTCTCGGCCTGGCGCTCGGCGCGGGTCATGCCCTCGACCTTGTGGAACTTAGAGACACCTTCGACCAATTCGGCAACATCGCGGCCGAAGGCCTCGGTGATCTCAGCCTTACCGACGTAGGTGTCCTCGATCACGTCGTGCAGGATCGCCGCGCACAGCGTGGTCACATCCATGCGCATCTCGGCCAGCACCCGCGCCACCGCCAGCGGGTGGAAGATGTAAGGCTCGCCACTGGTACGGCTCTGGCCCGAGTGCATGCGAGCGCCGAACTCGTAGGCGCGCCGCACTTCGGCGATCTGATCCGGCGGCAGATATTCTCCCAGCACCTTAGTCAAGGCATTGATGCCGAATTCGCGCGCAACCCACTGCGTGCGAATGACGGTACCGATGCGCTGGATGACAGGAATTTCCATTTCCTCAGTATAGCCTTGGCCTGCGTCGGATTGATGCGGCCGAAAACGCTTGTCCGTGCGCTTTTCGAACGCTTTAGCGCAGGGCTTCCAGCGCTTCCCAGCGGGCGTAGATTTCCTGCAGCGTGTGTTCGATCTCGGCCAGCCGTGCCTGCGCAGCCAGCGCCGTCTCCTGCTGGCGTCGATACAGCGTCGGATCACCCAACTGTCCCGCCAGCTCAGCCTGTTCAGCCTCAAGCCGTTCGATTTTTTGCGGCAGCGCAGCCAGCTCGCGTTGGTCCTTGTAGCTCAGGCGGCTCCGCGACGCTGCAGTCGGCCGCGGCGCAGACGGGGATGACTCGACGACCGGCTTGCGAGCCGGGCCGGGCGTATCGCGCTGGCGCAGCCAGTCCTGGTATCCCCCTACGTAATCGCCGATACGCCCCGCGCCCTCGAACACCAGGCAACGCGTGACCACCCGGTCGAGAAACTCACGGTCGTGGCTGACCAGCAACACCGTGCCCTGGAACTCCAGCAAGCGCTCCTCCAGCAGGTCCAGCGTCTCCACATCGAGATCATTGGTGGGTTCGTCCAGCACCAACAGATTGGCCGGCTGCGCGAACAGACGCGCCAGCAGCAGCCGCGAGCGTTCACCGCCGGACAGTGCGCGTACCGGCGAACGGGCGCGGTCGGGCGCGAACAGGAAATCCTGCAGGTAGGTCATCACGTGGATGCGCTTGCCACCAATGTCGACGAATTCCTTGCCGTCGCCAATGTTCTCGAACACCGGGCGGTCCTCGTTGAGCTGCGCACGCAGCTGATCGAAGTAGGCCAGCTCCAGCTTGGTGCCGACGCACACGATGCCGGCGTCCGGAGCCAGCTTGCCCAGCATCAGATTGAGCAGCGTGGTTTTGCCGACGCCGTTGGGGCCGAGGATGCCAATTCTGTCACCGCGCAGAACCGTAATGGAGAAATGACGCACGAGCCGGCGATCACCGCGCGCGAAGTCGATCTGTTCGGCCTCCACCACCAGCTTGCCGGAGCGTTCGGCCTCTTGCAGCACCAGCTTGGCCTGGCCCGGCAGTCGCCGTCGCGCACGGTCTTGGTCGCGCAGGTCGTGGAGCGCGCGCACGCGACCCTCATTGCGGGTCCGCCGCGCCTCGATGCCCTTGCGGATCCAGGCTTCCTCCTGCTCTAGTTTCTTGTCGAACCGCGCATCGGCCTGCGCTTCAGCGTGCAGCGCCTCGGCCTTGTGGCGCAGGTAGTCCTCGTAACTGCCGGGCCAACTGGTGAGATGACCGCGATCCAGCTCGATGATGCGCGTCGCCAGCCGCCGCAGAAAGGCGCGGTCGTGGGTAACGAACAGCAGCGTGCCGTTCCACGAGCGCAGAAAATCTTCCAGCCAGGTGATGGAATCGAGATCGAGATGGTTGGTGGGTTCGTCTAACAACAGCAGATCGGGCTCGGCCACCAGCGCCTGCGCCAGCAGCGCACGACGTTTGAGTCCGCCCGACAGATCGTTGAAGTCGGCATCACCGTCCAGATCCAGGCGCGTCAGGATGGCTTCCACGCGACTGTCCAGCGACCAGCCGTCGACCGCCTCCAGCGCGCTCTGCACCCGGCCGAGGCGATCCAGATCATGCGGCGCGTGATGCAGCAGACGATGGTATTCGGCCAGTAGTCGGCCGCTCTCGCCCAAACCCAGCGCGACCACGTCGAACACGCTGCCGTCGATCTTGCGTGGTAGCTCTTGCGGCAACTGCGCCACCCGCAGCGCCTGAGCGCGGATGATCTCGCCGCCGTCAGCCTGCTGCTCGCCCGCCAGCAGTTTCATCAAGGTCGATTTGCCGGAGCCGTTGCGCCCCACCAAACACAGCCGCTCGCCCGCCTCGATGGTCAGGTCGACGGTATCGAGCAGCACGCTGTTGCCAAAGTGCAGACTGAGGTGCTTGAGACTGAGCAGCATGGGCAAAGAAAAATTTAAGGCCTCGACGAGGCCGCATTGTATGCGGTCATGGAGAAATGTCCGCCGGTAGAGGAAAATGGCAGGCCGCCTTGAGCGATACTGGCCACCACCGGCGCAAACGCAAAGCATCCTGCATCGCCATCCGTACCTGCTGTCACCACTGGAAGCCCGATGACCCGTCGTACCAAGATTGTCGCCACCCTCGGCCCCGCTACCGACGATCCGGCCGTGCTGCACCGGCTGATCGAAGCCGGCACCGATGTGGTGCGCCTGAATTTCTCCCACGGCAGCGCCGAAGATCACGCCAAACGCGCCCGCATGGTGCGCGAAGTGTCGGCCGAACTGAGGCGCGACGTCGGCATTCTCGGCGATCTGCAGGGGCCGAAAATCCGCATCGAGAGCTTCGCCGACGGGCCGGTGGAACTGGTCGAAGGCCATGCGTTCGTGCTCGACACCGCGATGGGCGCCCATGCCGGTGACGAACACGGGGTCGGCTGCGCCTACGAGGATCTGCCGCGGGACATCAACACTGGTGACGTGCTGCTGCTCAACGACGGCGCCATCGTCCTGAAGGTCACCGCCATCAGCGGCAGTCGGGTCGAGACCGTCGTGCAGATCGGCGGTACGCTGTCCAACCGCAAGGGCATCAACAAGCAGGGCGGGGGCTTGTCGGCGGCCGCACTGACCGACAAGGACCGCGAGGATCTGCGGCATGCCGTGGCTATCGACGTCGATTTTCTCGCGGTATCGTTCCCGCGCTCGGCGGCGGACATGCAAGGGGCGCGCAAGCTGCTCAAGGCCGCCGGCGGACACGCCGCACTGGTCGCTAAGATCGAACGCGCCGAGGCACTGCCGCGGCTGGCCGAAATCATCGCCGCTTCCGACGTGGTGATGGTGGCGCGCGGCGATCTCGGCGTGGAGATCGGCGACGCCGAGCTGCCAGGCTGGCAGAAGCGCATCATCGCCGCCGCCCGCGAGGCCAACCGCATGGTCATCACCGCCACCCAGATGATGGAGTCGATGATCTCCAGCCCGATCCCGACCCGCGCCGAGGTGATGGACGTGGCCAACGCCGTGCTCGACGGCACCGACGCGGTAATGCTGTCAGCCGAGACCGCCGCCGGACGCTATCCGGTGAAAACCGTTGAAGCGATGGCGCGCGTCTGCATCGGCGCCGAATCGCAGTCGCTCGGCATGTCGCTGCGCAATCTGGACGACCTGGAATCGCATTTCAGTCGCATCGACGAGGCCATTGGCATGGCCACCGCCTGGACCGCTGCGCACATGCACGCCAAGGCCATCATCGCGCTGACCGAATCCGGCGCCACCGCGCTGATGATGTCGCGCAGTACCTCGCATGTGCCGATCTATGCGCTGACTCCGCACGAGCGCACGCGCCGGCGCATGGCGCTGTGCCGCGGCGTCTACCCCTATCTGTTCGAACCCGCTGATCTCGACAGCTCGCGCCCCAGCGAGGAAGCGGTGCAGGATCTGGTGCGGCGCGGCGTGCTCGAATCCGGTAATCGCGTGCTCATCACCAAAGGTGAATTCAACGGGCCAGGCGGCACCAACACCATGAAGATTCTATGCGTCGGCGACTGTGCCTCGACCGACGGGGCAGACGGGGCAGACGGGGCAGACGGCAACGATGAGTCAGGAGCCTGATTTCCTCTGCATCGGTCATCGCGGCGCCCGCGGACATGCGCCGGAAAATACGCTGCGCGCGCTCAATACCGGTATCCGCCTCGGTGCGGACTGGCTGGAATTCGACGTGCAGTTGCACCCGAGCGGCGCGCTGCTGCTGCTGCACGACCTGACGCTGGACCGCACCACCAACGGCCACGGCCGGCTGATCGACGCCGATATCGACACGCTGCGCCGCCTCGACGCCGGCGACGGTCAGCCGCTGCCGACGCTGGAAGACGCGCTGGACCTGATCGAGCAGCGCGCCGGCGCCAACATCGAACTCAAGAGCGCGGACGGCACCGGCGGCACCGTGGCCACGGTGCTGCGCCGCTACATCGACGCCGGCTGGCCGGCCGAACGCTTGCTGGTGTCCTCGTTCCATCTGCCGGAATTGTGGGAGTTCAAGCAGGCCGCGCCGGAGATTCCAGTGGCGCCGCTGCTGGGCGGGGTGCCGCTGGACTGGGCCGGCTGCGTGCAGACGCTGGAGGCATCCGCCATCAGCTTGTCGGCCGAATTCGTCGACCCGCGCCTGGTGGCGGACGCCAAGGCCCACGGCCGGCGCGTCTACGTCTTTACCGTCAACGATCCCGCCGAAATGCGCCGGTTACGGGAACTCGGCATTGACGGCGTGTTCACAGACTACCCTGAGCGCGTACTTGCACTACGCTGAAAACCACCGTATCTGCCGATCAACAACTCCGACCATGATCGATCTCTACACCGCCGCCACTCCCAACGGTCACAAGGCCTCGATCATGCTCGAGGAGCTGGGCGCGCCCTACACCCTGCACGCCGTCGATTTGTCGAAAAAGGAACAGAAACGGCCGGAATACCTGCGTATCAACCCCAACGGCCGCATCCCCACCATCATCGACCGCGAGGCCAGCGACTTCGCCGTGTTCGAGTCGGGCGCTATCCTGATTTATCTCGCCGAAAAATATGGCCCCCAGAAAAACTGGACGCCGATGCCGACCGATGCGCAGGGCCGTTCGCGCGTCATTCAGTGGGTGATGTTCCAGATGGGCGGCATCGGCCCGATGCAAGGGCAAGCCAACGTCTTCTTCCGTTACTGGCACGAACGCTATCAACCGGCCATCGACCGTTATCAGAACGAGACCAAACGCCTGTATCAAGTGTTGGAGCACCGGCTGCAGGGCCGCGATTATCTGTGCGATGCATACTCGATCGCCGACATCGCCAATTTCACCTGGGTCAACACGCACAACTGGTCGGGAGTCGGCATCTACGATCTGCCGAATGTGGCAGCCTGGTTGGAGCGCATCCGCGCACGGCCGGCGGTGCTGCGCGGACTGAACGTACCGCCGAGCGAATCGAACACCAGCGACGACAGCCGGGTGCAGTCGGCGCAGATCATCGTGACCCGCTGAAGCAGGGCAGTGATTAAAACATCAGCTTCGATGCCACTACCAACACCCGGAAATCGTCCACCCAAAGAAGCCCCCGTGGAAGCCGGTTTGCCACCTGCCGAGCTGTACTTCAACCGCTACCTGTCGCTGCTCGAATTCAATTTCCGCGTGCTCGAACAGGCCAAGGACGAGCGCGTTCCGGTGCTTGAACGACTGCGGTTCCTGTGTATCTCCTGCTCCAACCTCGACGAGTTCTTCGAGATTCGCGTTGCCGGGCTCAAGCAGATCACCCAACACGGCAACGCTCCACTCGGCCCCGAAGGCCACACCCCGGCAGAGCTGTTGCTGGCGATTACCGGCCGCGCACACCAGTTGGTGGCCGAGCAGTACCACGTCCTCAACGCCACCGTTATCCCGGCACTGCGGCACGAGCGCGTGCGTTTTCTGCGCCGCGACGAGTGGGGCCAGGAGCAAAACGCCTGGCTGCGAAACTACTTCCGCAACGAACTGCTGCCGGTACTCTCGCCGATCGGTCTGGACCCGGCGCATCCGTTCCCGCGCCTGCTCAACAAGTCCCTCAACTTCATCGTCTCGCTGTCGGGCAAGGACGCCTTCGGCCGCAACATCGCCCACGCCGTGGTACAGGCACCGCGCGCGCTGCCGCGGCTGATCCAGATTCCGTCGATGGTGCCGGCCAGCGGCCCGCACGATTTCGTCTTCCTGTCCTCGGTAATCCACGCGTACGTCGACGAACTGTTTCCGGGCATGTCCACCACCGGCTGCTACCAGTTCCGCGTCACCCGCAACTCCGATCTGCCGCTCGATGAGGAAGCGGTCGAAGACCTGTTGTCGGCGATCGAAGGGGAACTTTCACAGCGTCAGTGGGGCGATTCGGTACGTTTGGAGGTCGCGCACAACTGCCCTGAACAGATGGTGCAGTATCTGGCCGACGAGCTGAATCTGGCGGCGTCGGATATCTACCTCTGCGACGGCCCAGTCAACCTGATGCGCCTGGTGGCCCTCCCCGACATGGTCGACCGGCCGAATCTGAAATACCCGCAACTCAACCCGCACGTGCCGCGTGCGCTGTCCGGCGACCTGTTCGCCGCCATGCGCAAACGCGACCACCTGCTGCACCATCCCTACGAGTCCTTCCTGCCGGTGCTAGAGCTGCTGCGCCAGGCGGCGCACGATCCCAACGTCCTGGCGATCAAGCAAACCTTGTACCGCACCGGCCCACATTCGCCGGTGGCCGAGGCGTTGATGGCAGCGGCGCGCGCGGGCAAGGAAGTGACAGCGGTGGTGGAGCTGCGCGCACGTTTTGACGAAGCCGACAACATCTCGCTGGCCGAGGCACTGCAGGACGTCGGCGCGCACGTGGTCTACGGCGTGGTCGGTTACAAGACGCACGCCAAGATGATCCTGATCGTGCGCCGCGAAGACAGCGGCCACGGTAGTGGCGGCACCGGCGTGCTGAAGCACTACGCCCACTTGGGCACCGGCAACTATCACCCGCTCACGGCGCGCGTGTATGCCGACTACGGTCTGTTCACCGCCAATTCGGAAATCTGCGAAGACGTGCACAAGGTGTTTCTGCAACTCACCAGCCTGGGCAAGGTGTCGGGCTTGAAACGGCTGTTGCAGTCGCCGTTCACGTTGGCCAAAGGCCTGCGTGAACGCATCGAACGCGAACAGGCGCTGGCCGCGGCCGGCAAGCCGGGCCGCATCATCGCCAAGCTCAACGCGCTGGTCGAGCCGGAGATGATCCAAGCGTTGTATCTTGCGTCACAGGCCGGGGTGAACGTCGACCTGATCGTGCGCGGCATGTGCTCGCTGCGCCCGGGCGTCGCCGGCCTGTCCGACAACATCCAGGTGCGCTCGATCGTTGGCCGCTTTCTCGAACATCATCGGGTGATCATGTTCGGCAACGATGGCGCGCCGGAGCTGTGGCTATCCAGCGCGGACTGGATGGAACGCAACCTGTTCCGTCGCGTCGAGATCGCATTCCCGGTGCTGGACACCAGGCTGCGCAAACGCATCCTGGCCGATCTCGACGGCTATCTCGCCGACACCGCACAGAGCTGGACGCTGCGGGCCGATGGCAGCTACTCCTCGCCTGATCCCGATCCACAGGCGCCTTCGGTGCAGGTGCAGTTGCTGGGGGCGTTGACCGGCGGCGACGCATCGCCGCCCTGAGGTTTACTCAAAGTTCAGCTTGAATCCAGCGCCCTGCAACACCCCGCGCTCGACCTCAAGATCGGCACATGTCAGTGGATGACGTCCCAGCCAGCCCAAGATGAATTGCAGCTGCAGGGCGCGTTTACGCAACTCCAGCCGGAACGCGGGTCGCGGCGTCGGCATGCGTGAACGGTGCAGCAGCACCGCCAACCGGAACAAAACCGCCAGCCGACTGATCGTATCGCGCCAGGACTTCGGCAGATCATCGATCACGCTGATCGAGAATTTGCCACGTTGCAACCGCACCAGTGCCGCCAACAATTTTTGGTCGGTCTGCGAAAAACCGGAAAGATCGCCGTGCCGCAGGATGTACTCACCGTGCCGTTGATAGCCGTCGTGAGCGATGGACAAACCGATCTCGTGCAGCCGCGCAGCCCAGCCCAGCAAGCGCACCCCGACCACGCGATCCAGTGACCAAGCATCGGCAGCGTGCTCGAACAGGCGCAATGCGGTGCGCTCGACCCGTCGTGCCTGCTGCGCATCGACGCCATAACGCCGCGCTAACGCCATCACCGAGCGGCTGCGCACGTCGTGGTCGGCCAAGCGTCCGAGCAAATCGTAGATCACGCCTTCGCGCAGCGCGCGGTCGGAGGCCTGCATCACCTCCAGATCGAGCGCGTCGAAGACGCCTGCCAACACGGCCAGCCCGCCGGCGAATATCGGACGCCGATCTTCACGCAGGCCGGGGAAATCGATCCGGCTGACGGTGCCGGCATCCACCGTCAGTGCCACGACTTTCTTCAGCGCTTCGCGGGTTATCAACTCGTCCGTCCAACCCTGCGCCTGCATCACCCGCCAGACGCCGCGCACACTGCCCGATGCCCCCAATGCAATGTCCCAGCCGGTCTTGCGATAGCGCCGCTCCAGAAACTCCATCTCCACGCGTGCGGCCAGACGCGCCTTGCGCATGCCTGCACGCGTGACCACACCGTCACCGAAATAGCGCGCGGTGTGGGTCACGCAACCCAGGCCGACACTCTCCATCAACTTCGGCTCAGCGCCTCGGCCAACGATCAATTCGGTGCTGCCGCCGCCGATATCCACCACCAACCGGCGCGATGATGTAACCCCGGCGTCGCGCACGACACCAGCGTAGACCAGTCGCGCTTCCTCCTGCCCGGAAATGATCTCGATCTCATGTCCCAACGCCTGCTCAGCAGCAACGATGAATTGTCCGTCGTCGCACAACTTGCGCAGCGTGTTGGTGCCGACCGCACGCACGCGCGCCGGCGGAATGTCGCGCAGACGTTGTCCCAGGCGCGAAAGACTGTCCAGCGCACGCGCCTGGGTCGACTCATCCAGATGCGCACTGGCATCCAGCCCTGCCACCAGACGCACCGATTCGCGCAAACGATCGACGATCTGCAACTGCCCGCCGGTCTCGCGCGCCACCACCATGTGAAAACTGTTGGAACCGAGATCGACGGCGGCCACATGTGCGCTTTTCGATGGCGGCACAGCGGTGCTCATGCGCAGCGCATCCCACGGGCAGGCATCTCTGTCAGGCGGCGCATAGTGCACTGTGTAAACATCGTGCTGGTCGGAGCAGAACAGGTTGGATTTCGGCACTATACCGAGTGATCGGGCCACCCCCGGTGGCGACTCGCAATTTTACCGTATTGACGTGCGCGGCCATTTTAGCGAATATATCCGCCGATGCAGCCCACTCGTCGGCGGCTGCCCGCTTTGGAGAATTCAACATGAGCTTTGCGCGACGGGGCGTTATTGCCCTCGCAGTACTGATGGTGGCCGGCAGTGCATCTGCCGCCGGCAATCCCGTACAGGGCAGGATTCTGGCCAACACCTGCATGGGTTGTCACGGCATTCCAGGCTGGTCGAATGTCTATCCCACTTATCGAGTCCCCAAGCTGGGCGGACAGAATGAGCAGTACATCGTTTCCGCACTCGACGAATATGAAAACGGCAATCGTAAACACCCAACCATGCACATCCAGGCCAGCGCGCTGTCCAAACAGGACAAGGAAGACATTGCGTCCTTCCTGACGCAAGCGCCGCATTCACCGGAGGAAGCACAATGAAACGTCTAAGCCTTGTTGTGGCGTTGACTGCCTGCCTCGCACTCCCAGTCATCAGCGCCAACGCCGCGGATAACCCGCCGGCCAAGGTCGCCGTATGCGGTGCCTGCCACGGCACCAACGGCATCGCCACACAGCCGATGTATCCCGATCTCGCCGGCCAGTACGACACTTACATCGAACGTGCGCTGCACGACTACAAGGACGGGTTGCGCAAGAATGCCATCATGAACGGAATGGCTGCCAGCCTCAGCAACAAGGACATCGTTGAACTGGCGGCTTGGTTCTCCTCGCGTCCGCCCAAGGTGTATACACCCAGCGTGAATGAGCCGTTTGCGCCGGCATTTGCGCCGACAAAGTAAAATAGACTGGGGGAGACAGCGGTCAGATTCGCGTCGCATCCGATCTTAATTAAAGCCGCCTACGGGCGGCTTATATTTTCGGGCACCATCGCGAACGTCCAAATCTCCAGCGCTTACTAAACTACCACCTGTTAATGTTAAAGCAGGTGGGTTAGCGCATCCAGTGCTGACGACTAAAGTCATCAAGCTCGCACTGTATAAACGCGCATGAATCAAAAACTGAAAGTCAAAGTCACCGTCTAAAGACGATGGTTTTAACCAAGTGATGGAAAATAAAAGCGGATTAAAAGTTCCCCAGCCGTTATCTGCAGGGACGCAGTAGTACCAACCGTTGCTGTGCTGGCTGCTGAAGTTACTTCGGTCGCATCGGCAGGCTTTTTCAAGATCAGGATGAACGCCGTCGCGCTAATAGCTGGGGCGTGCGCCCAGCACGACGATACGTCGGGAATGCCGCAGGATCGGCCCGAAGGGGATCAACGACAAGGCGCAGGAAGCGCACCAGCGCGGTCAGCGGTGCCGGACCAAACCCCGTGTTGCGCGGAAGTTAGATGATCCTGCATTGTGGGGCACGGTACAAGCATTGTTGCGCGCCCAGTGGGCACCAGAGCAGATCGCCGGGATACTGGCCGAAGCCTTTCCTGACGCAGCGAGCTACAGGGTGCCCCACGAAACGATCTACAGCGCGGTGTATCTGGTGCCACGAGGCGCACTGCGCACAGAACTGATCGCATGCCTGCACCAAGGCCGCAGCACGCGCAAACCACGCACGCGCGGCGCGGATCGGCGCGGTCAGATACCCCACATGCAGAGCATCCACGTGCGCCCACCGGAAGTCGATGATCGTTTGATTCCTGGGCACTGGGAGAGTGATCTGATTAAGGGGGCCGGCTACGTTGTACCACTAAAAATCAGCAGAATGGGCCAGAACCAGACGCGACCAACCTCGGCTACCAGCAGCCCCAACGACTCTGAGCGGCAACCGAGACCGCGTGACTCCACACCGCATTCCGCCTTGCCTGCCGGGCCCGGCAGGCCGTACCGAAAAAGCGCTACTCGTCTAGCAAAAAACTACGCAGATAATTCGCGCGTGACGGGTGCCTCAGTTTGCGCAACGCCTTGGCCTCGATCTGCCGAATCCGCTCGCGGGTGACGTTGAACTGCTTGCCGACTTCTTCCAGCGTGTGGTCGGTGTTGAGGTCGATGCCAAAGCGCATGCGCAGCACCTTGGCCTCACGCGGGGTGAGGCTGGCGAGGATTTCGTGGGTGGCTTCGGACAGGGACTCGGAAGTTGCCGATTCCACCGGCGAGACGGCAGCGTTGTCTTCGATGAAGTCGCCAAGATGGCTGTCTTCGTCGTCGCCGATGGGCGTCTCCATCGAGATCGGTTCCTTGGCGATCTTGAGCACCTTGCGCACCTTGTCCTCAGGCATCTCCATCTCGATCGCCAGCTCTTCAGGCGTGGGCTCACGCCCCTTCTCCTGAATCATGTGTCGGCTGATGCGGTTGAGCTTGTTGATGGTCTCGATCATGTGCACCGGGATGCGGATGGTGCGCGCCTGATCGGCGATCGAGCGGGTGATAGCCTGGCGAATCCACCACGTTGCGTAAGTGCTGAACTTGTAGCCACGGCGATATTCGAATTTGTCGACCGCTTTCATCAGGCCGATGTTGCCTTCCTGAATCAGATCGAGGAACTGCAGGCCGCGGTTGGTGTATTTCTTGGCGATGGAGATAACCAGACGCAGATTAGCCTCGACCATTTCCTTCTTGGCACGACGCGCCTTGGCCTCGCCCACCGTCATGTGACGGTAGATATCCTTAATCTCGGCGATGGACAGCAGGTTGTCGCCTTCGATCTGCTTGAGCTGCGCCTGCAAGTCGAGGATTTCGTCCTTGTGCGCGGCGAGCGTCGCCGAGTACTTGCGCTTGGCGCGAATCGCCTTGTCCAGCCACTGGTGCTCGGTTGGACTGCTGCCGCGATACTTGCTGAGGAATTCGTCGCGGCTCATGCCGGCGTCGACGACACATATCCGCAGGATGGTACGCTCGACGCCACGGACCTGGTTGATCTTATCGCGCAGGTTACGGGTAATCTCGTCGACCAGCTTGGGTGCCAGCCGGAAACCCATGATGTGTTCAGCCAGCGCCAGCCGCAGCTGCTGGGTTTTCTTGCTGCCGGTACCCAGGCGCAGTAACGCATCCCAAGTTTCGTCGTAAAGTTTTTGCAACGTACCGAACTTTTCGGCGACCTCAACCGGATCGGGTCCGGTATCGACGGCTTCTTCCTCGTCGTCGTCGCCATCTTTCTCGGCTTTTTTGGCCGGCTGGGGAACGGGGATCTCCGGCTCGCCGCCTTCGGGTTCGGGCGGAACAAACCCGATCAGCACCTCGGCAAGACGCTTGTTGCCCTCACTGACGGCATCGTAAACTTCCAGCAGGATGGCCAACGTTTCTGGATAGTTGGCCATCGCGAACAGCGCCTCGTTGAGGCCTTCCTCGATGCGTTTGGCGATACGGATCTCGCCCTGACGGTCGAGCAGCTCGACGCTGCCCATTTCGCGCATGTACATGCGTACCGGGTCGGTGGTGCGGCCGAACTCGGACTCGGCGGCGGCCAACGCAGCGGCGGCCTCCTCGGCAGCTTCCTCGTCATCCTCGGCAGCAGCGACGTTGGGTTCGGGAAACAGCTGGGATTCGTCATCCGGGGCTTCGTCATGCACCGGGATGCTCATGCTCTGGATCATGCTGATAACGTCGTCGATCTGCTCGGAATCGACAATCTCGGTCAAATGATCCGAGACTTCGGCATAGGTCAGGTAACCCTTTTCCTTGCCAAGTGCAATCAGGGCTTTGATCTGTGACGTCTGGTCGGCTGCGCTCATCGTACTCTCATTAATTCGGAAACTTGCGATCCAGATCCAGGTGGGCGGAAAGCAGGTGGAAACCGTTCGTTATATTCAATCATTACGCCTTAGACCAGCATCGACCGCTGCAAGTTGCTGAGAAATTGCTTCCAGCTCTCTCTGCTGCGCGACACTCAACCCATCCTGATCGGCTTCAGTCAGCAAGCGTTTACTGCGTGCTTTCAGCGCCTGACGCCGCAACTGCGCCACTGCATCGACGAACTCGCGCGCGATGCTCGCGTCGTCCAGTCCCAGCGGTTCATGAGCGAGCCGCAGCACTGCAGCGCCTTTGGGCGTGTCGTGCCAGTGTTCGACCAGCTGACCCAACGAAGCATCAGGGCGTTCGACGAAGAATTCAAGGGCCTCGACCAAGATTGCCACCCCCGGCACCGGCGCCTCGAAGAGCTGCCCGAGGTGCTCGACCTGTACCGCCAACGCCGGTTGTTCCAGCAGCAGCTGCATGGCACGCCGCACCAGCCGCGAAGACCCTCCGCTGCGACCGGCCGCCCGGCCCGCCTCGGGCGAACGCGGTGCAGATACCGTCTCGGCAGGCGTCTGCAACAGTCGATCCACCTCTTCCGCAGGCAGGCGTGACCGCAGCGACAGGGCATCGATCAGCACCGAACGCAGTGGCCCGGGCCGCAGGCGGATCAGATGCGGCCGCGCCAGACTGATCAGGCGCGCGCGGCCGTCGAGCGTCGCCAGGTCGGCCTGCTTCGACAGCTCGGCTAGCAGGAATTCGGACAACGGCACGGCCTGTTCGATCAGCGTGGCGAAGGCTGGCGCGCCAATTTCCTGCACCAGAGTGTCCGGGTCGTAGCCGTCGGGCAAGAACATGAAACGGCACTCTCGACTCTCGTGCATTTCCGGCAGCGCCTGCTCCAGCGCGCGCCAGGCGGCACTGCGGCCGGCGCGGTCGCCGTCGAAGCAGAACACCACGCGTGAGACACTCTTGAACAGCAGGCCGAGATGTTCACGAGTAGTGGCGGTGCCCAGCGTGGCAACCGCATAGCGGAACCCGTATTGCGCCAGCATCACCGCATCCATGTAGCCTTCGACCACCAGCAGATACGGCAGCGCGCTCCGGCTCGACTGCCGCGCCTCGTACAGACCGAATAGGTTGCGGCCCTTGTGGAACAGCGGCGTCTCGGGTGAGTTCAGATATTTGGCTGAATCGTCGCCCAAGGTGCGACCACCGAAGCCGATCACGCGACCGCGGGTATCGTGGATGGGGAACATCAGCCGGTTACGGAATACGTCATAGGGGCGTCCGCTGCCGCCTTCGTCTTTGTATTTCAACAGGCCCGCCGTCAACGCATGCTGCGGCTCGGGAAACCGGCGCGACAGAAAATCCCAGGATTCCGGCGCGTAGCCGATGCCGTACAACTTGGCAGTCTCGCCGCTGACGCCCCGCTGCTTCAAATATTCCACCGCCCGTGGCGCCTGCTTGAGCTCTGCGCGATATAGCCGCGTGGCCGCAGCCAGCGCGTCACGCGGCCCGTCCAAGACCAGGTGCGACTCGCCACCGCCTTCGTGCGGCACCTCCAGCCCGGCGCGCTGCGCCAGTTCCTCCACCGCTTCTGGGAAAGGCAGGCGGTCATACTCCATCAGAAAGCCGATGGCGCTGCCGCTTTTACCCGAGGAGAAATCGAAGTACATCTGCTTGGCCGGCGAGACGAAGAACGACGGCGTCTTCTCGTTGGTGAACGGCGAACGCGCCTTGTATTCGCGGCCGGCGCGCTTAAGCTCCAGCCGCGCGCCGATCACCTCGACGATGTCGGTACGGGCGAGCAGTTCTTGGATAAAGCTGTCGGGGATCAGGCCGGGCACTGAGAAGACGGGAATCGGGAATCGGGAATCGGGAATCGGGAATCGGGAATCGGGAATCGGGAATCGGGAATCGGGAATCGATTCTAGCGCTCGCGTTGCGCGGGCGCGGCGCGTTTCAGCCCAGACGACTCTTGATGCGGCCGGACAGGACGCCCATGTCGACACGGCCGGCGACTTTGGGCTTGAGCCAGCCCATCACCTTGCCCATATCCTTCATGCCGGTAGCGCCGGTTGTGGTCAGCGCCTGTTCGAGCAGTGCGTCGATCTCGCTATTACTCAATGCCTGCGGCAGATAGATCTTGAGCAACTCGATCTCCGCGGCTTCGGCCTGCGCCAGTTCGGGCCGTCCGCCTGCGCGGTACTGGCTTTCGGCATCGCGCCGCTGCTTGATCATCTTTTCGATGATGGCGATCACTGCGGCGTCGTCGAGGGTAATGCGCTCGTCCACCTCGCGCTGCTTGATCGCGGCGGTGAGCATGCGGAGGGTGGTGAGGCGCGACTTGTCGCCGGCGCGCAGCGCCGACTTCACGTCTTCGGTGATGCGTGATTTGAGTTCAGACATGACAAATGCCGTCTTCGGGGGGCGGCAGATCAATCAGAACATCCGCACCTGACGCGTAGTCTCGCGCGAGATGCGCTTGGCTTGGCGCTTGACCGCGGCAGCGCGCTTGCGCTTGCGCTCTTGGCTGGGCTTCTCGAAGAACTCGTGCTTGCGCACGTCGGTGAGGACTCCAGCTTTCTCACAGGTACGTTTGAAACGGCGCAAGGCCACCTCGAACGGCTCGTTTTCGCGGACGCGGACGCTAGGCATACGACTCAACAACCTCGGGATACGAATAAAAGGGTGCGAATTGTAGCCCGCGACCGCGATTTCGCCAAGCGCGGCCCCCACCGCGAAGATCCACCTGCGGTTTCGAGAACCGTGCAACTGTCGGACAATGCGAGGATGGAAGCCGCTCGCCACACAACCGACATCGTCTTGGGCATCGAAACCTCCTGCGATGAAACCGCCGTCGCTGTCTACGACGGCACACGCGGGCTGCGCGCGCATGCGTTGCACAGTCAGGCGGCGATGCACGCCGAGTACGGCGGCGTGGTGCCCGAACTGGCGGCACGCGATCACATCGGCCGGATTCAGCCGCTGCTGACGGCGGCGCTAGATGAAGCCGGGCTCGGCATCGAGGACATCACCGCGCTGGCCTATACCGCCGGCCCCGGACTGATCGGCGCGCTGCTGGTCGGCGCCTCTTTCGCCTCCGGGCTGGCCGCCGCCCTCGACCTGCCATTGATTCCAGTACATCATCTGGAAGGCCATCTGCTGGCGCCGATGCTGGAACAGGATCGGCCGGAGTTTCCGTTCGTCGCCCTGCTGGTGTCGGGCGGCCACACCCTGCTGGTAGAGGTCGCCGGCGTTGGACGCTATAAAATTCTTGGAGAAACCTTGGACGACGCCGCCGGAGAGGCCTTCGACAAGACCGCCAAACTGCTCGGCCTGGCCTATCCGGGCGGACCGGAGCTGGCTAAACTGGCGCGGCAAGGCCATGATGGCAGGTTCCGCTTCAAGCGGCCGATGACCGACCGGCCGGGGCTGGACTTCAGTTTCAGCGGCATCAAGACCGCCGTCGCTACCACCCTGCCGGCCGGCGCCGATGAACAGACCCGTGCCGACCTCGCCCGCGCCTTCGAGGAAGCCGTGACCGAAACTCTCAGCATCAAGTGTCGTCGCGCGCTGCAGCAGACTGGCCACAGCCGTCTGGTGGTGGCCGGCGGCGTCGGCGCCAATCGCCGGCTGCGCGAACGCCTCGCAGTCGAGACGCGCGCCAACAACTGGCAACTGTACTTCCCGCAGACGCAGTTCTGCACCGACAACGCCGCCATGATCGCCTACGCCGGCTGGGCGCGATTGGCCGACGCGCAGCCCGCGGCGTCACCGATTCTGGCCCGCGCACGCTGGCCGCTGAGTGAACTCGCCGCACCGGGACAGGCGGCATGAGCGACGCCATCCTCATTAGCGGCCTGGCCGTCAAGGCCGCCATCGGCGTCTACGGCTGGGAGCAGCAAGTGCCACGCCCGCTGTTGCTGGATCTGGAACTGCATCTGGATCTGCGCCCGGCCGGCCGCTCGGACGCCCTGGCTGATACGGTGAACTATCAAGCCGTCGCCGACCTAGCCTCTGCGATCGCCGCGGAACAGCGCTACGCGTTAATAGAGCATTTTGCCGATGTACTGGCACGCCGTCTGCTGGCCGCTTTCAGCATCCAGCAGCTGCGGCTGACGATCCACAAACCTGGTGCAGTGGCGGCGGCACGGACCCTATCGGTGCGCATCGAACGCAGCCCAAACGATTACTCCGCCTGAGCCTTCTGCTCCCGCTCGATCCAGTCGCTGGCGAAGGCGGCGAGATCGGCGTAGACCGGCACGCCCGCGATCGAATGCTCTTTTTGGGTGCGTTCGCCGTTGCCGGTCAGCACCAAAACGGCGCGCGCGCCGGCGGCTTCGGCGGCCTGCAGGTCGCGCCAGGAATCGCCCACCACCGGCACGCCGTCGAGATTGATCTGTAGCCGCTGCGCCAAGTCCAGCAGCATGCCGGGTTCCGGCTTGCGCATGCCACTGGCGACGTCCGGATGATCCGGCGCGAATTCGATCGCTTCAATCCGCGCGCCCAACTCCGCCAGCGCCCGCTGCATGCGCTCGTGGATGCCGAACAGGGCGTCGAGATCGAACAGGCCGCGACCGATGCCGGACTGGTTGGACGCGACGTAGACGTGGAAGCCCGCCTGATTCAGCCGCGCGATCGCCTCCAGACTCCCAGGAATCGGCTGCCACTCTTCGGGTGACTTGATGTAGTCGGGCGAGTCTTGGTTGATAACGCCGTCCCGATCCAGGATCACGATCTTCATGGCGTCAGCTTAACCGCTCAGCCCGGAAGCTGGGACAGGTCCGCCACTTCGCGGCACAGCGCGTCCAATCGCGACAGCAAGGCGAGCCGGTTGGCGCGCAGCGCGGGATCGTCGGCCATCACCATCACGCTTTCGAAAAACGCATCCACCGGCTCCCGGAGCGCCGCCAACCGGGTCAGCATGGCGGTGTAGTCGGAAGTCGCGTGCAACGGTGCCAGATCGGCCTCGACTGCGCGGATGGCCTCGGCCAGCGCGCGTTCGGCCGGATGTTCGAGACGCGCGGCATCGATCTCGCCGCCGGCAACGCCCGCCTGTTTGAGGAGGTTGCGCGCGCGCTTGTTGGCGGCGGCGAGACTGGCGGCCTGCGGCAACTGCAGAAAGTCCGAGACCGCGCGCGCCCGGTGCATCAGATCGGCCGGCCGGCCGCTCATGTGCTTGACCGACTCGACGATCTCGACGAGCGGCCAACTGGCGAGGTACGCCTGTCCCGGGTGCTGCCCAATCCACCTCCCGGCGTATTCGTGCTGCAGCGCCAGAAGCTGATCGTGACAAACGCCGACGAAGCGGCCGAGGACGAACTCCCAAAGCTCTGCAAGCATGGGAGCATCGTGTCGCCCTGACGGCTGTAGAGTGAGTGCGTAATTCAGGACCTCCAGCAAATCGACGTCCACCTCGCCCTCAATGCAGATGCGCAGGGCGCCCAGCGCGGCGCGGCGCAGCGCGAACGGATCCTTGCTGGCGGTCGGCTTCTGGCCGACGGCGAAGCAGCCGGCCAGCAGATCCAGCTTGTCGGCCAGCGCCACGATGCAGCCTGTGACGCTCAAAGGAATCGGCCCCTCGGACTGTGCCGGCAGATAATGCTCGGAGATGGCCAGGGCCACGGTTTCCGTTTCGCCGCCGACGCGGGCGTAGTAGCCGCCCATCACGCCCTGCAGTTCCGGGAACTCGAACACCATGCGCGTGGCGAGGTCGCACTTGGCCAATTCCGCGGCACGCCGCACCGGCGCGCCGTCGAGGTGAATGTCGTAGCGCGGCGTGATGTAGTCGGCCAGCAAGCAGATGCGCTGAATGCGCTCGGCGATCGAACCTAGATCCTTTTGAAAGCTGATACCGGCCAGCCGGGCAGCGCAGGCTTCCAGTGGCTGCTTGCGGTCCTGCTGCCAGAAGAACAGCGCGTCGGCCAGGCGCGGGCGCACCACGCGCTCATTGCCGGCGACGACCTGCGCCATATCGCTGGATTCGATGTTGGCGACGGTGATGAAGTGGGGCAACAGCCTGCCGTCCGCGCCGAACACCGGGAAATAGCGCTGGTGGGTCTGGACGGTGGCGATGATGACTTCCGGCGGCAACTCGAGATACTTCGCCTCGAAGCGGCCGGTCAGCGCCACCGGCCACTCGACCAGCGCCGTGACTTCATCAAGCAACGTCTCGTCGATGCGCACGCCGCCACCCAGCGGCGCGGCGATGGCCTCGATCTGCCGACGAATCTCGGCGCGGCGGTCGGCGAAATCGGCCCAGACCTTCGCGTTCCGCAGCGCAGATTCGTAGTCGGTCGGCGACTGGAGCGCGATGGCCTGTGGCGCGTGAAAGCGGTGGCCGTAGGTCTTGTGGCCGGTTTTCAGTCCGAAGCGCTGCAGCGGCACGACACGCGAACCGTGCATTGCGACCAGCCAGTGCACCGGCCGCACGAAGGTTTCGTCGCCGCCGCCCCAGCGCATGCGTTTGGGCACCAGTGCATCCATGCCCTTGAGGGTTTCCTCGAAGATTTCGGGAATCAGATCAGCCGTGCGACGCCCTTTCTGTTTCTTGCGGAAGACAAGATGCCCGTTTTCCTTCTTCAGTTTCGCCAGCTCGACGCCGCAGGATTTTGCGAAGCCCAGCGCGGCCGGTGTCGGCTGGCCGTCACGGAAAGCCGCGGCGAGTTGTGGCCCCTTGCGCTCGATGGCCTGATCAGCCTGGCGTTCAGCCACGGCGTCGATACACACCGCAACACGCCGTGGTGTGGCAAATAGTCGTAGGCCGCCGAAATCCGCCACCTCATTGGATCGCACAAAGCGCAATTCGCCCGCACGCACCGCGGCATTAAATTCTTGAGATCGCAATTCCCTTGGATCCCCGCGAGCACACCCAAACGAGAAGGCGACTTCGCGCCGGAGCAACCCGTTGACGAATCCCAGACCCAGCGCCTGCGCCAGGGGCTGCACATAACGCGCCGGCAAATCCTCGCAGCCGATCTCAATCAGCAGGTCGGTGGTTTGCGCCGCGCTCATGCCTCGACTCCTGCCGCCAGCAGCGGGAAACCAAGCTGCTCACGGCCAGCGTAGTAGGCTTCGGCAACGCTACGCGACAACGCACGCACACGCAGGATGTACGCCTGCCGCTCGGTGACGCCGATGGCGCTGCGCGCGTCCAGCAGGTTGAAGGCGTGGCTGGCCTGCAGCACGCGCTCGTAGGCCGGCAGTGGCAGGCCCTGCGCGATCAGGTGATTGCACTCCCGCTCGGCCACGGCAAAGCGCTCGAACAATGCGGCGACATCCGCGTGCTCGAAGTTGTAGGCGCTCTGCTCGACCTCGTTCTGGTGATACACGTCGCCGTAGGTCACGGTGCGGCCGCCGGATTCGGACCACACCAGATCGTAGACGCTCTCCACCCCCTGGATGTACATCGCCAGCCGTTCCAGACCATAAGTGATCTCACCCGCCACCGGCCGGCACTCCAGTCCGCCAACCTGCTGGAAATAGGTGAACTGGGTAACTTCCATGCCGTTGAGCCAGACCTCCCAGCCCAAGCCCCAGGCGCCCAGCGTGGGCGATTCCCAGTTGTCCTCGACGAAGCGGATGTCGTGCACCAGCGGGTCGAAACCCAGCAGCTTCAGCGAGTCCAGATAGAGCTGCTGGATGTTCGGCGGGCTCGGCTTCATCAACACCTGGAACTGGTAGTAGTGTTGAAGCCGGTTGGGGTTGTCGCCGTAGCGGCCGTCGGTGGGGCGGCGACTGGGCTGGACGTAGGCGGCGTTCCACGGCTCCGGACCGATGGCGCGCAGAAACGTCGCCCAGTGAAAGGTGCCGGCACCCACCTCCATGTCCAGCGGCTGCACCAACACACAACCCTGTCGAGCCCAGTAGGTCTGCAGTTTCAGGATGAGGTCCTGGAAAGTCATCATTTCAAAAGGGATCGGCTGGTTTTCGCACGGCGCGGTGCAGTATATCGGAGGCCGGCAGCTAGCCGGACTTGTCCCCCTGCGCCAAGCCGGCTGCCAGTCATGCAACATTCAGATTTACCGTGCTAGTCTCCCCTCGTGTCCAGCTTCTGGCATCCGCAACGACGTCGGCAACGTCGATCAAACGTCTAAACAAAGGAGAATCAGGAAATGATAAAAACTTTACTCGCCGCAGCGATGCTTGCGTGCTTCGCCACCACCACCGCCTATGCGGCCGGCAGCAGCATGACACCGCAGCAACGCATGAAGGAATGCGGCCCCAAGACCAAGGGCATGACCAAGGAACAGCGTTCGGCATTCATGAAACAGTGCTTAAGCAAATCCGGACACGAAGCCGCCATGGCCGGCAAGAGTCACGTTTCTGCAGCGGCCGGCAAGTCCAAGGCCGAAACTTCGAGTAAACGTGTCGCGCAGCGCGAGAAAATGAAGACCTGCAATGCCGACGCCACGGCCAAGAAACTGAAAGGCGCCGATCGCAAGGCGTTCATGAAATCCTGCCTCAAGGGTGGCTGAAGCGGTTATTCACGACTCGATGCCCCGGCCTCGCCGGGGCGTTTTTACGGGTGCCGGTTCTCTCTGGAGGTGGCCGCGGGACAGCCGGCAGCAGCGCCGCCACCCGATTCCGCACAACATGCAATCTTCACTTGAAGATGTAGCCGATCACCAGTCCCATGCCGATGCCGATTGCGAGAAAGAGACCCATGACCGCCAAACCGATGGCGATATTGCCGGCCTTGAGTTGGTTGAGGACATTAGGGCTAATCACTTTGCGGAGCAGGCGATAGACCAGCCAGCCCACGATGAACATCAACAGTACGCCCAACGCGGTGTAAACCAGATCGTGCAGAATCGGGCTCCGTTGTGCTAATTCCATCAGCGTCTCCCCTGCATGCGCCGTTGCAAGTATTTATTGCCGGCAGTATAAGGATGGCCGCATCCGCTGCACGCGCGCTGCTGATCAGTCCATACGTGCGTCACCCTGCCAAAACCTCGCAACGCGACGCTTGGCACAGTTGTTGCTTTTGTTTAATCGCTTTTGTATCTCTGCGTTTCCGGCCGTTGCAGGGCCGGCCCCTTAACACTCGCTTCTCAGGAGAGCGGTATGTCCGGTAAAGATGTGCTCAAACTAATCGACGACAAGAGCGTGAAGTATGTCGACTTCCGCTTCTGCGACACACGCGGCAAGGAACAACACGTCACCGTGCCGGCGCATACGGTGGAAGAGGAGCTGTTCGCCGAAGGCAAGATGTTCGACGGTTCCTCGATCGCCGGCTGGAAAGGCATCAACGAATCCGACATGATTCTGATGCCGGCGGCCGACACCGCCTTCATCGACCCGTTCTTCGAAGACGTCACTCTGGTGCTGACCTGCGACGTCATCGAACCCAACACCATGCAGGGCTACAATCGCGACCCACGCTCGCTCAGCCATCGCGCCGAGGCCTACCTGAAGAGCACCGGCATCGCCGACACCGCCCTGTTCGGCCCCGAGAACGAGTTCTTCGTGTTCGACTCGGTGCGCTCGGACGACGGCCCCTGGGGTTCCTACGTCTATATCGAGTCCGATGAAGCGTCCTGGAACTCCGGCAAGGAATACGCCGACGGCAACACCGGCCATCGTCCCGGCATCAAGGGCGGCTACTTCCCGGTACCACCGGTGGACGCGCTGCAGGACATCCGCTCGGCGATGTGCACCACGCTTGAGGAAATCGGCATCCAGACCGAGGTTCACCACCACGAAGTGGCGACCGCCGGCCAGTGCGAGATCGGCGTCCTGTTCAATACCCTGACCCGGAAGGCCGACGAAGTGCTGCGCCTAAAATACGTGGTGCAGAACGTCGCCCACGCCTACGGCAAGACCGCCACCTTCATGCCCAAACCCATCGTCGGCGACAACGGCAGCGGCATGCACGTGCACCAGTCGCTGGCCAAGGACGGCAAGAACCTGTTCTCCGGAGACCAGTACGGCGGCCTGTCGGAAACCGCGCTCTACTATATTGGCGGCTTGCTCAAGCACGCGCGAGCCATCAACGCCTTCACCAATCCGGGCACCAACAGCTACAAGCGCCTAGTGCCACACTTCGAGGCACCGGTGATGCTGGCCTACTCGGCCCGCAACCGCTCGGCGTCGATCCGCATTCCGTGGGTCTCCAGCCCGAAGGCGCGCCGGATCGAGGTGCGCTTCCCGGACTCGCTGGCCAACCCCTATTTCGCCTTTGCGGCGATGATGATGGCGGGTCTCGACGGCATCCAGAACAAGGTCCACCCCGGCGATGCGATGGACAAGGATCTCTACCACCTGCCGCCCGAAGAGGATCGGAAAATCCCGCGCGTCTGCCACAGTCTGGACCAGGCGCTGGAAGCACTCGACCAAGACCGCGAGTTCCTCAAGCAGGGCGAGGTGTTCTCCGACGATCTGATCGACGCTTACATCGAACTGAAGATGGCCGAAGTCACCCGCCTGCGCATGACCACGCATCCGGTCGAGTTCGAGATGTACTACTCGCTGTGAATGCCGTCTGAAACCTCGCGACGCCCCGGCTATCCGGGGCGTTTTTCCCAATGCCCTGTTCGAGCATATTGCCGCCACGCATCAGTCACGCTATGTTTCGCGCATGCGCCTACTGCCGATTCTGTTACTACTGATACTCGCCCTGCCAGTCCAGGCTCAGGTTTATCGTTGGGTCGGTGCCGATGGCGTCGTCCATTACACCGATACGCCGCCGACCAAAACCGCGAAACCTGTCAAATTGCCGCCGCTGCAGTCTTACCAGCCCGGCACTGATGCGGAGGCACCCTCCAGTCCGGTTGAGGGTATCGGCCAGACCGCGCCAACCACGCCACCGGCGCCGCGTATCACCGCACCGCAATCGCAGGCCACCATTCGCGATGCGCAGCAGGTCACCGCCGACGTCAACGTAGCACTGAAACCGGACCAGGGCCTGATCTACTATCTCGACGGTCAGGCGCAAAACAGTACACCGACGCATCTCACCCATTATCAGTTCAACGGGGTGGAACGCGGCACCCACACGCTCAGCGTCGCCATCACCGATGCCGACGGCAAGCCGCTGGCAACCTCGACTTCGGTGACGATCTACATGAAACCGCCGATGATTCATCGCCACTGAGCATCCGCCATCTCCACTACGCGATCGGCAACAGGATGGATCGCTGCATCAACGACATTCGGAAACCGGTCACGACGCAGTGGCCGCATGCTGCGCGCAGCTGAAATGAAGCGCGGCGCCGCACCGGCAGAACGTGTGCATGGCGCAGTATTTACTGGCATTGCCGTATGAAAACGACCTCGCTCAAAAGCGTGCAGCCGGCCCTGGTGATGGAAGGGCTGACCACCGCGATCATCGTGCTGGACCAGGAACTGCGCGTCACGTTTCTCAACTCGGCCGGTGAGAGTGTATTCGCCATCAGCCGGCATCACGCCACCGGCCAGCCGCTGGCGCTCGGGATCCCCTGTTTCAGTGAACACGAACCGCGTCTGCGCACCGCGCTGGAAACCGACACCGGCTTCATCGACCGCGAGATGCGTCTGCAACGCAACGGCGATCAAACGCGAGTCGTCGATTGCACCGTCACGCCGTTCCAGAGCACGGGGACACCAGGCCCCGGATTACTGTTGGAGGTGCTGCCGCTGGACCGGCACCTGCGCATCTCACGCGAGGAGTCGCTGTTGGTACAACACCAAACCAGCCGTGAACTGATTCGCGGTTTGGCGCATGAGATCAAGAATCCGCTGGGCGGCATCCGCGGCGCGGCGCAACTGCTGGAACGCGCGTTTCCCGATTCCGAGCACCGCGAGTACACGCGGGTGATCATCCGTGAGGTCGACCGCCTGCAGAATCTGGTCAACCGCATGCTCGGCCCCAATCGCCTGCCGCAGATGAAATGGCTCAACGTGCACGAGGTGCTGGAGCATGTGCGCAAGCTGGTCGAAGCCGAAGCTCCGGGCGGCGTCCGCGTGGCGCGGGATTACGACCCGAGCATCCCCGAACTGAGCGCCGACCGTGAGCAACTGGTGCAGGCGCTGCTGAATGTCGCCCGCAACGCACTGCAGGCGTGCGGCAGCAGCGGGGTCATCCTGCTGCGTACCCGCATGCGCCGACAACAGACCCTGGGCACGACCCGCCACAAGCTGGTGATCCAGATCGATATCGAGGACAACGGCCCGGGAATCCCCCCCGACATGGCCGAGAAGATTTTCTATCCGATGGTCACCACCCGCGCCGACGGTAGCGGTCTGGGCCTGCCCATCGCACAATATCTGGTGCACGGCCACGGCGGTCTGATCGAATGTCGTTCACAGCCCGGCAGCACCGTGTTTTCCATCTACCTGCCACTGACGACGACATGAACATGCAGCGCGCGCTGAGCGTGTGGGTGGCGGACGACGACGAATCGATCCGCTGGGTGCTGGAGCGCGCACTGAGCCGCGATGGCATGCAGGTCAGGACTTTCCCCGGTGCCGTCGAGCTGCTCGATGCGCTGGTCGATGAAGCCCCCGAAGTGCTGATCAGCGACCTGCGCATGGCCGGCGTCGACGGCCTGGAGCTGATGCGGCGCGTGCACGCCAGCCACCCCGACCTGCCGGTGATCGTCATCACCGCGCACGCGGACCTGGATGCCGCCGTCGCCTCGTTCAAGGGCGGGGCGTTCGAATATCTGTCCAAACCGTTCGACGTCGACGGCGTCGCCAGTCTGGTGCGCCGCGCCGCCACCGTGCACAGCAGCGAACCGGTGCCGGAATCCACCGGTCGGAACACCGCCATCATCGGCGAGGCGCCGGCGATGCAGGAAGTGTTTCGCGCCATCGGCCGGCTTTCCGCCTCGCAGATCACCGTGCTGATCAACGGCGAATCCGGCACCGGCAAGGAATTGATCGCGCGCGCGCTGCACCACAACAGCCCACGCGCGGACCGCCCGTTCATCGCCGTCAACACCGCCGCCATCCCCCGGGATCTGATGGAGAGCGAATTCTTCGGCCACGAGCGCGGCGCCTTCACCGGCGCGGCGGCGCAGCGCCGTGGGCGCTTCGAACAGGCCGACGGCGGCACCCTGTTCCTCGACGAGATCGGCGACATGCCGTTCGACCTGCAGACGCGGTTGCTGCGCGTGCTGCAGGACGGCCAGTTCTACCGCGTCGGCGGCGTCTCGGCGGTCAACGTCAACGTGCGCGTGATCGCCGCCACCCACCAGGATCTTGCCGATCTGGTCAGCACTGGCCGTTTCCGCGAGGACCTTTACCATCGGCTCAACGTCATCCGCGTGCGCGTGCCGCCGTTGTGCGAGCGGCCCGAAGACATCCCACTGCTGCTGCGCCACTTCCTGGCCGCAGCCGCCCGCGAATTGAAGACCGAGCCCAAGCGCCTGCGCGCTGACGTCATCGCCCGATTGCAGCGCTGTGACTGGCCCGGCAACGTTCGCCAGCTCGAAAACACCTGCCGTTGGCTGACCGTGATGGCACCTGGCCAAGACGTGTTGCCAGCGGATCTGCCGCCCGAATTAAGCGGTGTTCCACCGCAGCATCCTGCGGCTGCGACGCCGGGCGCAGAGAGGGATTCCAATACGGCCGCCACGAGTGACTGGCAACCGATGCTGCGCCAGTGGATCCGCACTCGCCTCGACCGCGGCGACACCGATATATTGGCGGAAGCGGGCCCTGAGTTTGAGCGCGCGTTGATCGAAACAGCGCTGGAATGTTGCAACGGCCAGCGTCGGGAAGCCGCGCGGCGGCTGGGCTGGGGCCGCAATACCTTGACCCGGAAGATCAAGGAATTGGGGATTCAGGATCGGGAATTGGTCAAACAATGATCTGATCGGAACCACGGATAAACTCTGGATACCGCGCCTCCAACCAGCGCAGTTGAAACGCGCGCTGCGCGCACGAGGTGATGTCGTGCAGGTACCAGACATTGACCGAGCTGCCGACCACCGCGCCGGCCAGCGGCAGTGATTCCGCCGCCTTGCGCCAGCCCAGATGCGTGCTGACCTGACACGCGACTCGATTCAGGCTGACGGCTACGGTTTCCTTCACCAATTCGTGCTGCGCTGCGCGTTCAACACTGCCGCGTACCGCGGCGCCGGACAGCCGCATGTCCTGCTGAATCGCCGTGAACGCCTCCTGCTTTTCCTTCATGTTGTTGGCGGACGCCAGTGCGAAGATCGCCAACGGCAATCTGCGCTGATCGTTCTGCAGGCAATCTTCGCCATAGCACAGACCGACACGATGAATGCTGCGGAAAGCGATCACCAGCAGGCTGGGGATGTCGCCGATCAAGCCCGCACCCCCTACCGCACCGAACAAAGCACCGGAGCTGCCCGCCAACAGCATCGCCCGGCGCGACACCTGCCGCACCAGCTTGTTGCTGTGCGCCAGCGACCCAGCCGTGAGATCGCTCAGATCGACAACGCCCGCCCGCCGCAATATCGAGCGCCGATCACCGAGCCGCTGCGCGGTGGCCTGTACCGTATCCAGCGCCAGACGCAGCGCCATCGTTGGCACCATGGTCTGCAACGCTCGACTGGCCGGCCCGGTCGCGCGGCCCAGCGCGCGGGTGACAATGTCGGGCGGGCGCCCCTGCCAAACCGATATTCTCTCGAATTGTTGGCGTTCATAGCGGCTGGGCATGGACATGGCCGCAGAATACCGTAATCATCGCGGCATTCCCGCTTGGTTACGCCCATGTGCCTGATTGCCTTCGCTTGGCGCGTTCATCCGCGCTATCCGCTCATCATCGCCGCCAATCGCGACGAATTTCACGCGCGCCCCACTGCGCCTCTGCTGCACTGGCAGGAAAATGAGGACGTCATCGGCGGGCGCGATCTGCGCGAAAACGGCAGCTGGATGGCGCTGCGGCGGGGCGGACGGCTAGCCGCAGTGACCAACGTGCGCGACGCCGACCTGCCGCCAGGCAAACGCTCGCGCGGCCACCTGGTGCGCGATTTCGTCCTCGGCAATGCGCTCGCTGCCAGTTTTGCCGAGGATGCGTGGATGTCCGGCGCCGACTACGGCGGTTTCAACCTGCTGCTGCATGACGGTACGGAATTGATCTGGGTCGGCAACCGTCCCAAGCCGATGTGGAAAAGCATCACGCCCGGCATCCACGCCATTTCCAACGGCGCGCCCAGCTTCGTACATGGCCAACCCCTCTGGCCCAAAGTCGTGCTGAGCATGGCCGGACTCAAGGCTTGGCTGCGAACCCTCTCCGCTACCACCGAGCCCGACACGGCGCCCTTGTTTGCAATGTTCGCCGATCAGCGACCCATTGCCGATCACAAACTGCCGGATACCGGTGTCGGCATCGAGGCGGAACGCATGCTGGCACCGCCCTTCATCGGCGGCGACACCTACGGCACGCGCTGCTCCAGCGTCGTGCTGATCGATGACAACGGCGCGGCCACCATGATCGAGCGGCGCTTCGGCCCCAACGGCACCTCCGGCGGTGAGACAAAAATTTTATTGCCAGGTTGAACCTGCGCGGGCGGAGGCGCCACCTGAGTCACCATTGACGGTGCAGTTGATCAACTGTTTCGCTGGCCGCACACGCGTCGCAGCTTGGCCCACAGCCCATGTTGCGCAATCCATTCGCAATACGTGCGGTAATCCGGGTCGCGGCTCAGGTGCCATTCCTCGGTCTTGGCGCGCATGAAGTGTATGAAATTGACCCCGCCGATCAGCACACTGGCACGCAGCGCTTCGAGCCAGTGACCGCGCGGCACGAACGGGACAGCGATCAACCACCAACTGATGTTCTTGGTCAGATAGGCGGGGTGCTTGAGCCAACGATACGGGCCAGCGGTGATGATGCCGCGGTTGGTCAGGTTGGAAAAACGCAGACCGAAACTGACGGTGCTCAGCCAGTACACCGCCAACAGCGCCACGATGGTGCCGCCCCACAGGGCCTGCAGCCAGGGATGTCCGTTCAGCCACGTCCCCCAAGGATAGCCGCGATCATAGTGCAGGTATTGATCGCCGATCACGTCCCAGAACGGCGGGTAGCACGCCAGTGCCACGACCCAGCCGAGCGTGGTGGGTTCAGTGGAACGAATGTGCGAATCGAACAGTCGGAACGTCATGGTGCAGCCGATCACCGCGAACATCACGTCGATCAAAAAACCGAGGTTGTAGAAGAAGTCGTAGATTGCCAGCCCGCCGCCGGCGACCATGCGATGGAAAGCATTCGTGGCACCGTTCGCCTGCAGCGTGGCGAAGACCACCATCAACGGCAGGAAAAACCCCTTGACCACCCAGCCGCCCCCATGCTGCGCCAATCGCGGCCAGTCGGGCGATTCACGTCCGAGCAGGACTCGACCCAGATGCCAGTAACCATCCCGCGGCTCGGTCTGCGCGCCGTCCATCCACCAGAAGTATGGCAGCGCCGCCAGCAGCAGCCACGGACCAACATCACGCAGCACCAGCCCGAACGGCGCGTAGAAACTACCGTGATATTCGGGGAACAGCAGATACGCGGCAGCGACGGCGCCCAAGGTCCCCGCCAGCCCCAGCAGCTTGAAACCGATCCGCGCCGGCGAAACGCGCGCGGCCGAAAAATCGGCCAGCTCCGCCGAGGGCGCCCGATCTATGCGGCGCCTCATCAGATCGTGGCAGGCGATGATGCCGGCAATCAACGCGCAACAGCCGAACACATTGCCGCTCGAGTATTGCGGCTGCCACTCCTGCAAAAACGCCAACAGCGCCAAGCCGGCCATCAGGGCCAGCACACTGGCTCCGAAACTGCTGGCCGAGCATGGCCGTACCGACGCTGCACTCGGGTCGGGCATCACCATATATTCCCCCTGTACACCAACGCACGTCCATATGCCTTGCCAGTCTTCTCCTTCCGGCGAGAGCACTACGGGGCTTGCAACCGCCAAGCCAATCGCACCAGCGCCTCTCATGTAATCGGACGAGTCCGTACGGTCTGAACTCGGCCAGAATCTTCACATAGTTTGTAGGACTTATGGAGGAACGATGGACAAGCCGCTGAGTAAGGTCGTCGCCGACACCGACGTGAAGGCGTTGTTTGACCGTATCGAGCAGGAACAGGGGGCGCTGCGGCCCTATTCATCCATCACGACGTCACCGACGAAGCCCGCTGGCAGGCACTGATCGCCAAGGCCGGGAAAGCCTTCGGCGAGATTGATGTACTGGTCAACAACGCCGGTGTGCTGTTGTTCAAGACGCCGGCAGAGACTAAAAATCTGACTTCGAAAGGGTGCTGGACGCCAATAAATTAGTCGGCGCGCGAATGGTCGCGCACGACCGTGGCTCGATCATCAACATCTCCTCGGTCGACGGCATGAAAGGCGCAAACGGCCTCGACGCCTACTGTTCTAGCAAGTGAGATATCCGCGGGCTGACGCGGGTGGGATTGGCACCGCTCAACCGCGACAGCGGTCCCTTCAAAGGTAAACACACCATTTGGGGCGGACGCTCTGCGGTACGCAGTGCCCTGACCCAGGGCCGCACTCTCGAGGGTGCGCACCGGCAAAGGGCCTCTGGCTGCGTTCCATCAGCACCTGATCGACGTCGGCAAGCCTTTCACAGTCGCGCTCACTGCGGCCATGCGAAAACTTTTGACTGTCCTCAATGCCATGGTGTGCGATCAAAAACCTTGGAATGCGCACCCCGTCACCACTTGGCTGTGAACACAGTTGCTCTCCCGCTTGCGGGAGAAGGGACAACACCGCACGGCGTTGCGCCCCGCACTCACGCGCCCTCACACCACGCTAATGCAGAAACTCGCCGTGGTAATACACCATGTCTTCGAGATGGACGGCAGCCTCTTCCTCGCCCGGCTGGTTGATCAGCACCAGCAGGCACACCCACTTGACGCGCTCCAGATCGACCTCCTCTTCCAGCGCCAGCAGGCGCTCAATGATCAGCTCGCGGCTTTCGGCATTGATGATGCCGAGTTGCTGCAGGTAAAGTAAGAACCCGCGGCAATCGGCGGAGAGCTTTTCCTGCTCCTGCGGCGCGTAGACACGCAGCGCGTCGGTACGGTCGGATAGCGTCGGCGTGTCAAGCTGACGCGCGAGGCCATCGAGCCAAGCGAAGGCGTGGTCGACTTCTTCCTCGGGAAAGCCGGCAGCCGCCAACTCCACGCGCAGCGTCTGCTGGTTGTCGGCGTCTTCAAGTTCGCCGCCGTGGTAGTTCTCGAACAGGTACATCAGCACGTCGAGGAGCGTTTCTTTCATCGCGGATCACCGTGCGGGCGTCGGCAGGGCCGGGCGCGGAATCGAGGGTCTTGTTGGACCTGGGGAAAGATCGTAAAGAGCGCAGCATCCAGCGGAAGCTTGGATACTGATTCAAGGTCTGCTACGTTCAGTTTACTCCTGTTCATCGCCGGATTTCGATTCGGCTGAAAATATCGCCAGGGGCAGCGCTCACCCGCCCGCTCAACTCTAGCGCCAGCAGGGCTTCGTGCAAGGTGGCGATCGGAATGTTCAGTTTTTCGATCAGCCGATCCAGCGCCACCGGGTCATGGCCGAGTTCGGCCAGGATGCGCGCCTGCAAAGGATCTCGTGCTTCGGGTTCCGTCGGGTCTGAGACGATGCTCTCTGGCGGCGGCAGGCCCAGTTCCTCGAACAGGTCGGCCGGCGACTCCACCAGCCGCGCGCCGTCGCGGATCAGCGCGTGACAACCCCGTGCCAGCGGGTTGTGGATCGACCCCGGAATGGCGAACACCTCGCGGCCCTGCTCGGCCGCCAGCCGCGCGGTAATCAAGGAACCCGAGGCCCGCGCGCCCTCCACCACCAGCACCCCCAGACTCAGGCCGGAGATGATGCGGTTGCGCCGCGGAAAGTGTTCGGCGCGCGGCGGCGTGCCAGGTGGAAATTCCGAGACCATCAGGCCCTGCTCGACAATTTGGTGCGCCAGCTCGCGATGGCGCGCGGGGTAGACGCGATCGAGCCCGTTGGCGCAGACCGCGATCGTAGTGCCTTGTGCTTCGAGCGCGCCGCGATGGGCCGCGCCGTCGATGCCGATGGCCAGCCCGCTGGTGATGGTGAAACCGCCGCGCACCAGACCGGCGGCAAAGCTGCGCGCGTTCTCACGCCCCTGCGCAGTGGCGGCACGCGCGCCGACGATGCCGATCTGTGGCGCGTCCAGCAGATCGGCGCGCCCCAGCGTGAACAGTGCGATGGGCGCCGCGGCGATCTCACGCAGACGCGCCGGATAACGCGGGTCATCAAGGGTAACGAACGTCCGGTCTGCGGCTTCCAGCCAGCGCTGGTCGCTGTCCGCCGCGCTCCAGTCAGGAGACTTGAGCCCGGCGTGAAGACTGTCGCCGATACCGGCAGCGCGCCAGTTGGCTGCGCCAGCCGCCAGCACGTCGACCGGATCCCGATAGCGCTCCAGCAGGCGCCGGGCGCGCACGGGGCCGAGGCCCGGCGCCCGGATCAACGCCAGCCAAGCGCGCAGTTGTTCCGCCGCCAGCGGTCCGCCCGTCATCAGATTCCCATCACAAACCTTAGCCCCGCGGCAACTGGCTTGCAGGGTCGGGGGCGGCGATGCGGTCGAGCACGTGTACGGACCGTGTCTCGTTCATCACCAAGGCGTAGGACAGATGCGGCGAGACCTTGAATACCATCAGCAGCCCCGCCGGTTGCGGCGGCAGTCGCACGCTGCTGCCGGCCGGCCCGTGCGGGTCCGGTACCATACGTCCGGCCTGCATGATGCGTAGCACGGTGCCAGCGTCGAGACCGCCGTTGCCGCCGCGATCCAACGTCACGATCTGGTGCTGTCCAACTTCCTTCAGCCCGCCGAAGACCGAGATGATGCTGCCGTCGATCGCCTCCTTGGGCGCATGCGGCACGAAGTCGGCGTGGAAATCCTCAGCCGTGATCGGCAGCAGAAGATCACCAATCCGAGTTTCGCGATCACTGTCGGTGATCCGCATCGTCGCCGGCTTGCCGGGTTTGTCCAGCACCGTCCGTCCTGTCGGGATCGCCTCATAACCCAGCAGAGCACCGCTATCGGCGTCGTGATAGGCCTTGCCGATATGAACCAGCGCCCAGACCGCCGCCGCATCGGACGGTAGATGTTTGACGAAGATGCCGTCGCCCTCGGCGCCGATCAGATGCGCATCGGTGAACGCGACGACATACGGCGCTTTGTCGATCTCGTCGGCGTCAACCAGCCTGGGCCCGTTGAGGAAATTGCGGATCGCTGCATAGGGGATCGCCGGCGCCGCCTGCTGCAGCGGGGATTCACGCACATGCGGCTGCAGTCGCTCCACGCCGACCGCTTCGGTCAACCGCGGACGTCCGTTGACCCACACCAGCTTGAGCACGTCACCGGGGTAGATCAGGTGTGGATTGTGGATGTAGGGATTGTCGTACCACAGCGCCGGCCACTGCCACGGTGCGCGCAGGAAATAGCCGGCGATCGCCCACAGCGTGTCACCTTTCTTCACCACGTAGCGCAGTGGCGCATCCTTGCGCAGCGAGACCCCGGGCGCGACGGCACGCGCTCGACCGAGATCGTCGACCGGCGTCATCGGCGCGGTCTGGATGCTGGCGGACGCTGCGCTCGCCGCCGCCGCGGCCGGCGCCGGACGCGCCTGCGGCCCGGCACAGCCGACCATACACAGCGTCAACAGCGGGGCAATCAGCGTCGACGCAACCGTGCCGTATCCAAATCGCGCCCGAAACCCGCTAAACTCCCCCATTCTTGGCTCCTTAGATTGGCGATTGTCTCGATTCTGGCACAAAGCCGAGTCGATGCGTGCACTTAGCGATGAAAGCACCACGATAGTTGAAGTTCGATTCATGTCCCTGCTGACCATTCTCCACCATCCCGATCCCCGCCTGCGCCAAAAAGCCGAACCGGTGAGCGCTTTCGACAAGGCGCTGCAGAAACTGATCGAAGACATGTTCGAGACCATGTACGATGCGCCCGGCGTCGGTCTCGCCGCCCCCCAGGTCGGCATCCCGCTGCGGCTATCGGTGATGGATTGCTCGGAGTCCTGCGATCAACGCCGGGTGATGATCAACCCTGAAATCTCTGCCTGCGCGGACCTGCAAAAAATGGAGGAAGGTTGCCTGTCCGTGCCTGACATCCAGGATACGGTGCAGCGCTACAACCGCCTACACCTGCGCGCGTTCGATCACCATGGCGAACCCTACGAGCTGGACGCCGAGGGCCTGCTGGCGCAATGCATCCAGCACGAGACCGACCACCTCAACGGTAAACTGTTCATTGACCATCTGTCTTCGCTGAAACGCGACCGCATCCGCAAGAAACTGCTCAAACAGCAGAAGTACGCCTGAGTACGGCGCTGGCGCCGCAGCCCATCCGCCCGATGAAACTCGTCTTCGCCGGCACCTCCGCGTTCGCCGTGCCAACGCTAAGTGCGTTGCACGTCGCCGGTCACCAAATACTCGCCGTATTGACCCCGCCCGCCCGCCCGACCGGCCGCGGCCGACCGTTGCGCTCTGGCGCCGTGGCACAGCGCGCGCAGGCATTATGTCTACCGCTGCACCAACCGCCCAAGCTTGATGCGGATGTGCAGACGCTGCTGCGAGCCCTGGCACCGGACGTCATGATCGTCGTCGCCTACGGCCTACTGCTGCCGCAGGCCGTGCTCGACATCCCGCGGCTCGGCTGTCTCAACGTCCACGCCTCGTTGTTGCCGCGCTGGCGTGGCGCCGCGCCTGTCGCGCGCGCCATCGAAGCCGGCGATGCCGAGACCGGCGCGAGCATCATGCGCATGGATGCCGGCCTCGATACCGGGCCGGTGCTGGCGCTCGCCCGCTGGCCGATCACGCCGGCGACGACCGCAGCGGTTGCCCATGACGCCCTCGCCACACTCGGTGCAAAGCTGCTGGTCGAGACGTTGCCCACTTATGCGAACGGGCAGATCGCCGCGCAAGCGCAGCCGTCTGACGGCATCACCTACGCAAAAAAACTGCACAAGGATGAAGCTCGGTTGGACTGGTCATTGCCGGCCGTTACGCTGGCACGCCGGGTCTGCGCCTTCAATCCAGCGCCGGTAGCTTGGACCCAACTCGACATCGAACGCATCCGGATCTGGCGCGCCAGCGCCACCCGCGCCGACGCCACCGCCGCACCGGGGACCATCCTCTCCGCAGATGCTGATGGCGTCGTCGTCGCCACCGGCGAACACACCCTGCGGCTGCTGGAACTACAACGTCCCGGCGGCCGCGCACTGCCCGCCAGCGACGCCGCACGCGGCTGGAATCTGCTTGGCCGTCGCTTCTACTGACGGCGCTGCATCGCGCGCGGCCGCCGCCCGTGTCGTGGCGGCCGTATTCAGCGGACGCAACCTCGACAGCGCCTTGCTCAATGCGCTACGTGGCATCGAATGCGCCCCCGATCGCGCTCTGGCACAGGCCCTGGCTTACGGGGTGATTCGCAATCATGCGCTGCTGGCGGCGCTGCGCGACCGCCTATTACAACGCCCGCTACAAACGCCGCTGCTGCAGGCACTGCTGCAGGTCGGGCTGTACCAGTTGCGCTCAATGCGGATGCCGCCGCACGCCGCCGTCGCCGCCACCGTCGATGCCTGTCCCGCGCTCGGTCACGCCGCCGCGCGCGGTCTGGTCAACGCCGTACTCAGACGCTATCAACGCGAGGCGCAGACGCTGGAAGCCTCGCTGCCGGGCAAACCGGCGCTGCGCCACTCCTACCCGGAATGGCTGGCCGCCGCCATTCACCGCGACTGGCCGCAGCAGTGGCGCGAACTGCTGGTCGCCGGCAATCAACCCGGCCCGTTGACATTGCGCGTCAACCGTCGCCGCAGCTCGTGCGAGGACATGCTGCGCCGGCTGGCCGACGCCGGCATCGTCGCACAAACCCTGGCGCAGGCACCGGACGCACTGCGGCTCGACCAGGCACGGCCGGTGGAGCGCATCCACGGTTTTGCCGAAGGCCTGATCTCGGTGCAGGACGCCGCCGCGCAACTGGCCGCGCCGCTGCTGGATGCACAGCCCGGCATGCGCGTGCTCGACGCCTGCGCCGCGCCCGGAGGCAAGGCCGCACATCTGCTGGAGACGGTGAACAACATCGATCTGCTGGCGCTGGACAGCGACGCGGCGCGGCTGACGCGCGTCAACGACACCCTGCAACGCCTGGGCCTGCAGGCGACGCTGCGCTGCGCCGATGCCGCCATGCCGGCCAATTGGTGGGATGGTCAGCCGTTCGATCGCATTCTGCTGGACGCCCCCTGCTCCGGCACCGGCGTGATCCGCCGTCATCCCGACATCAAGTGGCTGCGCCGCGAAACCGACATCCGCCCGCTGATGACCCGACAGCGCCGACTACTCGACGCGCTCTGGCCACTGCTGGCGCCGGGCGGCACGCTGCTCTACGCCACCTGCTCGATTCTGGATACCGAAGGCGCAGCGGTCATCGCTGGCTTCCTGCGCGCACACGAGGATACAAGCGAGCAACTGATCAACGCGGACTGGGGCGAGGCGCTACGGGCCGGCCGACGGCTGGCACCGGGCGGCGACTACGACGGTTTTTATTACGCACGGCTGCAAAAAACCGCAAATAAGTCGGATTCCGCGTCCAAGCTCTGAAAGATCACCACAGATTACACAGGGCGCGCTCAACTTCCAAGTGCAACATTCAATCGGAGGAAATGTTGCATGGGAGAATCATACACACACCTCAGTCTTGAAGACCGGGCAGTGATCCAGGTTCAGTGAGAGCCAGGGAGCACTCCGTG
>Ga0307373_10001165_pt1 | contig 49565 bp, 42 predicted proteins | sample OX2MG_FD_202534 | JGI IMG/M metagenome (GOLD analysis project Ga0307373, IMG submission 202534) | Soil microbial communities from Risofladan, Vaasa, Finland - OX-2 | ecosystem: Environmental > Terrestrial > Soil > Coastal area > Acid sulfate soil | place: Finland: Risofladan, Vaasa | collected...
AGCGGCGCTCTATGAGCGCCGGAAACCGTTGAGGATCCAATTTCGGCGCTCATAGAGCGCCGCTACAGCAAACAAACTGAGACACTGCCAGCCTGTGGGGTGATTTGACACACTTACCATCCGGGCAATATGATAAGGACCATCTGATTGCGAAGGGGGATTTCGAGGCTGCGGATGGGAAGCTTTGGGGAAAATCTTAGGCGCGAACGCGAGATGCGCGGTGTGACACTCGAGGAAATATCCGACAGCACCAAGATCAGCGTTCGCTTCCTCGATGCCCTGGAGACCGAAGATTTCTCCAAGATGCCGGGCGGAATTTTCACTCGTAGCTTCATTCGTTCCTACGCCAATTACCTGGGCCTTGACCCGGAGCAAGTTCTGGCCGAATACCAGTCGGCATTCCCACCGAAAAATGATGAGGATTTCTCGCGAATCGGCGTTAACCATGCGGTGGGGAGCTCGCCCCCTGGCCACCGCACTCTAATTGCTTGGGTGACGGCTGCCCTTTTGCTGGCCAGTGGCTACGCCCTATTCCATTATTCCCACCGACAAACGGACGCATTAGCCAACTTTGGCAACCTTCCGCAAACGTCTAAAGCCGCGCCCATAACCCCGGCCTCCGAAGCTTCTAACGCCAATTCTCCCGCCAATGGCGGGGCGACGACGGGGTCTCTGAATCCGGCAAGCGACGGGGGCACGGGCGCTTCAGCCCCAAATGCTGCTCCCAACCGAGTCAGCGCATCGTCCGGCGAATCTTCCGTGCCCACAAGTGGCCTGGCGCGGCGCGATGCGCAGGCGGGAACGCAAGCCGCTGTGGGAGGCATGCCTGGGGCCATGACGCCAGCTTCAAGATCGACCCAACCGGCCGGAAATGTGACTGAGCCTCCCGCAATTCTGGGCGAGGGTACTATGGTCTTGCAGGTTTCGGCCAAAGAGCGGTCTTGGGTGGCCGTTGAATGTGACGGCAAAACTCTTCTGCAACGAATCCTGAATCCCAACGAGGTTCGCACCCTTCGCGCCAGTGATTCCATCAACGTCACCACCGGCAATGCCCAAGGCATCACTCTGACTTTGAACGGCCAAACTCTGAAGCCGTTGGGCCGTTACGGCGAGGTGAAGACCATTCGCCTGACTTTGGCCGATCTGAAGAAAACCACTTCCAACCCATAAGGTGAGCGCAATCCCCAAAACTCTTGTCGAAATGGTGCTCGACAATGCCACCCCCATTGCGGTTCGGCGCAAGGGCGCGAAGGGCGACCTTCCGGTTTCTCCGGCCGAAAGAATCCACATTCTAATCTACCTGATCGAAGACCGTGACCCGGAAATTGCCCGGCAAGCGATTGAAACTCTCGACCAAGCCGGACGAGAGGAACTTCTCGCCGTGGTTCAGGATCCCGCGACTCCCGTGGCGGTCTTGGACCTCGCGGCCAATCACTTGGTTGAAAAGCGTGAGGAGTTGCTGGATGGGCTTTTGAAAAACCCCACTTTTCACCAGAGTCCCTCTTCGACGGACGCAGAAAATGTGACGGCCCATGCGGATGCCCCAGCCAAGACACCGGGGCCCGGCCCCATTGCAGGCTCGCCGCCGGATAGCGGCAGCGAACCTGCGGCGGATCATCCCCGGGAATCCGTTCTCCAGAAGCTCAGCAAACTTTCACCGGCCGCAAAGATCAAGCGGGCGCTGATGGGAAGCCAGGAGGAACGTCTGATCTTAATCCGCGACTCCAACAAGTCGGTGGCCCGCGCCGTGGTCCAGTCGCCCAAGCTGACCGATGCCGAAGCCGAGGCCATTGCTTCCATGCGCAACGTCATGGAGGAGGTGCTACGGCGGCTGGCGCAAAATCGCAACCATCTGAAGCATTACAGCGTGGTTCGCGCCTTGGTAGGCAATCCCCGGGTCCCCATCGACATTACTCTTCCCCTGATCTGCCGGCTGAACGACCGGGACTTAAAAATGCTCGCGCTTGACCGGAACCTTCCCGAAGTCCTTCGTACCCTGTCCGCGAAGAGCCTGCGCGAACGTCAGGCGACGCGAGGATCCGGCCTGCCCAAGAAGCACTGATGCGGAGCTTTGCGCGGCTCACAAGATGGCGACGAGGCTTCAACCTCGCTCCCCTCCGGGTTAGATTTGTTCCTTGCCTCACGCCGCTGTCAGCTCGTCGGTACCAGAAGCATCAGCGCAAACCCAAGGATGGAGGCGGCCATCAGGAAGCCCATGGGCCAGTTTGACGAAAGATGGGCGAAAGCGCCGGCCAACGCCCCGCCGGTAAAGCTGCCGAAATATTGCAAGGTTTGGAACGAGCCCATGGCCGTGCCGTAGGAGGCTTCATGCGTGACGCGCGTCACCAGGCTGGGAAGAATCGGCTCAAGCCCGGTGAACCCAATCAAAAACAGCGATCCCGGAATCAGCACAGCGGCCAAATGATGGGGAGAGAGGCCCGCTGAGTCCGGGCGAAACAGCATGAAGGCGCTGATCAACATGAGGACGAATGCAAACGCTGTCAGGCTGCGCCTCCATCCGAGGTCCGCGCCCTTTGAGAACAAGAACATCGTAGCGCCGCTCGCCAGGACCATGGGAACGAGCACGACCCAATAACGGGTGAGAGGCAGATGATACCGTTCGGTGAGGATAAGTGGGAAGAAGAACCAGAAAGTCGTCATGAAAACATTCATCAGGAAGCCGCCGAAGTCAACCATGATCAGCGCCCGCGACTTCAGAACCTGGGTGACCGGCGCCAGTGCCCTGCTGCGAGGTGGAGTGTCCGGCAAGGTTCGCGCCAACACCAGTACCGTGGCCGTACCCAGAATGCCGGTAATCCAGAACAGCCATTGCGGATGGAGCAAACCGGCGATGACCGGTCCGCCTATCACTCCCACGATGAACGCAATACCGATGGGAATTCCAAGAAAAGCGAAACCCGTGGAGCGGCGCTCCTTTGGAATGTTGTCTGCGACTGCGGCGAACGCGACCGAAGTAATGGTGCCCATGCCTTGAATGAAGCGGGCCACAATCAGCTCTCCGATCCTGAGTGTGGGCGGGAACCAGCCGGGCATGGCGCAGAGGAACGATCCCAAACTGAAAACCGTCATCCCAAGAATCAGGACTTTTCTGCGCCCCAGGCGGTCGGAAAGGCGTCCCATGGGAATCGCCGTGCATGCTACCGCCATGCCGTAAATTCCGAAGGCCACGCCCGCCAGGAACCGTGAATGAGTGAACTCCAGGCCATAGAGCGTGAAGACGGGCAGGACCAGGAACAGACCTAACATGCGAAGCCCCACCGCACCGGCCAAGGCCGCCAGAAGTTTCTTCTGGTAGGAGGTGAAAGAGAGTGGTGGGGTTTTGGTCAAGGTTGCCATCTGCGAGTATTGTTAAGCCGACCATCCTGCAGGGGAAACCGTCCAAGAAGCCGGGCCGGAACTTGTGTCGGGGGAAAGGTGGCAGCGTCGAGCTGGAGTTAAGCGATCCGTGTGCTCACCAACCGTCCACAACTCAGCCTGGCAGGATTTCACCATGAGGCCTTACTGGAGCGATGCTCCTTCGGGATATTCCACGAAGTCCGCCGTAACCTTGGAGGGAATCAAGCCCTTCGTGAAGGCTTGGTCAAGCAGGGTTTGTACTGCTTGGCGCCCCTGATCTCCATAGTCCAGCGTCCAGTGGTTCACATACATGGAAACAAATTGGTCAGCCGTCGAGCGGTCCAGGCCTCGGGCAAACTGCATGGCGTACTCCAGGGCCTCTTCGCGGTGTTCGAGACTGTAGCGGATGCTTTCGCGGAGAATCTTCGCCACCGACTGCAAGGTAGGAACGCCCAGGGAGCGGCGGATGACATTGCCTCCCAGCGGAAGCGGCAGCCCCGTCGTCTGATGCCACCATTCACCCAGATCCACCACCTTGTTCAATCCCTCTTGCGCGTAAGTGAGCTGCCCTTCATGGATCACGACCCCGGCGTCGGCATCGCCTCGCGCCACGCAAGGCAAGACCTCGTCAAATGCGACGAAGATGGGCTCCACTTCCGGCTCGTAGAGGAGAAGAGTGAGATAAGCCGTGGTCAGTTTTCCCGGTACGGCCACACGCCTCTGCTTCAAATTGTCCGCAGACATGGGGCCTTTGGATACGATCATGGGTCCATATCGCTCCCCAAAGCTGGCGCCGCAAGGCAACAACATATATTGCTCCGCCAGAAAGGGATAAGCGAAAAAGGAGACAGCACTGATGTCGTAAACGCCCTGCAATGCTTTCTGGTTCAAACTCTGAATGTCCTCGAGAACGTGGAGGAACTTAATGCCATCTGTCCCGATTTTGCGAGTGGCCAGAGCATAAAACATAAAAGCGTCGTCCGAATCCGGACTATGAGCGAGCTTTAGCTCACGGGTCTGCGTGAAAATGCGCTGAACCTCTTTCTTCGGCGAAAGAGCCATAGATTCCCCTCACCATCTGTGCCGTGGATTTTTATTTTCATCGTAGCACAAGGGGGGCCCGCCTGTGAAAGGCAGCCGCCCACCTCGGTAGTGGACCATTTTCGCTGCTGTAGCGGCGGTCTCTGACTGCCGAACTTTATTTTTCAACAGCTTCCGGCGGTCTCTAACCGTTGAACTTTATTCTTCAACAGTTTCCGGCGGTCAGAGACCGCCGCTACAGCAAACTGACCCACTACCCCCACCATTGGCTTCACATCTTGCTATATGCAGAGGCAACCCTCTGGCCGCCCCTGGGAAAGCACAAGTGCCACCCCTAAACTGCGAACAAAGCCAGGTTCCCCCAAGTATCACGTTCAAAAGCGAGTGATTCATGGGTTCTATAATTCACGACCGGTTTGAAACTCCGCCTCTCTGAGACGGTTCCCGCCGCCGGCAGATTGGTCCGAGCGCGAACCGAGTTCAAAGCGCGAAGCGCCTCCGCTGCTACGTTGGAGTTGCGGTCGCGCGTCAAGTGATCGAGCGGTGTGATGCTCGAGGCGTCTCCGGTATACATCAGGACACCGCAAATACCCTGGCGCACCCGCGTGCTCTTGCTGGCCATAAGCGGATACATCTCCTGAAGATAGGTTTTGTTGCGAGTCAGTTCGATCAGGTACGTCTGCGCCTCGTCTGCGTGCGTCCGCGAATCAAAACCGTTCACCAAGTCCTTCAGATGGCTTTGCTGGCCAAGGGCTGCGAAGGCGAAAGCCATCGCCAGCTTCACACCCGCGTCTTTTTCAACTTTGGAACGTCTTTCAAGCTCGGGCAGGGCCTTCTTGTCACCGGCGCGGGCCATGCCCTCGGCGGCGTAAGTCCGGTCCGCCTTTTCATTATTCCAGAGCGCCTTAATGAAGATGGGCAGAGACACGGTATCACCGATGTAAGCGAGGCCCTGGAGCGCCGCCTCACGGACGTCTTTGTCCTGATCGTTCTGGACCATCGCCTGGAGCTTCGGAACGGCCGACTGGGCTCGCAAGATGCCGGTGGTGAGCGCCGCCTGCACCTTCACATCCTTATCGGGCGAGCCCAACAGATCCACCAGCTTTGGACCCGCCGTGATATCTTCGATCTTGGCGAGAGCCACGACCGCGTTCACCGCCAGGCCCACATCCGTGGAGTGCGCCGCCACCACCAGATCGGGCACGGCGGGGCGGGCCACCAGGATGCCAAGTCCCCGCGCCGCTTCGCGAGCCGGAGCGATCGACCGGGTGTCCTGCATGGCGGCGATGAGGGCGGTGATGACGCTGGGATTCACTTGAATTCCGGGATCGATGCGCGTGTCTCCACCGCTGAACTTGCTCTTGGCGCGATTGTAATTTCTCTTCAGGAACCCGCTGACGCCCAGGCTGGGCAAATTCGCCGTGTAATAACTCACGGCGGCCTCTACTGCAAATGTTCGCACGGTGGGATCGGTATCTTTAGTGGCGGTGAGCAGCGCCGCCAGGGATTGCGCATTGCGGAACTGCGCCAGGGCCAGGATCACCTCTTTGCGAACCTTGGTGCTGGGATCGGTGAGCGCCGCTGCAAGCGGCGGAATCGCCGCTATTTGGCCGCTCTCGCCAAGCTGCTTGGCCGCACTGACGCGGGCCGACTCATCCGTGCTCTTCAATTGCTGGGTGAGGGGGTTGAGGTCACTCGATGAATTGTCAGCAGCGCCTGGAACCGCCCCGCACGGCTTAACAATCCAGGTCCCAAATAAAAGGCAAGTAAGCAACGGAATCAGTCGCAGGCCGAGTGTTCCTGATCTGAATGATGAAATCATTCCATACCTTCGGACGAATGAGAGTCAACGGTCTCCGTTCGAATCCCCAGCTCGCGTCGTGCTTGTTCCGCACGCTCCGGGCCAACCACCGGGCCGCCCGCGCCCCGGACGAGCCAGGGGAGCGGCACTCCGAGCAAGACGATTTTGACGATGTCACTCGCGATGAACGGATAAAACCCCAGTAGTAGCGCGTTGCGAGCCGAGCCACCCCAAAACGCCCATAGCCAAGTTACGCCCACGGCCAGGATCACAACGTCTGCGGCCATCAAGGCTAGCGCCAGCGTCCAGGTTCTGCGGCTGGCGCCCTGCTCGACGAGCCAACCGAGCAGCCCGGCTGCAATCGGAAAGCTGAGCAGATACCCCCCGTTGGCGCCCAGCAGGTGGGTGAATGACGACGCTCCTGCCGCAAACACCGGCAGCCCCATAGCCCCCAGCGCAAGGTAGACAGCCTGAGAAAGAAATCCCCGGCGGCTTCCCAACACCGCTCCACTTGCCATCACCGCCAGGGTCTGTCCCGTGAACGGTACAGGGGTGAATGGCAGCCGAAGATAAAATTGGGCAAGAACCGCCGTGAGCAAAGCAAAACCCGAAATCCACAAAGCGTCCCGCAGGAGGCTGTCTGCAGGAGCAAAATGATCGACCAGGACGTTTGACGAAACGCGCGACATTGCTCTCCTCAGCTTCTTTCTTGTGCTGTACACACGGTCGTAAGTCTGCGACGACCGGTCCTGTAGCGCCGGTCTGTGACCGGCGAATTTCGCCGCTCCCTGTCAGGGCAGGCGCCGAGCGGCGCTACAGCAAATGCCCGTCGTCGACTTACGTCCTCATGTATAGCAAACTTGCATACGGCTCCGAATTGGCCCACTTCTCCTGAGTAAACCGGAGACTTACCCTTTGAAGCCACCGCGAATTCCTGTTCAGCTCGCCGCAAACTTGCATTATATCTCAACTTCACATCACCGGGGTGGCCAACACGCCTTGTGGACGAATTCGGTGGGCAGAGATCTGAACATGATCCCCGTCGCCCCCGCGCAGGCAAGGGGCCGTGCAGTTCCCCACCGGCAAACCTGGATTCCCGCCTTCGCGGGAATGATGGTGCCAGCGGGAGTGCCGAGTCTGCCCGGTAATGACCGGTGCCAGCGGGAATGGCGTACCTATAGGTGGCGCCTTGCTCCCGTCGCCGTTGCCCCCGCGTAGGCGGGGGCCCATGCTGTTCCGCATCGACAAGTTCAACGTTCACCTTGCCAGACCCAAAGCCACCGGCACTCCATCCAAGGTATGCCCGTGGCGCCGCATCCGGAAGGGATTCGGGTCGAAAAATTTTCCCGGGCAGTGTCGAGTAAAGTTATAGGCGAATTTGTGCGTAGAAATAGCGTCAGGCCCGAGGGGCTACAAAACGAGGGGAAACAATACAGGTGTCGTAACTAATTAGTAAATGACTGTCAACTGCATTGTAGGCCCCGAAAATCGTTTGGATATGAAGAAAATGGTGGACGCGAAGGGATTCGAACCCTCGACCTCAGCGTTGCGAACGCCGCGCTCTCCCAACTGAGCTACGCGCCCCGGTCAAACGGTAATTTCGAGTCTCAATATAACATTTTGAGTTCCGCCCGACAACCTGCCGGAGATTCTGCAATTTAGAGAGAACCATCCTTCCGGACTATCGCGACATCAAACCATTGAAGACCGAAAGGAAGGTTGATGTAATTCAAGGCCAGTTCCCTGCCGATAGATATTTGTGGTGCCCCATCAACCACGCCTTGCGGGTGCAGCGAAAAAGGAAAGAATCAGAAGCGATGATGTCCTCCTACCACACGAGATTCCTCAGCGTTGCCGAAGAAAGGGTAGAGATTGCGGCGGCGCCAGCGTTCGAGCCCGCTCCCAGCTTCGGCAAAGCTCTTTTCTGGAATGCGCTGCTTCTGGCTGGCATCCTGAATGGCGCGTATTTCTTGATCCGGCTGATTGGCAAGCTCTAACCGGGATTCTTCACGAAGGAAAGTTCGCAAATAATCCAGGCCAAGATAAGCTCGTGAATCACCCAGGTTAACATCAATACTGTTCAGTTAAAGTGGGTCTCATGATCTTGATGTCAGAGGCGTCGCCTGATCCCTCACCCACCGCTGTGCGGTGGGTGAGGGGCTCTGGTTTAACCGTGTGCATTATTCTCGAACGGACCTTATGTGAACAGTATTGGGGTCAACCTGGCGATCTATCCCAAGTGCCATTTGCGGCCATCACGTTCAACAAAGGTATCCGCGGCGGGCGGACCCCACGTGCTCGCTTCGTAAAAATAGAGACCCTTCTTCCCATCCTCTTTCCAGCGATTGAGGATGGGTGTGATCAATTGCCAGCTCAAATCGACAAAGTCATCCCTGGTAAAAAGCATAGGATCGCCCAACATGCAGTCGAGCAGCAGCGTCTCATAGGCCGTTGTGGGCGGCGCCTCACCGAAAGCCTTGTCGTATTGAAAGTCCATGGCCACCGGTCGAATCTGCATCGTGGTGCCCGGAATCTTGGCATTGAACTTCAGGGAGATACCTTCATCGGGCTGAATGTGAACGGTCAGAATGTTGGGCTCAATCGCTTGGGTCAAAATACCCCGGAAGAGCAGGTGGGGAGCCCGCCGGAACTGGATCGCGATCTCCGAGACGCGGTTGGAGAGGCGCTTGCCGGAGCGGACGTAGAATGGCACGTCCGCCCATCGCCAATTATCAATGTAAAGCTTTAGAGCGGCAAAAGTTTCAACGGTGGATTGTGGGGAAACTTTGGGCTCCGCCCGGTAGGAGGGTAGCTGATGGCCGTCCGTCCAGCCCTCCACATATTGCCCTCGCACCGCGAAGTCATTCAGTTGATCGAGCGGAATGGGGCGCACCGCCCGCATGGCCTTGGCCTTCTCGTCGCGCACGGCCGTGGCCTCAAACATGGCGGGCGGCTCCATCGCCACCAAGCTCATCAGAGAAAGCACGTGATTCTGGATCATGTCCCGCAGCAGGCCGGCTTCCTCGTAGTAAGAACCGCGATTCTCAATGCCGATCTCTTCGGCCACGGTGATCTGGACGTGGTCGATATAGCGGCGGTTCCACACCGGCTCAAAGATGCCGTTGCCGAAGCGGAAGACCAAGAGGTTCTGCACCGTCTCCTTGCCCAGATAGTGGTCAATCCGGAAAATTTGTTCCTCGCGGAAAACACTGGTCAGCGCGCGGTTCAACTCCCTGGCGCTCTCCAAGTCTCTCCCGAACGGTTTTTCCACTACAATACGCGTCCAACTGCTTCCGTTCCCTTTGGGATGGGAGAGACCGGCGGCGCCGAGGTGGTTGATGATGACCGGAAAGAAGCTCGGCGGCGTCGCCAGATAGAACAGGCGGTTACCGTTGGTGCCGCGCGCCTCATCCAGTTGATCAAGAAGCTTCTTGAGTTGCGCATAGGCGTCCGGATCTCCAAAATCGTCGGAGATATAGTGAACACCCTGCGTAAAACTCTCTACGGATTGATCGTGTTCTGAGGAAAGATTCAGGTATTTCTTGACGCCTTGCCGCATCTTGTCCCGGAAGGTGTCATCGTTGTAAGGTGTCTTGGCGCAGCCAATCACGGAGAATCCTTCCGGAAGCAACTGCTGGCGGGCCAAATAGTAGAGTGCGGGAATCAGCTTCCTCTCCGTCAAATCACCCGAAGCCCCAAAAATCACCATGACACAAGGTTCAGGAACTCTTCTTTGTGTGGATTGCGCTTCGATAGAATTGGAAAGAATGGTGGCTTCAGCCATGTCGTCGGCTCCTCCCTTGTCTACAAACAGTGTGAGCTTGCCAGTCGATTCCCGCTCCAGCCCCGTTGGCCGGCAAGACCCCGGTGCCACGCCCAAACTCATCTGAACACGCCTTACGGCTTACCATAGAAGCATCTCGTGGGCCTTCGCCACAACGTTTGAGGCCGTGAAGCCAAACTTTTCGGCAAGCACCTTGTATGGGGCCGAGGCTCCAAAATGGGTCATGCCGATAACGCCGCCTTTCGGTCCCACGTAGCGGTCCCAGCCAAATGGCGAAGCGGCTTCGACGGCAAGCCGCAGCTCGTATTCAGCCGGGAAGACAGCGCCCCGGTATGACTTGGATTGCTTTTCAAACAAGTCCCAACTCGGCATGCTCACAACTCGGGTTGTGTGTCCCTCCGCCACCAGCTTTTCATAAGCCTCAATGGCCACCGCCACTTCGGACCCGGAAGCGATCAGCAGAATGCCCGGCCCGTTGCCTATGGACTCGGCAAGGACATAGGCTCCGCGCTCCAGGCCTTCAGCCGAAGCGTATTTTGCCCGGTCAATGATGGGAAGGGTCTGCCGGGACAACGCAAACAGCACGGGACCACCCTGGTGTTCGATCGCCACTCGCCAGGCCACGGCGGTTTCATTGGCGTCAGCGGGACGGATAAAACAGAGATTAGGAATGGCGCGAAGCGAAGGAATCTGTTCGATGGGTTGATGGGTGGGTCCATCTTCGCCGAGAAAAATGCTGTCATGCGAGAAGTAGAAAATGGTGTGAATTTCCATGAGCGCCGCCAAGCGGATGGTGGGGCGCATATAGTCCGAAAAAGTCATATAGGTGCCGCCGTAAGGGATCAACCCACTCACCGCCAAGCCATTCAAAATGGCGCCCATGCCGTGCTCGCGCACGCCGTAATGCACATTCCGGCCCCCATAATTGTCCTTCTCGAAGTCGCCTGCTCCTTTGATCAGGGTGTTGTTGGAACCGGTCAGGTCAGCAGAACCCGCAATTAGTGTCGGCAGAGAGGGCGAGATGGCATTCACCACTTTGGCGGAAGCTTGGCGCGTCGCCAGCATCCCATCGGAGGGCTTGAACGTGGGAATCTTGGATTGCCATCCCTCTGGAAGTTCGCCTCGCACATAGCGGTCAAACTCCGCAGCCAGCTCCGGGTAGGCGGCGCGGTAGGCGGCATAGCGGGCGTTCCAATCGGCCTCCAATTTCTTGCCGTGCTCGAGGGCCTTCCTGAATTTCGCCAATGATTCCGCGGGGATATAGAAAGGCGGATCGAGCGGCCATCCCAGGTTCAGCTTGGTCAACTTTACCTCTTCCACGCCCAGCGGTTCGCCGTGGACTTCCGCCGTGTCGTGCTTGTTGGGGCTGCCATAGCCAATGTGAGTCCGCGCGCAAATGAAGGATGGGCGGTGCTTTTCGGCATGGGCGCGGTCGATGGCGCCTGCCACGGCTTCCAGGTCATTCCCATCCGGCAGCCTCTGCACAAACCATTCATAAGCCTCAAAGCGTTTGCAGCGGTCTTCCGTAAAAGCAATCTGGGTGTTGCCGTCAATCGTGATGTGATTGTTGTCATAAAGATAGACCAGGTTGTTAAGTCCGAGGTGGCCCGCCAATGATGCCGCCTCCGAAGCGACGCCTTCCATCAAGTCCCCGTCACTCACGATGGCGTAGACCTTGTAATCCAGAATTTCATGCCCAGGCCGGTTGAAGTGGGCGGCCAAATATTTCTGGGCCATGGCCATGCCCACGCCGTTGGCAAACCCCTGGCCAAGCGGACCGGTGGTGGTTTCAACCCCGGGAGTGAGGCCGTATTCGGGATGGCCAGGAGTCTTGCTCCCCCATTGGCGGAATTGCTTCAATTCGTCAAGCGGCAGGTCGTAACCTGTCAAATGCAGGAGACTATAAAGCAACATACAGCCGTGGCCGGGGGAAAGGACAAACCGATCGCGATCGGGCCATTTGGGGTTTGGTGGGTTGTGCCGCAGGTATCGTGTCCAGAGGACGTAGGCCATGGCAGCCGCTCCCATCGGCAGGCCGGGATGCCCCGAATTAGCCTTCTGAACGGCATCGATCGCCAGGAAGCGAAGGGTGTTGATGGAGAGCTGGTCCAGATTACTTGCGGCAGTTGAACCGGTTTGAGCCAGGGTTTGAGTGCTCAAATTGATCCTCCTTCGTGGAACAACAATCTAATGTTGAGGGCGCCTTGGAGGCGGACGGATTGCGCCCTTGCCTGCCGTGGATGCAGAGTTGGGAACGCGCCCAAGCTAAAGCTCATTATATCCTTTCCCCCTGCCTTGCAGGCAACGGTATGTGGACTCTTAGCGGCAATTTTGTTCACTTAAGGTCGGTTCGAGAATAACTGCACACGGTTGAACCAGTGCCCCTCACCCACCGCTGCGCGGTTCCCCCTCTCCCCGCAAGCGGGGAGAGGGGCGGGGTGAGGGGAGACAGGACGCCTCTGCTATCAAGATCATAAGGCACACCCAAACTGAACAGTATTGCTCTTAATCTGGATTATTCACGATGGTTTATTTGACGGCCGGTAGGGCGGCGTGCTAAAGCCACAATGGATAACACGGGACTCGCCGGCCAGGAGGGGGGGACTTGTTCGAGCGTGCCGTTCCGGATGTGAACTCGCTCACGGAGCCGCTGGCCCCTTGAACTGGGAACCGCCAGGAGCAGACGGGCAAAGGCTTCAGGAACGAACCACCAGGACCGGACAGGGCCCCAGTTGGATCACGCGGTTGGTGGTTGACCCGAAGATCACCCCATCCACCGCGCCGTGGCCGTGAACGCCCATTACGATAAGGTCCGTCCGGTCCTCCAGCGCAATCTGGATGATTTCCTGATAGGGCTTGCCGATGCGTGCGGTGGACTTGACCTTATCTGACTTCAGCGATGCGGCAGGAACCACACTTTCCAAGCGTTGGCGCGCCTCAATCAATGAGTTTTGCCAACCGGACTGGGGAAAGTGATCCAGCGTATAAAGCAGGGTCAGCTCGGCGCCATATTCCTGAACAAGCGAAATAGCATAGGGCAGCGCCCCCTGCGCCGTCTTCGAAAAGTCCGTGCAGAACAGAACCTTGTGTAAGCGCACGCTGTTCCCTTTTGCGCCCGGATCCACAAAGTCGTGAGCCGGTCGCCGGACCACCAGCACGGGACAGCGGGCCCGGTGCAACACCTTTGCGGTCACCGATCCCATCATAAGTCGGTCGATTCCCTGTCGGCCGTGCGTGCCCATGACAATCAAGTCCGCGGCCTGCGCCTCCGCCGAAGTCAATATGGAGTCCGCGGGGTTGCCTTCCTTGACAATCAGCTCCACCGGAACAGCAAGAGGCGGATGGCAACTTGCCATCTTTTCAAGCTGCCGCTGGGCGTTTGCCGCCAGATCGTGTTGGATTTCGTTAACCACGTCCGGTGAGGCGTATTCAGGATAGAGTAATGGGAGCGCCGGGATCACGTGTTCCAAGTAAAGCCGCGCTTCATAATGCCGCGCCAGCGAATAGCCGTAATCGTAAGCCCGGGCAGAATATTCTGAAAAATCCAGGGGACACAGAATCCTCTCAAATTTCAGCATCGCCATTCGACTGTCTATCTCCTCCCCCCTCATAGACAGTTTACCCTACTCTTGCCCGCTCGTGCCGTGCCGCGACTGCCAGCCTTGCAGGTTGCGGAAAAACATGTCGCGGCGGCTTTATGCCGCCAGCCGCATATTGACAACGTTGGGCTTATGGCGATATAAAATCGCCGCTACGCCCTTCCCAGAGGGTTTTTCCGCAACCGGCTGGATGGAGCCGATAAGCGATGGTAAGCGGCCGCCAGATCCTTGCCCAAGCACTCGGCCAAGCGAAAGTAGGCCTGCGGAAACCGCCGCAGGAAAGCGGAAAAATCATCGCGACGCATCGCGCCCACAGTGACACCCGTTTCGGCTACGGCTGAGACTCCATAGGGGCCGCCGGAGAACATGGCGCTGACCCCGAGCAAATCGCCCGGGCCGGCCATGTGGACTTTCCAGCGGCGGCCTTTGGCATCACAGACGTTAACGCTGGCATTCCCCGCCAGAATCAGAAAGATGTGTGTCGCAGCATCACTCTCGTTGAAAATGGCCAAGCCTTTCGCATACCTTCCGACGGCCAACTTCTGAAGGGTAGCGCGAACCGACTCTGGCGGCAGTTCGCTGAAAATTGAGACCTTTGCCAACGCTGAGGTCTCCGCAAGGTGCGGGCGGCGTGATCCTGAATTACTTGTATCTCGCACCAGTCGAGGATGAACCCGTGGCCGCTTCCCGGTCAGTGACTGCAATCACAAGAGTTTGTGACTGGCCTCGAGACAGACGGAGGGGCTGGCATGGCGCCCGCCAGGTCCGGGCAACCACCGGGGTCGCCCCGATGTGCCCCGATGGGATCGATTTGCTGGCAACCTTGCTTCCTCGTCTCCATTACTTGCCAGGGACTGTGAGCACGGGGCACGGAGAAGTCCGGGTGATGATCTCGGTCGTCCGTCCGAAAAGCAAGCTGCCGAAAAACTGGCTGGGCATGTTTCCAATCACGATGAGGCTGGCGCGGTTCTTTTTGGCCACATCGACGATCTGCTCCGCAGGATGCCCCCGGCGGACCTCCTCGGTTACGTGGCAGCGGCTTCGAACTTCGGGATCGACCCAATCGCACAGGGTTTGGTGAAGCTCGCGGGCAGTTGGCTTCAGCGCCGGCTCACCCGCCACGTGGGCCACCACCAACTCGGCGCCTGTGCGCTTGGCCACCGCCGCGGCGTGTTCCAAAACCTGGCGTGAATGGTCACTGTAATCGACTGCGCAGAGCACACGCTTGATGGCGTTGAGTGCAGTGAGAGATTTCACTTGGGGTCCCACGGTCACGAGCGGCGCCGGCGTCTGGCGCAGAACGCTTTCGGTGACCGATCCCAGGCGGAACCTGACGAAACCGGTCCGGCCGTGGGTGCCCATTACCGCCAGTCCGGCTTTCGATTGGTTCAGCCCCTCCAGGATGGCCGTCACCGCGTCTGCCTCCACCACCTTGACCGAGCGCGGCAGGCTGGGGGGTAAGTACTTGCGGGAAAAGTCTTCGGTGAGGGCCAGGGCGGCCCGGGCGCTGCGCCGGAGCTGGGTCTTCAGCGCGGCCGTCTGGGCTTCGGTGAAATAGACGGGGGCTTCCAGCCGCTGGGCGTGAAGCACCAGAAGGCTGGCTTCGAACGCCTTCGCAAAAAGCGCCGCTACTCGCAGGGCGGCGGCGGAGTGTTCACTGAAATCGATCGGACATAAAATTTGCTTCGGGTCAAAATTCTCCAAATTGCACCTCTTGGGGCGGCAGGGTTACTGCTCGCCCGTTTACCGCGTCCTATTTTGCGGCGGCGCGCCTTTCCGCAGCGCGGCGATGGGATTCGGCGCAAGGACGGTTCAGCGCGGCTCTTCCGTCATTCACGCCGGCCGGGAGCGACAGCAAGCCTGCTGCCACGCCTAGCGCGGATTATTCACGAAGTTTTACTCAAGGACCGTCAGGGCACGGTTAAAACCGTGCCCTGACGGTCCCTTACCGGAAGTCCTTGAATAATCCGGGCTAGCGAGCCGCCTCATCCATCATTTTCACCATCACATCTTCCACTTCTTCAGCAACCGCGCGCAGACCGGGCATCTGAAACAGATCGAGCAAAGCCGCCGGCCGGAGCATGGCCAGCGTCACGCCGCTGCCTTGACGGTAGATCGCGATGCGGCAAGGTAGCGCCGTCGCGATTTCCATGTTGGCTTCCAGCACTTTTTTCGCCTGCTGCGGATTGCACACTTCGTAGATCAGGCAGTCACGGTCAAATTCGACACCCTTTTCTTTCAGTTTGGCTTTGAGGTCGTGTACGGCAAGGACACCGAACTTGTACTTCTGCCCCGCGGCCTCAAGCGCGGTGGCGACCTCCGGCAGGTCCTTATTGGATTGCACGCGATAGAGCATACAGTTCTCCTTGGTATCGTTTTTTCAGCACGGCCCACGCGCAGCAGGCGAGCCGGCCAGTGGGCGTCAGGGGACGGCTTGAGGGGCGCCGTTCCAGCGGGCCGAAAAACCTTTTACGATCGCGTTCAAGAGCGGACGCCCAGCTTCTGCAGTACAGCCATCATCGGACACCAGGTGGTGAATGCTGACTGGATCAGGTTGACTGCCACGAAGCCGGTGAACAGGAACCACTTGGCGCTCGCGTAATAACCCAGCAGGAGCGTTGCCAAAACGAAAGCCCCTGCAATCAGTCTTAGCCATCGGTTCACATCCATCTTCTTATTCCTCCTTGGGGTTGATTGTGGTGCTTTCGCCCGGTGTGGAGCGGGCTAAATCCTGCGGTTTTTTTCGCAAGCGGCGCGCATGGTAGAAATAAAGCACCGGAATGGCCAGTTGCGAGAGAAGGGTTGACGCAATCGCGCCCGCCATAAGGGAAATCGCCAGCCCTTGGAAGATGGGATCAAAAATGATCACGAAGGACCCCGCTACCACCGCGGCGGCGGTGAGCAGGATGGGCCGGAAGCGGACGGCGCCGGCCTCAATCACCGCCTGCTCGGCAGACAAGCCTTGCTGCATGCGGAGGTCGGCAAAATCCACCACAATAATCGAATTGCGCACGATGATGCCTGCCCCAGCGATGAACCCAATGATCGACGTGGCCGTGAAAAACGCACCCATCAGGGCGTGGGCAGGCAGTATGCCAATCAGCGTCAGCGGGATGGGCGCCATAATCACCAGGGGCACACGGAAGGATTGGAACCAGGCAACCACTATCACGTAAATCAAAATCAGGGCCACGGCAAAGGCGAACCCCAGGTCGCGGAACACGTGGTAGGTGATGCGCCATTCGCCATCCCATTTGAAGGCGATTCGGTTGGTAAAGAACGGATAGGCGGTCCAGTAGCGCTCGATCGATTTTCCACTGGCCGCGCGCAATGAGTTGAGCGCCTTGCCCATCTTGAGCATGGCGTAGATGGGGCTTTCTTGCTGGCCAGCGACATCTCCGGTGACATAGACCACGCGCTTCAGGTTCTCATGGTAAATGCTCTTTTCGATGGTTCCGTCGTCAATGCGGGTCAGCTCACTGAGGGGAACCAGCGTGCCGCCCGGCGACATCACGCGCAGCTCGCCCAGGCTGGTGACCGTGCTGCGGTCGGCGCGGGGCAGCCGCAGGAAGATATCAACGTCTTCTCTCTCATCCGGCAGATGGGCGAGACCGGCCACCGCGCCGCTCAACCCCAGCCGCAGGGTCTGGGCAATCTGATCGTCACTGATTCCGTTCAGCGCGGCCTTCTGTTTGTCGACCACAAAGCGGAATTCCTTCTCGGGGGCTTCGACGGACCAGTCCACATCCACCACTCCGGGCGTTCGCCGGAATATTTCGCGAACCTGGCGCGCTGCAGCGATTTGCTGTGCATCACTGGGACCGAAAATTTCCGCCATCAATGTGGCGTAGACGGGCGGTCCGGGGGGGATTTCCGCCACTTTGAGTTTGGCCCCGTAGCGTGCGCCAATCGGATCAATCGCCAAACGAACGCGCTTGGCGATTTCGTGGCTCTGGGAGGAGCGCCGCTGCTTGGGAAGCAGGTTCACCTGGACGTCAGCCTGGTTGGCGCCGCGTCGCAGAAAGTAATGCCGCACCAGACCATTGAAATTGTAGGGTCCGGCCGTGCCGGCGTAAACCACGTAATTGGCCACTTCCGGCTCCCGTGCGGCGCGTTGGGCGACCTCGCGCGTGACCCGCGCGGTCTGCTCCAGCGTCGTGCCCTCGGGCATGTCCACAATAATTTGAAACTCACTCTTGTTGTCAAAGGGCAGCATCTTGACCCAGACGATCTTCAAGAGAGGCAAAGAAAGAGCCGCCAGGAGCAGGAATATGACGCCCGCCAGGAACAGTCGCCGCTTGCGCGCATTCAGGATCAACGGGGTGACCAGCCGGCGGTAGATGCGTACGGTCCAGCCCTCCGGCGGTTCTTCTGCTTCCCGAGGGTTCTGGCCCGCTTTGGCGAGCATCCGAATGGCTGCCCACGGCGATAGCGCCAGGGCGATAAACAACGAAAAGACCATGGCCACCGAGCCGCCAACCGGAATCGGCCGCATGTATGGACCCATCAGACCGCCAACAAAAGCCATCGGCAGTATGGCCGCGATCACCGCTAGAGTGGCCAGCGCCGTGGGGTTGCCCACCGCATCGACCGCTTCCACCGCCACATCGGCCAGCGGCCGGTTCTTGTTTTCGGGAAGATGAAAATGGCGCGTAATGTTTTCCACCACAACAATGGCGTCATCCACCAGAATGCCGATCGAGAAGATGAGCGCGAACAGCGTGACACGGTTGAGCGTATAGCCGTCCATGAAGTAAATGAATAAGGTCAGCGCCAGCGTGACCGGCACCGCCGCCAGCACCACCATCGAAGACCGCCAGCCGAGGGCGAGCGCGATGAGCGCGGTAACCGCCAGGGTGGCGATCAACAGGTGTTCGAGCAGTTCATTGGATTTTTCCTGAGCGGTCGCGCCGTAATTGCGCGTAATGGTGACGTGCACGCCCGAAGGGATGACCGTGCCTTTGAGGCCGTCCACCTTAGTCAGCACGCGGTTCACAATGGCGACGGCATTGGTTCCTTTCCGTTTCGAGACGGAAAGCGTGACCGCCGGGAAATCGCCGATCGGGCTTGCCACCCGTTCGCTTGAGCCGCGCCCCAGTCCGAACAGGACGTAATCCGACGGTTCGGCTGGGCCGTCTTGGATCGTGGCGATATCGCGCAGGTAAACCGGATGGCCAGAATTCACGCCCACCACCACGCTGCCCACGTCTTCGGCGCTGTGGAGGAACGTGCCGGTCTCGACGCGGGATTCCTGATTGTTGGAGGCGAATGCGCCTGACTGCAACCGCTGGTTTGACTGCTGAAGCGCAGGAACGATCGCCGCGGGCGCTAGACCTCGAGCCGCCATCTTTCGCGGGTCAAAGACGACGCGGATCTGGCGCTGTTCACCGCCTGTGAAATGGGTGATGGAGACGTCGTTAATGCTTTGAATTTGATGTTCCACTTCCGCCGCCACACGGCGCAGCGTGTAACTGTCGTAGCGGTTGCTCCAGAAAGTGAGCGCCAGCGCCGGCACATCGTCGATCGAGCGGGGTTTGATGAGAGGCTTCGAGGCGCCGGGCGGAATGGCGTCAAAGTGAGAGTAAAGCTTGCTATACAACTTGACGATGGATTGCTCTTGGTTTTCGCCCACTTTGAAGCGCACGATCACCAGGCTGAGCCCGGGCCGCGTCGTGGAATATACGTACTGGACTCCGGGAATCTCCCAGATCAGTTTTTCCTCCGGTGTCGTGACTCGCTTTTCGGTTTCTTGGGCCGTCGACCCGGGCATCTGGATGAACACATCCATCATCGGCACGACAATCTGCGGGTCTTCCTCGCGCGGCGTCTCCAGCACCGCAAAGACGCCCAGCAGCAGCGCGAAGATCATCAGCAGCGGCGTCAGTTTGGAGTTAATAAAGAAGTGGGCGATGCGGCCGGCCACGCCCAGCTTGCCGCTTTTCATTGCGCCTCCACGCGCGAGCCATCGCTCAGGCGATCCAAATCAGACACCACAATCTTCTCCCCCGCTGCCAGTCCGGAAACGATTTCGGTCCGACCGGCGGCGGCCTCGCCGGTTTTCACCAGACGGTAATGGGCCACATTCTGGGCGTCGATCACAAACACGCCCGCCAATTCGCCGTGGTCCACAATTGCCGCCTCCGGGATGAGCATTTCCTGGCGCTGGCGGATGGGAAAGCTCGCAGCGCCGTATTCTCCGGACCGGCACGGACAGTTTTGAGGCAGAGAAAACTTGACAATAAAGTTGCGGCTGGCCGGATCAGCCGCCGGCACAATTTCCGCAACACGCCCGGCCAGTGCGCTTTCGCCCACCGTGACGCGGACTGGCTGTCCAAGCCTCACCAGCGGTTGGTAGCGTTCCGGCACGCCCGCCACCAACCGGTAATGGGAAGGGTCTTCGATGGTGATGATCGGCGTTCCTGGCATGACCAGCGTGCCCACATCCACATTTTTTGCGGTCACGATGCCATCGAGTGGGGAGACGATGCGGGTATAAGTGAAGAGGGCGTGCGCGGCGGCCTGCTGCGATTGCGCTTGATCGACGGCTGCAGCGGCTTGCTGGGTTTGGGCCTGGAGCCCAGCCACATGCGCGGCGGCGGCCTTGTAGCGGGTTTCGGCTTGGTCCAGTTCCTGCCGGCTCACGGAACTTTTTTCCCACAAGCCCTGGTAGCGATGGAAGGTGATTTCCGCCATGTGCAATTCCGCTTGAGCTCCGGCCAGCGATTGTTGAGCCTCGGCGCCGCCCTGGCGGGCAGCTTCCACACCCTGCTGCGCCGCGCGCCATTGCGCCGCCACAGCGCGGTCGTCAAGCAGCGCCAGCAACTGTCCTTTGCGCGCGCGGTCACCGGGCCGCACGCTGATTGCTTTTACGGCCGCGCCGAGCTGCGAGCCCAGGATGCTCGTGGTCTGGGACTCGACCGTCCCGACCGCCCGGTAAAGCTGGGGCACGGCTTGCGTCTGCACGACAAGAGTTCCTGCCGGTACGGATTGGGACGATGGTTTTGTTCCGCCCACCGGCGCCCGGTTGCACGAAACCAGGGCAGCGGCGGCCAGCACGACGGATAGAGTGAATGGAAGGCTTTTGTTCATCGGGGTCTTGCACTCCTCGTTCAATGGGTGCTGGGGGTCCATAGCGTGATCGCTGGCGATTGTGGTCCAAGCTCACCCGTAGCCAGCTCCAGCGCGGCGACGCCAAGCTGGTAGTCATAGAGCGCGTTCAGATAGCTCTGCTGCGCGGAGGCATAGGCCGTCTCCCCCTGCAGGGTGTCCAAGATTGTCGCGAGCCCTGCCTCATAGCGGTTCTGGACGATCCGCAGGCTTTCCTTCGCCTGCGAAGCCGCGTCCACGAGCACTCCGGTCTTCTGCTTTGCGGCATGAAGGTTTAAGTAGGCTTCCCGCACCTGCAGACGTACATGGGAAGCCATTTGCGCCAGGAGCGCCTCGCTTTGCCGCTGGCGATAAAACGCTGAGGCCATGCGTGCGCGGTCGCTTCCCCCATGGAAAATGTTGAAATTGAGGGTGACGCCTGCGGTCCAGTTCTGGCCTCCGGCGCTTGCGAGCGCCAGACTGTCGCGATCCCAAGCTGCAAAGGCGCTAACCGTAGGCAGAAAAGTGTTACGAGCCATGGAAACGGCGTTGGCGGCCCTGGATCGGCGGGATTCCGCCTGCCGGTAATCCGGCCGCAGGCTCAGTGCCCGGTTTTCAAGGTCAGCCAGGCTGCCGGGTTGGAACTGTTCGCTTTGGATTGATCCCGCGACCGAGTGGGTAGTGTCCTCCGGCAATCCCACGGTCTCATCCAGTGTGGCGTCGGCGATGGCCAATGCATTTTCTGTGTCGATCAGCTCTTGCTCGCTCCGGGCCAATTGGGTACGGGCACTCAGGATGTCCGAAGGCACGGTGAATCCTTGTTTCTCGCGGGCTTCGGCGCGACGGAGATCCGCAGTGGATTCCTTGACTGCTGTCTGGGCTACGCGCAAGCTTTCCTGAGCGCGCTGGAGATTCAGGTAGTCTTCGATAGTCTCAAAGATGACCTCTTGCCGGGTCCGGTCACGCGACTGGCGGGCGCTTTCTGCCTTCAGGCGGGCGTCTCGAATACGCCGGCTGGATTGCCCGGCGTCGTACAAGGGTGCCGAAGCCGCGAATTCGGTTTGGAAATTATTGAGCGGCAGCGGTGCGTTGAGCAAATTCAGCCGAAAATCCGCCGCCCCAAATCGCTGCTGGGTGAGCAACGTTCCGAAGACGTAAACCGGGTTATTGCCGCGCGAGAAGCCCTCTCGAAAGTCGGCGCGAGGAAGCCGTGCCGCCTCCGCCGCCGCGATGCCCTGGTCGACCGATTTGGCATAAGCCGCCGAGGCCTGGACGGCAGGATTATTCTTCAAGGCCAGTTGGACGGCATCCTGCAACGTCAGGCGGGCAACATTGGATTGAGCCCGGCACATACCAGTCAATGCTACCGTTAGCAGGAGGAGAAAAGCGCGCTTAGTGGCGGCGGGTCGAAGCATGGTCAATGCGCAACCTCCTTCATATAGATAGGGTTATCGCCCGGCTCTGCACGGAACTTTCTCTGCGGCGCCTGAAGCGTCCGAAACTGTAGTCTCTCTGCACCCATTTTGTGATCCGAAGCGTCCTTGCGCTTCGCCGCCCCCCTAAACTAAGTACCACCTTTCGCAATTACGGTGACGTATTCTTGCAACGGTTTTGAACACCCCCTCACCCCCAGCCCCTCTCCCCGCTTGCGGGGAGAGGGGCTGGGGGTGAGGGGGTGCGAGAATACGTGAGCGAATTTACGAAACGCTGCACTAAGCTTTTCACGCTGCTAACTGAATAAATGCAATTTGCAGGCGGAGGTAACAAAAAATCGCAGGATTTTCAGGTCTCAATTCTAATCTTCCGGGTAGGGTGACCCGCTCGGGGTGGCCGCCGTCACATGACAGCGAGCGGAGAATGCAGATTACGGATGGAAAACTGGAGGAAACGCGGGGGAACAATCCCCCTTTCTGAGGCCTTGCAAGGTCCCGTATTCGCCGGGTCATGTGGACCGGGTGGTGGAGAGAATGAGATGTGCTCAGCCAGGAGGAGGCTCCTAAATGTTACAATTAGACATCGTTTATGAACCCTCTAGTTGAGCAAGCTCTGAAGGACTGGAAGGCAGGTGGGCCGGAAGGCGGCCAGCGAGCGATCGAATCACTCGCATCAAGCGCCTATTCTTTCGCGATGAAAGTGTGCGGGAATGTGGAGGATGCTGAAGACATCGCTCAGGAAACCATGATGCGCCTGGCGCCTGCTCTTAAAGGCTTTGATGATCCACGCGCGCTCGGAGTCTGGCTCTATAAAGTGGCGCGCACCCGCTGTCTGATGAGCCGCCGGACCAGCAAGTTCGCCCCGGCCGGAACCCTCTCCCTGGGCGAGCTGATGCCAGATTCAGATCACACCCGGATCGCCGCGCCGTGGCCCGACAGCCCCGAAACTATTGCGTTAAAGGAGGAATTGCGGAAGCAACTGGAAGGCGCCGTGCGCCACCTGCCCAAGCCATACCGGCTTGTCCTGCTGTTGCGCGACATGGAACAACTGGATACGCGGGAAACAGCGCGGGCCCTTGGCATCTCCGCTGCGACGGTCAAGATGCGGCTGCACCGGGCAAGGCTTTTTGTGCGCAACGGTCTTGACAGCTACTTCCGCTCCGCTGATGCCACACCGAAACCCAAAACGAACACCGGATCCAAAGTGTAAACGCATTTTCGCGGCGCTTTCCGAGTTTCTGGATGGCGACATGGCTCCGGCCCGCCACCGCGAACTGGAGCGCCATCTGAAGGACTGCAAGAACTGCGGCGAATTTCTCCAGACGCTGAAAGCGACCATCCATGCCTGCCGCTATTACGGAGCGGTTTATCCTGCTGAGATTTCCCCAAGCCTGAAGTCGGCTTTGCGCCGCAAGCTGGCGAAAGCCCTCACTGAGAGTGGAAGGTAAAGTTCACCGTTGCGGTCTTATCGGCCTCAACCGTCACCTCGCTCTCCTGCGTGCCAAAGGTGGCCGTCCACGCTTCCAGCGTGTAATGGCCGGAAGGCAATCCCTTGAGGATGAAGGTTCCGTCCTTGCCAGTGACCGCGTAGAACGGATTGGTGGTAACGCCGATATAGGCTTTCATCCACGGGTGTTGGTTGCACTTGACGGGAATCATGATCTCCGGGTGCAGGAATCTCCGGATGAAAGCCGGGCTCCCCGGCTGTTGTGACACGTTCCAGGAACGGTTATTCTTGGCCATAATGTGGATATTGTGGGTGGTGGGATCCTGCGATAACACCTGAAGAGGTTGCCCCACCATAATGCCCAGCACGTGCGGCTGGTATTCGCAGCGCTGTTGGTCGAGCGTGACGGGCGTGGACGGTGTCTTGAACGTTGCGTCCCCCAGCCCCTGCTTCACGTAAATGAAGACGTTGGGCAACGTGCCGTTGGAATTCACCCTGCCGTCCTCGGGATAGACCGTGCTCTTTTGCTCCGAGGCGCAGACGCGGTCCTGCGCCATGCTGATTTGGGGCAGCTTGGGCTTGGTACCCTGAAAAGACACCTTGCCCGTGACGCCGCCGGTTCCAGCGGCGGGGCGCGGAGCAGCTCCTTGTGCCGGCACACCATATCCTATCAGGATCAAGCTGATGGCCAGCGCCTTCATCCCGATCATTTTGTTTGCAGCCATATTGCACCCCATTTGGTAGTTTCGCACCACGGCCAGCGCCGGTCAAAGACTGCTCTTAACATTATCATCCTAAGCGCTCTCTCGCACGTCTGCTAAAACACAAACCAAGCAATGAGATAGATCGAATTATTGGCCGAGGCGTTCCGCCCCGCGCCATCATAATTGGTTCCCATGCCGTTGAAATTCAAATAGCCGGTATACTGCAACCCGAGCTGGATGTTTTGCACCGGCCAGTAGGAAGCATTCAGGATGTATCCGTTCGCTTTCGGGCTGCCGCTGGCGCTGCCGCTCACTGGCGCCGAAGCGTACAAAATTGGATCGGTGGTTCCGCTCATGGCAAAAGGACCCACATCGAACGAATATTTGTTCCCGATGTGATACACAGCATCAAGGTGTTCGAAGTTCAGGTCGTGCGAAGCAAACGCGGCCCCGCCCGCGGCAAGTGTCCCCAGCAGATTGGAGGTTTCATGGATATAGTTGCCATGCACCGTCAACAAGTCGTTACGGTTTTTCAACGGGATCGTATGTTCCCACTGAAAGTCCGCGCCCACGTCGGTATAGTAGTCTCTGGGCCCCAGGACTGCACCGGGTGTCGACGCAAGGTGGATGCCAAAACTTCCCACTTCCAGGTAGTCGTTGCCATGGGTCTGCTGCCACGCCACCCGCCAGTAAGGAGCGACACCTTGAATATTGAATCCAAAACCCGTGCCGGGGTTTGGCTGCGAGACGCCGAGATGATCCGAGCGGTAGATCGTGACAGCACCGTAAAGGTGTTGATCGAACATCGCGTAGCCTCCAAACCCGGCGACGTCTTGGGCAAGTCCGCCATTGATGACGGGACCTGCCAACGGGGAAGGCGCGGCGTCGGCGCTCACCCACGGAAAACCCCATGCCGGAGTGTCACTCCATAGATCCTCGACGGTGGGATTGTTATTGAAGTCGATCCCGTAAACCAAATCCTTGCCGGCCAATTTGGTATCGTTGGCATAACGAATGTCTGTATTATCCCAACTGAAGTGGTCCGACTGGCCATCATAAGACACTTGGATGAAGCTGCCAATGTGAGCTGACATGGCGCCGGCAAGAAACAAGCTGGCGCTTTGAGGCAGCTCAAAGCTCCCATTCTGGGTTAGCGGTTGGGGACGCATGGTGGTGGTGTTCGAAATCGTAAATTGAGCCGAAAGCGGCAACTCGCTGAGAAGACTGAGCGGAGATGTCCCACGGCCCGGCTTGGCGGTGATGGTCTTGATGCCGACCATGGTGTAGCCGTTGAGCTTGAACGTACGTCCGAGTGGCGTGAGCTCGGGCGGTGTTGTATGACAGGCGCTGCACGTCAGGCCCGTCTGCCGGGCATAGCTCGGCACCGCCTCAACCCGGGTGGCCCGGAACAACAGGCCAAAGAAACCCACCGATAAAGACAGGAGGGTAAGAAACCAAAAGAATCTTTCTCCGCGGCTCATCGCATCATCTCCTTACCTCCAACGGCCTAAGGCAAAAAACACTCTATATGCTTCTTATGGCTGCGCGAAGCTGCCTGGCCGCCGGTTCACGACCGGATTCGACGTAAAATCCCTCAACATAGGAAAACCGAATACCCTCTGCTTCTCATGTTTCTTAAAAGTGAATTTAACAGGGGCGAACGGCGGGGTTCTGTGATTACGATCACGCTCCAATGTGAGCCCAGTCACAACGAGGTTGGATCATTGTGATTCCCGGCGCCAAGTCAAACCGGCCCCCGCTGACTCGTACATCGGCATTGATTGTCTCTTAAGGCTACCTTCAGGAACATCGAGCATGGCATAAGCTAATTTGCAGCCCAACCTCCGGCGTTTATACTTTCAAGTAATGGCTATATGTTAAACATCCTCCTCGGCACTGTCAAGCCCATACCGGTTTACCTTCCACCCTGAACCGGATTTTTCACCGGGATGGGGAAATGTTGGGGAATGAACGGAAGGGCGGATTCGCTAAAATTCCCAGACTGAGGAAATGTAGAAACTCTACCTCGGGTTGAAGCGCCGCCTTTCGCTTCTCTGTGGTGAGGAATCCGGGATCGGTGTGAGGTGGATTACCGGGTATTTTTCCAGCGTGGAACTGGCTCGCACAGACATACCCAGACGGTATCCCATCCGGGATTACGGCAGCAGGCCGCATTCCCAGTCAACGCGGTCTTTCCCCATGGGGCTGGCCAGGCTCTTGCGGGCATTAGGAAGTCACTTCCGGCTCATCCTGCATGATGTAATCTCGGGGCGCGCCGGGAACGCTGTATTCGTAAGCACCGCGGTAGACCACCGGCTGCTTTCCTGGGAAATTATTTCGGGGCGGCGGCGAAGGGACCGTCCACTCCAGGGAGCAGGCATCCCATGGATTCGGAGCAGCAGGCTGTCCCCGGCGCAAGCTCCAAAGGAAATTCAGAACAAACAGCAACTGGCCCGCCGCAGTGACAAACGCCGCGACCGAAATGAAAACCTGAAGGTGTTGCAGGGGGGCGAAAAAGCGGGCGCCAGTCAGCGTGGCGTACCGCCTCGGCTCCCCAGCGAGTCCCAGAAAGTGCATGGGCATGAAGGTGCAATAGACGCCGATGAAAGTGACCCAGAAGTGAATGCGCCCCAGCGTTTCGTTCATCATGCGCCCGAACATCTTGGGAAACCAGAAATAAGTCGCGGCGAAGATGCCAAACACCCCCGCCGCACCCATCACGATGTGAAAATGGGCGACGATGAAATAGGTGCCGTGGAGATAGAGGTCCAGCGGAGGCTGGGCGAGCAGGAGGCCGGTGAGTCCGCCCGTGACAAAGAGCGAAACAAATCCGATGGCAAAAAGCATCGCGGCGGTGAGACGGATTTTCCCTCTCCAAAGCGTTCCCAGCCAACTGAACGTCATCGCGGCGGACGGAACCGCGATCACCATGGTGAGTGTGGCGAAGCTCATCGCCAAGGAGGGGTTCATTCCGCTCGCAACCATATGCTGGCCCCAGACCGCGAAGCTCATCGCCGCAATCGCGAGAAAAGCATAGACCGTGGCACGGTAGCCAAAGACCGGCTTGCGAGAAAAAACCGAAAGCATTTGCGAGGTGATGCTCATTCCCGGCAGAATTGTGATGTACACCTCGGGATGGCCGAAGAACCAGAAGAGATGCTGCCACAACAATGGTGACCCTCCGCCTTGGGTCATGAGCTGATCGCTCACGACCAATCCCGCCGGAATGAAGAAGCTGGTACCGGCCAGATGGTCGAGAAGAAGCAAAGAGTCAGCGGCGAGCAGAACCGCAAAAGAGAGGAGCACCAGGATGGCCGAAATAAACCATGCCCAGACAGTCAGGGGCGTGCGCATCATCATCATGCCGCGGGTGCGCAGCAGGAGCGTGGTCACGATGAAATTCAGGGCTCCCAGGAGGGATCCCACGCAGAAGACCGCTATGGAGACGAGCCACAAAGTCTGTCCCAGACCTTCGCCAGGTCCGGCGATCGAGCCCACGGCGCTTAAGGGCGTATAGGCCGTCCAGCCGCTGATCGGCGGCCCGTCACCAACAAAGAGCGTGGAAAGCAGAATCATGAAGGAAGCCAGGGTGAGCCAGAAGGAAAGCATGTTGAGCCTGGGAAAGGCCATTTCGCGGGCGCCAATTTGAAGGGGAAGAAGGTAATTTCCAAAAGCGCTCTGCGGAACGGTGGTGAGGACAAAAAAGATCATCAAGGTACCGTGCAGCGTGAGCAGTGAAAGATAAAACTCCGGCGTCATCACGCCACCGGGCGCGCCCAAAGGCCATAGCCGTCCGAGCAACGGTACCGCCGCCTGGGGCCACGCAAGGTGTAACTTCATAAGAACGGAGAGAATGGTTCCAATTCCAACAGCCAGGAACCCGAGCAGGTAATACTGAACCCCGATCACCTTGTGATCCGTGCTGAAGACGTACTTCCGCAAAAAGGGGCGCGGCGCTTGCGGCTGGAGCGCAGAGAGAATCTGAGCCTCAGGCATGGCAGGAAATTCCATTCACTGGAAGAATACCTTTTACTTGCTTATTGCTGCTCCGCCTTTTTACGCAGCCATTCTTGAAAGCCCCGGCCGGTCATCACCACCAGATCCGCATGCATCTTGTAATGGCCCATGCCGCAGAGTTCGGAGCAGATAATTTTGTAGCGCCCGATGCGAGTGGCGGTGAAGTGAATCGGAATGGCCCTGCCTGGCACTAAATCCTGGTTCAGACGCAGCTCGCGCACGAAGAAGGAATGGATCATGTCCTTGGAGCGAAGGATCAGCGTCACCGGACGGTTCACGGGGATGGCAAGCGTTGTCGTGACAATGTCATCGCGCGAGGCCAGGTCGTGCTGGCGATCGAGACCCAGATAGTTTCCCATGCCGTCACTCATCAGATCGGGGTGAGGGGGTCCAAACCGGCCATCGGGTCCGGGATAGCGGAAATACCAGGCGAATTGCTCGCCCCACACCTCAACCCGCATGGCTCCCGGCGCCGGTCCCTGGAACGGAAAACCAGCCCAAAGGCGATAGCCCGTCCAGCCCAGCCCGAGAAACAGCACGGTAGCAGTTACCGCCCAGGCGCCCTCCAATATATTGTTGCCCCGGGAAAACGTGGCCTGCGCGCCGCTCCTGCTGCCGCGATAATGCCAGGCGAAATAGGCCAGTGTAAGCTGGGCCGCAGCAAAGAGAATTCCACAGACGATCCACGTGAGGTTAAATTGTACGTCGATGCGGGATGCGAGCGTGGAAATCGGGGACGGAAACCACCAGGGATGAAACACAAAAAGCCCGCAGGTGGCCAGGGTGATGCACGTTATCGCCAGCGCAACCGCAAGCGCCATCCTCAATGCTCCCGCCGCCCATTTTCCCCGAAACAGCCAGCCCGGAGTGTAACACAACGGCTCGAAACGAGAAATCGACGCTAACGCTCGGCAGTGGTGCGTTTCGGCGGCTGTAGCGGCGGTCTCTGACCGCCGGAAACTATTGAAAAATATAGCTCGGCGGTCAGAGACCGCCGCTACAGCAGCGAAAATGTACCACTACCGGTTCCGGCGGCCAATTGACAACCGAGCTTAACCAAAGCCTCGACGTGCTCTTGCTCGCGCAGCGCGATCATGATTTTTGACATGCCTGTTCCTCCTCCAAGCAAGCTGCTGATTCAGGGGTGCGGAATCTTCAGGATGCACCGCAACGAGTCGCGGGCGATGAGCAACTCCTCGTTGGTGGGAATCACCCACAGGCGCGTGGCGGCGGCTTCGCTGCTGATTTCCCGTGCGACGCTGGCGGGCTGTTCATTCTTCTGCGAGTCAAGCCGGACACCGAGGGCGCCAAGTGAAGCGCAGATTTGAGCGCGAATGGCGGCTGCGTTCTCGCCAATGCCCCCGGTAAAGATGATCGCGTCTGCGCCGCCGAGCACCACGAAGTACGCTCCGATGTACTTGGCAACGCGGTAGCAGAACACCTCAATGGCAAGGCGGGCAAGAGGATTGCCCTGCTCTCGGGCGCCCAGCAAGTCCCGCATGTCATTCGAGACACCGGAAATCCCCAGAAGGCCACTGCGTTCGTTGAGCATCGCATCCACTCTTTGCATGTCCATCGTATCCCGCTTGGCAAGGTGGAATACAGCGCCGGGATCAAGATCGCCCGAACGCGTTCCCATCACCAATCCTTCGAGCGGCGTAAAGCCCATCGAGGTGTCCACGGACTTGCCCCTATCGATGGCGCACACCGAGCAACCGTTTCCCAGGTGGCAGGTGATGAGCTTGAAAGCCTCGGGCTTCGCCGCATGAAGCTGGGCAAAGTGCCTGGAGACGTAGCGGTGCGAGATGCCGTGAAAGCCGTAACGGCGAATCTTGTCCCGCGTGTAGCAGACGTAAGGAAGGCCATAAAGGTAGGCACGGGGCGGCAGGGTTTGATGGAAAGCCGTATCGAATACGGCGACGTGCACCGCGGCCGGCAACAACTCTCGAGCGGCCTCGTAGCCTTTCAAATTGTGAGGATTGTGCAAAGGGGCCAAGTCGCTCAAACTCTCAATTTCGCGCACCACCGCCTCATCCATCCGCACCGATTGATGAAAGCGCTCCCCGCCGTGAACCACCCGATGCCCAACTGCCTCGATTTCCTCCAGCCGGACCGAGGCGCCTTCAGCCGCCTTCATCGCTTCCAAGGCCTCACGAATGGCGTCCTGGAACCCGGCGATGGGCCGGGCGGTCTCCGCCTTGTGTCCCGCCACATCGCAGGTGATCCGCGCATCACCGCTCCCGATCCTCTCAACTTCGCCGCGCGCCACCAGGCGGTCCTGGTTCGCGGCGATCTGCTCGGGGCTGGTCTCAATCAACTGGAACTTCAGCGAAGAGCTGCCACAATTGAGAACCAGTATTTTCATGAGAAGCCAGGCTCCGGCGCCGTGATGTTCCTTTCGTTGTCACCTTCACGCGAGCGGGTTCCACGTGGCCCGTGCAGAAGCGGGATTCCCGCTTCCGCGGGAATGACGACCTTGGCGGGCTCGACTAACCGAGGTCTGTTCGGCGCCAGGCGCTTAATGCTTCCATTTCCATTCCTTGATTTCCGGCAGATCATCGCCGTGTTGCGTAATGTATTGCTCGTGTTCCGCAAGTTTATTGCGCAGCTTCTGCCGGAGGTGGGCTCCCACGTTCCGGATGCGCGGCACACGGTCGATCACGTCCATCACCAGGTGGAAGCGGTCAATCTCATTCAAAACACACATGTCGAAGGGCGTCGTAGTCGTTCCCTCCTCCTTATACCCGCGCACGTGAATCTTTTGGTTGCTACGGCGATAGACCAACCGGTGGATCAGCCACGGGTATCCATGAAAGGCGAAGATGATGGGCTGGTCGGCCGTAAAGATCGAATCATACTCCTTATCCGCCAAGCCGTGCGGGTGCTCAGTGGAAGGCTGCAGGGTCATAAGATCGACGACGTTGACGACGCGAATCTTAACGCCGGGCAGTTCGTGGCGCAGGATGTCAACCGCCGCCAGGGTTTCAAGGGTTGGAACGTCCCCGGCGCAGGCCATCACCACGTCGGGCTCGGCGCCCTCATCGTTGCTGGCCCAATCCCAGATGCTGACGCCCGCCGCGCAATGCCGCACCGCCGTGTCCATATCGAGCCACTGCAACTCGGGCTGCTTGCCGGCAATGATAACGTTCACATAATTCCTGCTGCGCAGGCAGTGATCCGCAACGGAGAGCAAGGTGTTGGCGTCCGGTGGCAGGTAAACGCGAACAATCTCAGCTTTTTTATTCACCACGTGATCGATGAAGCCGGGATCCTGGTGGCTGAAGCCGTTGTGATCTTGCCGCCAGACGTGCGAGGTGAGCAAATAATTGAGCGAGGCAATGGGCTGGCGCCAGGGAATGCAGCGGGTGACTTTGAGCCATTTCGCGTGCTGGTTGAACATCGAATCGATAATGTGAATGAAGGCTTCGTAACAGGAGAAAAAGCCGTGGCGACCGGTCAACAGATACCCCTCAAGCCACCCCTGGCACATGTGCTCGCTCAGCACTTCCATGACGCGGCCGTCCGGGGCGACGTGATCGTCTGATGGCAGGATTTCCGCGGTGGAGACGCGGTTCGTCACATCAAACAGAGCGCCCAGCCGGTTGGAGTTGGTTTCGTCCGGCCCCACCACGCGGAAATTCCGGTTTTCCTCGTTCAGCTTCATCACGTCGCGAAGGAATTGGCCCAGGATGCGCGTCGATTCCGCGCTGATCGCGCCGGGTTTCGTCACCGCCACGCCGTAGTCCCGGAAATCCGGCATGCGGAGGTCCTTGAGCAGCGTCCCGCCATTGGCGTGAGGATTTGCCCCCATGCGGCGGGAGCCTTTTGGAGCCAGTTCACGCAGCTCTGCGATGAGGCTGCCGTTCTTGTCGAAGAGCTCCTCGGGCTTGTAACTCCTCATCCACTCTTCGAGCCTCTTCACGTGCTCGGGGTACGTCGACAGCTCCGCCAGCGGCACCTGGTGGGAGCGAAAAGAGCCTTCCACCGGCTTACCATCGACCTCTTTCGGCCCTGTCCAACCCTTTGGAGTGCGCAGGATGATCATGGGCCACTGCGGCCGATGGATAAAGCCTTTGGCACGGGCATCCCGCTGGATAAACTGGATTTCGGCCAGCGCCGCGTCGAGCGTAGCGGCCATCAACTGGTGCATGGTCTCGGGTTCGCTGCCTTCGACGTAGTAAGGGTTATAGCCGTATCCTCTGAACAATTGATCGAGCTCTTCTCGCCCGAGACGCGCTAGCACGGTCGGGCCTGCGATCTTATAACCATTCAGGTGCAAAACTGGCAGCACCGCTCCGTCGCGCGCCGGATTGAGGAATTTGTTGGAATGCCAGCTCGCAGCACACGCGCCCGTCTCTGCCTCGCCATCTCCTACCACACAGCAGACCAGCAGGTCAGGATTATCAAAAGCGGCCCCATAGGCGTGCAACAAGCTGTAACCGAGTTCCCCTCCCTCGTGAATCGAGCCGGGGGTTTCCGGCGCCACGTGGCTTGGAATACCGCCAGGAAACGAGAACTGCTTGAAGAGTCTCTTTAATCCCTCAGCGTCCTCGGAAATGTGCGGATAATATTCCGAGTACGTGCCTTCGAGGTAGGTGTTGGCCACTAAGCCCGGCCCTCCGTGTCCAGGACCGGTGACGAAGATCGCGTTCAGGCCGGTCAGCCGGATCAGGCGGTTCATATGCGTATAGACAAAATTCAGACCCGGTGTTGTACCCCAATGGCCGAGCAGCCTCGGCTTCACGTGGTCAAGCTTCAGGGGCTCACGCAGCAGCGCATTTTCCATCAGGTAAATCTGGCCCACCGATAGATAATTTGCCGCACGCCAGTAGGCATTCATCTTGCGAACTTCGTCGGGCGTGAGGGGCTTGGCCGGAAGAGAATTTGTCCCTTGCATCTGCGACACAACCTCCTACGATTAGCCCGGATTTCTCACCACGGAGAGCGCGTGGGCGGGGTTTCAACCCCGCCCTTCCGTTCATTTCCCAACATTCGCCCATCTTGGTGAAAATCCGGGTTAAGATTCATCGGCCGCGGCGGCCGGCTCCTTCACTGATCATACACCGTCTCCGCCCGATGGAATCCTCACACCCCCGGCACCCAGCCCGCCCGTTACGTTCGCCTTGAATTCTCGGGGGCAAACGGCATCAAGTGTGTACCGCAAGGACGGGACACGGTCCCAATTGAATCACGCGATGCGCGGTCGATCCGAACACGGACAAGTCTGCCACCCCGCCTCCGCGTACCCCCATCACCACCAAGTCAGTCTGCTGCTCGGCCGCAGCCTGTATGATTTGAACATAAGCCTTGCCGGCGCGAAGCATCGGTTTCACTGTACACCAAGCCAGCGTTTCAGGCGGAATGGGCGCCAGCAATTCCTTCCGCATCTCCTCCTTCTTGTTCTCAGAATCTTCCTGTGGCAGGTCCTCGAGTACGTGCAACAACGTCAACTCGGCTTGATACTCCTGGGCGAAGGAAAGAGCATACGGCAACGCATGCAAAGAGGATGCGGAAAAATCCGCGCAGAATAAAATCCTTTGCACGTGCACCGGCTCTTCAGGGAGCTGGGGGTCCACAAAGCTGTGCTCCGGCTTCCGCACCGCCAGCACGGGACAGGGCGAACGGCGCAAAACGGATTCCGTTACGGAACCCATCACCAGGCGGTCCAGGCCGCGGCGGCCGTGCGTACCCATCACAATCAGATCGGCATGATTTTCGCGCGCGAATGCCAGAATGGAATCGGGCACAAATCCTTTGTGTACCACCGTTTCTGTCTGCACGCCTCTTCCCGCGTACCGGCCGGTCATTTCGCGAAGCCGCTGCTGGGCGCTTTGGCTGAGGTCCATGTAAAGGCTCGCGGCCGCGACTTCCGGGAAGTTGTAATAAGGGTACGTTGCCGCGAGAACCGGAATCACGTGTTCCAGATAGAGCTTCGCCTCATAGTGCCGCGCCAGCGAGTAAGCATACTCATACGCCCTCGCGGCATACTCGGAAAAATCCACAGGGCACACGATTCGCTCAATTTTCAGCATCGTCGTTCGCCTCCTATTGGAATCTTTTCTGGCTGCTCCCATCTTCCGGTTCACTCACCCAGTAACAATTTAGTCTACACCGGGATATGATGGCTGTGACCGGTATCACACCGCAACGACGCTCTAAGCAGCCGAACACTGGCACATTCTTCGTGTCCTCAGAGAGACCACATGCGTCATCGGCGGACCCAATGGCGCTGCCATAAGACTCGGTCTCAAGAGGGCAATGCTCAACTTTAAGGTACACAAGCTGAACTTCTCCTACCACTACTTGTGACCGCACATTGTCAGTTGGCAGCATGTTGTCACATTCCCGTTGTCCGCATACCCCGTTCGATGTGTGTCTGACCAGGCATCGTGTTTGTTATCATGCACTTGCCAATCCTGGTGGGATTTGGCACAACTGTTGCACATCGGTACCACGGGTACCGGTAGTAAAAATGCGGGTTTAATCCTCATCACAATCATCGACTCCGTTTCGAGGTGCCCTGACTAGATCCTATGCCGGGGGAAAGAGGCCGCCATGGAGGAAACAAAGACAGAGAGGATCAAAGCGCTGCTGCTGGCCGTTCCCAGCGATCATTTTGAGAAGCTGGAGAAAGTGTTGAAGCAGCTAGGCATTAAAAGCAGCAGAGCTTCGGGAGTTGCCGAGGCGAACCAAGTCCTTAGCCGGACAGACGTACCTTGGCTGGTTTTCACTGACACTGAGTTGCCGGATGGCAACTGGGAAACGGTTCTTAAGCTGGCGGCGAAAACCGCCGCTCCACCCCGAGTCATCGTCGTCTCGCGCGTCGTGGACCTCAAGCTCTATATCGAGACTCTTACCCAGGGAGCTGACGACTTCATCGTGCCTCCTTTTCTGCTGGATGACGTCGCTTGGGTGGTTCAGGGGGCGATCTTGCATGCCTCGGCGCCTGTTTACCATGCGAAGCACGCTGCCGTTGCGTAGTGCGGGGAGGAGGAGGATTCAACCATGTTGAAAATCACTGTGGAAAACCACCAAAAGCCCATGACGATCTACCTTGCCGGAAAATTGGCAGGCCCCTGGGTGGATGAATTGCAGCGTGTCTGGAAGTCGCTTCGGGGCCAGCGGCCGTCTGAGAATATTCGCGTTGACCTTTCGCAGGTCCTCTTCGTGGATTCCGAAGGCAAGCAGCTCCTCGCTTCGATGTTGGATGAAGGAACCCGGTTCGAAAACCCACAGCTACTGACGCGCTATATCGTGGACGAATTGCAGTCCCCGCGCGCCCACTAAAAGTGATTGGGAGGATGCCATGCGCTCGCCATACGGTTTCGAAATCATCGAAAGCTGTCAGAGTTGCTCTCAGAAGAAGACTGGTTTTTTCTGCGACCTACCTCCGTCCGCTGCGCAGGCGTTCGACGCCATCAAGCTGACGAATGCCTACCCGGATGGCTCCGTCTTGTTCGCGGAAGGCGATGAACCGCGCGGAGTGTTCATCCTGTGCCGGGGGCGAGTGAAGCTCTCCGTGACCTCGGGCGACGGCAAGACCCTGATCCTGCGGATCGCCGGGCCGGGCGAAGTTCTGGGGCTGCACGGGGTGATTTCCGCCAAGCCCTTTCAGGCCACTGCCGAAACGTTGGAGCCGTGTCAAATTAATTACGTACGGCGCGAAGACTTCCTGCGCTTCCTCCGTGAACGCGCGGAGGCATCACTGGATGCTGCCCGCGAACTCAGTTACAGCTATCAGGTAGCCTGCGAGCAGGTCCGCTCGCTGGGACTTGCGAATTCGGCGCCGGCGAAACTGGCGGGATTCTTGCTCGATTGGGCAGCCAAGGGCAGCCCGGCCAAGGAAGGGACGCGCGTCACCCTGACCCTGACCCACGAAGAAATCGGCCAGATGGTTGGACTATCACGCGAAACCGTCACCAGAACCTTTGGCGAATTCAAACACCGCCAGCTCGTGAGCGTCAAAGGCGCCACGCTGGTGATTCAGAACAAGCCGGCTCTAGAGCAGTTCGCGGGAGCATCATAACTGCCGCCTTCGCTTCCGGCGGGCCGCGAAGATAAGAATTTCTTTGTAGCGCATGCCAATTGGACCGGCATGGGGTGTCTCCGGTTAATCCTTCTGGCTGTGGTTGGTTTGACTCTTTCCCGCTTCCGCGTTCCGGCGGCGATGGAAAGCGCCCATCACCATAACCCGTGACCGGCGTCACTGCAAGGCGATTGCCGCGAGCCCTATCGTGGGAGTGCATGAGGCAGGGGTCAACTGGCAAGGCTGGAAGGCGAGCGCCAGCCGGCGAGTGAGACCTCCTGCCTTAATTAACGAGAAGGGGTGAACCTTATGAAGGCAGAACCGGCAGTCCAGAAATCGATTGAGAAACCGTTGACGCTGCTTCCCAAGGACGATTTGTTTGATCGCGTTCAAACCATAAATAGCTCGATTGCAAAGCGCGCGTTCGAAATCTTTGAAACCAACGGCCGTTCATTTGGACACGAGACGGATCATTGGTTGCAGGCAGAATCCGAGATCGTGCATCCGGCTCATGTCGAGCTAACGGAATCCGAGGGAATTTTTACGGTCAAGGCCGAGGTTCCGGGATTTACTGCGAACGATCTCGATGTGAGCATCGAGCCCACACGCCTGACCATCTTAGGCCGGCGGGAGACAAAAGAGGAAAACAAGGAGCGCCAAGTCCTTTACAGAGACCGCTGTCTGGACCAGATCCTTCGTGTCGTGGAGTTGCCCTCGGAAGTGAATACCGGAAAGGTGATGGTCACGATCAAGGATGGTCTACTGGAGCTGAGCATGCCCAAAGCCGCGCCGGAGCAAAGGGAAAAACCCGAGTCCAGGAACGCATCGCGGAGGGTAGAGACCTCACCTGCGTTTAGGCGCGCTGAGCCACTCTGACGGCCCGCCGGTATCGGGCGGCTCAGCTAGGGACCAGCCGCCGTCAAAAGGAGGGCCAAGACTTGCGAATCAGCATCGAGCCGTTGAGACTGACCCTCTACGGAAAAAGGCAGCAGATGACTCCGCAGGAGGCCGCAGCAAGCTTTGAACCCCTGCACCTCTTTCAGGTTATCGACTTGCCGGTTGAAGTGGTTTCTAGTCCACTCTCGGTGAGGTTGAACAACGGTCTGCTCGAACTGATTCTGCCGAAAGCAGTCCGTATGCAAGTTAGAGCACAAGCGGCATGATCGCCGGATAGAAAGACGCACGCGCCGCGCCGCGCAATCGTACTTGCGACGGTTGATTGCCTCCCAGGTGCCTGTGATCTTGGTCACAGCCATCAGTGGGGTTCTCCGGCAGACTGGAAACCATGAACCTGATAAGCCACGAATATGAGAGCAGCGCCGTAACGTCAGCGTCAGCGGTGCCGTTTGACGAACGTCCCTTCATCGTAATTTGGGAGATGACGCGAGCCTGCGACCTGGCTTGTTTGCATTGCCGGGCTTCTGCGCAATCTCTGCGCTCACCGCAGGAGTTGTCCACCCTCGAGGGGGAACGGCTGATCGGTGAGGTCGCGGAAATGGGCGTCCCCGTATTCATTTTGACGGGAGGCGATCCTCTAAAACGCTCGGACACCTCCCAGCTTGTCGGATTTGCGGCAAGGTTGAGGCTGCCCGTCTCCCTTGCTCCCAGCGCCACACCCCTCCTGACGCGCGAGGCCATTGCGCAACTTGGCCGGCAGGGTCTCGCGCGTCTGGCGCTGAGTCTGGACGGGGCGGAGCCTGAAGTCCACGACGCCATTCGCGGCGTGCAAGGCTCCTTCCAGCGGACGCTGAATGCCGCAGGCTGGGCGCGCGAGTCAGGCCTTTCGCTCCAGATCAACACCACGGTGACGCGCCGTAACTTGGATGAAATCCCCGCCTTGATTCCTCTCCTCGAAAGTATGGACATCGTGATGTGGAGCGTGTTCATTATGGTCCCCACGGGGCGCGGCCAACGCTCGGACCTGATTACCGCTGACCAGTGTGAGGAGCTGTTCGGGCTGATGTATGCAGCCTCGCGGCGTGTGCCGTTTCACGTGAAGACCACCGAGGGAATGCATTACCGCCGCTATCTGCTCCAACAGCACGCCAAGGAGCAGCGCGGTCAACCCGCCACCGGATCGCCGGCGGAAACGAAAAAGGCTCTGGACTCCATCGGCCGCGCGCCCCGCGGATTGAATGACGCCAAAGGGTTCGTGTTTGTTTCTCATACCGGGGACGTTTACCCCAGCGGCTTTTTTCCTTCGGTCGCGGGGAATATCCGGCAGCAGTCTTTGTCTGAGATTTACCGGCACTCGCCCCTTTTCATTGCCTTGCGCGATCCTGACCGGCTGAAGGGCAAGTGCGGAAGGTGTGAGTTCCGGAACATATGCGGAGGCTCGCGCGCGCGCGCCTTCACCATGACTGGCGATGCATTCGCCGAGGATCCGCTTTGCGTCTATCAGCCCCAGCCGCTTCGTCCATCTGTATCCGCGCCCTGACAAGGACAAGGGGCGCACAGAACCGAGGAAGAACTTCGCAAACCAAACCGTTCCCAGAAGATTCTCGGCGCGTGACATGGTCAAATCCTTCCGGTAATTCCGCTGTAGATCATCTCCATCGCTATAGCCAGGAACACCCACTTAAAGCCAGTTACGCTCACCGGTCATTTCCCGCTGAGCCCGTTGGTCCACGGGAACGACGAAGCCGGTGATTGCCCCTTCTTCCATTCGTTGCCGCTTCCGCCCAGGCGGGAGCCCATGTCGTTCCGCACCGGCATGACGTGGATTCCCGTCCCCGCTGCGGCAGATTGAGCAGAATCTGAAGTACACCGAACCTGGCGCTACCGGCCAGAAAAGGAATGGCACAATCCGATTCCTGTCAGTGACCTTTCGCGGCGCGAAGGGCCCTGGACCGAGGGGTATACTCATTCAAGACTACACCGGCTTGAAGGGTTGGTAGACTGGCAAAACACCTGGGTTTGCGGTGTGAGGTCGGCAGAGGCGGAATCGAGAATCCACACGAACCAGAGAGCGCAGACCCACACCGTCTGCGCCAATGCAAGAAATGGGGGCCGTCGTATTAATCCGGACCGACTTTATTCGTTTTCGGGGATTGGGGAGGAATCCACTTCATCAACACTGGCAGGCTGGTTGGAAAACGTTAATTCCTTTTTCTTTTCGATCTGGCGTTGTTGCCTGCGCTCGCGCTTTTGTTGGGCTTTTTCGCGCAGTTTATTTTCTCTTTGACGCTTCTGGAAAGTCTGGCTGGGCTTTGCGATGATGGCACCTCAAAATTGATTTAGTATAGTAGACTCGGTTCGCAAGAATCTGATGTGGCAGAAAGCATTTGCCAGCACGGCAGTCGTGTCCGGCCTTGTTGTTGATTTCTTTCAGCGTTTGCTACTTGCTTGTGGCCCCGAATCCCATTTGTCCAGCCTATGGAGGCTGACATTCATTAGGATAACACAAGGTTGCGCCTTTTCCGGCGCTTATTTGCCGAACGGTCATTCCCGCGCAAGCAGGAATCCGCTGCTTTGACCATTGCAAGCAAGCCATAAGGAGAAAACCATGTCGAATCATCGAGGACGTTCTCACGGCTGGTTAGGTTGGGTACTGCTCACCTTTACATTCACTTTCTGGGGCGTAGTGGCAGGCTTCGCACAGAGCCAACTTCCCGTAAAATGGGAGGAATTAACCGGGCCGGATTTCATCACCGCCATTCACCGGGCTCAGAACACGTGTCTGCTGCCCATGGGAATTCTTGAAAAGCATGGCCCCCATCTGCCTATCGGCACCGACCTGATTAACGTTCGTTATGCAGCCATCCATGCGGCGGAGCAAGAGTACGCCGTGGTCTTTCCTCCTTACTATTTCAGCCAGATCTTCGAGGCCCGGCACCAGCCCGGAACCGTGGCTTACAGCGCCCACCTGCAAATGGACTTACTCCAGGAAACCACGAATGAGATGGCGCGCAACGGCTGCAAGAAGATCATCATCGTCAACGGCCACGGCGGCAACGAAAGTTTCCTGCCTTATTTTGCTCAGAGCCAGCTTGCCAACTACCACGATGATGCCGTGTACGTCTTCCCGTTGCCGCGGCTCCGAGTTCCCGGAAGGCCTGCCGTCCATGACACGATCGATGCCCATGCGGGCGAGTCCGAAACCGCTCACGTGATGGCTTCGCGCCCGGATTTGGTGCATATGGACCGCGTGAAGCAAGAATCCGGGGCTGACCAAAACCGGCTGCACTTTCCTGACGGCCTTTACACCGGCATCTGGTGGTATGCCAAGTTTCCCAATCATTATGCGGGTGACGCTTCCCGCGCCACCAAAGCATTGGGCGAATTCGATATGAAGACGTGGATTCGGGAAATCGCCGAGGTCACCCGCGCCGTCAAAGCCGATCAGGAAACTTTGCAATTACAGAAAGAGTTTTACGGGAAGGCGGCGCATCCGCTCGATACCAAGCAGTAGGCCCTTGATATGTCGTCGGGGCGACCCTTGTTGCCGCCGATGCTCCCATGCGGAACCGGTATGACTGAAGCGATCGCCGTCGCATCCATCCAAACTGAAGACATTCCCAGGGCCGTTCGCGCCGCCTACCGCGTGATCCAGTTTCACGTGACGCGGACTCCTTTGGTTCGTTCGGACTACTTCTCCCAAAGAACCGGCGCCAACGTCTTATTGAAGCTGGAAAACCAGCAGGTCACTTCTTCCTTCAAGGCGCGCGGCGCGATTCATAAGATTCTCACTTTGACCGAAGATGAGCGGAAGCGCAGCGTCATCACCGCATCGACTGGAAACCACGGGGTCGCAGTGGCTTACGGATTGTCACTGACTGGCGGACAAGGAATTGTCTTTGTGCCGGAGACGGCCTCACCCGTAAAGGTGGAAAACATCCGGCGGCTGGGCGCAGAGGTTCGCTTCCACGGCACGGACTCTGGCCAGACGGAAATCTTTGCGCGGCGATATGCCGCCGAACATGGGATGATCTACATCTCGCCTTACAACGATCCGAAGATCATCGCCGGGCAAGGCACACTGGGTTTGGAGGTTGCGGCGCAGACCGGTCGTGTGGATTTTCTGTTCGCATCAGTGGGTGGAGGCGGGTTGATCTCTGGGACCGCAGGCTATCTCAAATCGGTCCAGCCTGGAATCAGAATAGCTGGCTGCTCGCCGGAAAACGATCCTGCCATGTTTCGATCCATCGAGGCAGGCAAAATCGTCGAGGTCGAGCCAAAACCCACGCTTTCCGACGGCAGCGCGGGCGGCGTCGAGCCGGGAGCAATCACGTTTGAGCTTTGCCGGACGCTGGTGGACCATTGGGTGCTGGTGAGCGAAGAAGAAATCGCAGCGGCCATGCGGCTCTTCATTGAGAATGAACACCAATTGCTGGAAGGAGCAGCGGGATCGGCCATTGCAGGTTTTCTAAAGCGCGCTTCCGAAACGCCCGATGAATTCAAGGACAAAAATGTGGTGCTCGTCATTTGTGGCGCGCGCATCAGCCTGGACGCGCTGAAGTCAGTGCTATGATGCCTGCTGCATATTTATAGGGGCGGCCTTCATAGTCGTTAAAGCAAGGGCCAGGAACCACGGCAAAGCCCGCCTTGGCGGGCGTCATTATGTGGCCCACGGCGACAGCCGTGGGAAAAGAGAAGAGCGCAGACTTCCGATCCCCGTCAGGGGCGGCATCATGTGCAAGAACAATGTCGCGGGTGGCGGGCGTTCGGTTGTCCATGCCCTAAGCGCATGCATACAAGACAAGGTATGCGCCACCCCCGGATGAAAAACCCGCGACGAGGTAAGGCGCTCGTCGTGGCTACCAGCTTTGTATCGCACCAGGAGATCAATGCCAGGAGCGACGAACCGGTGGAAGCGGTGGTGGTGCGAAGCGGCCAGGTTCCCATCGTCGTCAACCTGGACATCCAAAGCCCGGAGGCTGCCGGTTCCGCGCGCTGGATCGACCCGGACCACCCGGCCTGACTGCGAGGGTGGCAGCTCAGACAGGGCAGTGTGTTAGGCACGCGGTGCATCAAACAGATCCGAGAACGTAGCAGGACGACTAGGGAAAAGTTGGGTTGAGAAAGACACAGGCCAGCACTACCGGCGGTTCTTCACACGCTTCGGCTTTAGACCCTTTGCCCCAGCACTTGCCAGGGATAATCCATTTTGTTCCGGAATGGGCTCCACAACGATCTTCAGGCCCAGCGCCGCGACAACTCCCCATAAGCTGGTGAGGCGAGGGTTTCCCCTCCTGGAGAGGATGCGATAAATTGATTCTCTCTGGACCTGCGCGCCACGCGCCACCTTCGACATGTGGTGCGCTTCCGCCACGTCTCGTAGCGCCAGCAGCAGCATTTCCCCGGAGCCATCCTCGATGGCCGCATTGATGTAATGGGCTGCCTCTTGTGGGTCCTTAAGATCTTCGAGCAACCTTTCACGGTAGCTGCTGGTCTTTTGGGTCATGGTAGTCCCTCCACCGCTCCTTGGCCTTTCGTATGTCATCCACTTGGCTGCCCTTGTCGCCCCCTCCAAGCAAGATAACCTTGTTTCCATCCTGCCCGAAGTAAACACGATAACCGGGTCCAAAATCAATCTTTAATTCGCTGACGCGGGTGGCGGCGACATTGTTTTGCCGTGTCACCGCTTGGTTGGGCGTTCGGTTGTCCATGCCCTAAGCGCATGCATACAAGACAAGGGATGCGCCACCCCCGGATGAAAGACCCACGACGAGGTAAGGCGCTCGTCCTGGCTACCAGCATTCCCGCGCAAACGGGAATCCATCACAAAGACCGGTTGATGACCCATCACGTGGGCGCCGCCATACACCGCTTATTTGCGCAAGTTGCAGTTTTCAATTGCCGATGTTGTCAGGTAGTGGTATAAAGCAGAGGGATGGCCTTGCGCCGGGCGTCTGCCATAGTTATGTACCGGCTGATTCCGCGGGAATCAGGAACGGAATATAAGAGGGGGTTCATACAACCGTATTTGGTTGTGGCAATGCGCTGAGGCTCAATGCGCAGGTTCTCTAAACATTATCTTCAGGTTGTCGCTTCCGGGGTTGCGTCTTCCCTGGTCCTGATCTTTTCTCCCATTGCAAAATCTCAGAGTCAAATTGTGCCGGTTGAAGATGCCGCGGGCCATCGGGTGTTTGTAAACGCCAACATGTCCGGGAGTCAGGCAGAAGAGTTCAGTGCGCCGGGATCCCCTTCGACCGGCGCGGCATCGCGGCCCTCCGGCTCGCAGCCGCACGCGATCCGCCAGGCGGTACAGCAAGAAGCCGGGCGCGCCAAAGTGGACCCCAAGCTGGTTCGCGCCATTATCAAGGTGGAATCCGATGGCAATCCCAAGGCGGTATCGCCCAAGGGCGCGCAAGGTCTGATGCAATTGATTCCCGCCACCGCCCGCCGCTTCGGAGTGGACAATCCCTTCGATCCCAACCAGAACATTCGTGGCGGCGTGACCTACTTGCGCTATCTTCTTGACCTTTTCAAGGGCAACGTGCCGCTGATGCTCGCCGCTTACGATGCTGGTGAGCATCGTGTTATGCGGACCGGTGGAATTCCTCCGATTCCCGAAACACAGAATTACGTGCGAAAAGTGACGGCGCTTTATCAGGCGAGTGGCGGGTCGAACGGGCTTGAAAGTTCTCCCGGACTGCCCCGGACGGTGGCCATCTATCGCTTTGTGGATTCGAGTGGCGTCGTCCATTTTGCGACGGGCGATGATGATCTGCCGCAAAATGTCCAGTTGGCAGAAAGTGGGCAACCCGATTGAAATTGAACTCAAAGGCCGTAGCACCAGCATCCCTTCACTCCGCTCAGGGCACGCTCTGCCGGCGAATTTTGCCGGGACAGCGCCGCCATGCGCGTCCCGCCACCAGTGGCCGCCACCTTAGCCGCATCCTGCAGCTTGCCGTGTGGGTCTCTGTCGTGGGCTTCGGAGTTCACCGGGTCCCGGCCGCCACCCACACCCGCTCGGCTGCCTCCAAGCGGGCGCGCGCCCAGGCCGCCTTTATAAAAGCCACGCGGCTCTACCAGCGGCTGAAGGCCACGCCTCCCTTGCGGCGCACGGGCGAGGATTATAAGCGCGTGGTGTTAGACTTCGAGCAGGTTTACCGGATTGATCCCGCCTACGTCAAAGCTCCTACCGCTCTCGCCGCCGCCGCCCATACCTACGAAGAAATGGGCCAGACCTATGCGGATGACCAATTCTACTCAAGAGCGATCAGTTCCTATCAATTTCTGATTCAACAGTATCCCGGAGGCTCCGCGGCGCGTGAAGCGCAATTTGCCATTGGCAAAATTTACCTAAGCGACTTGGAAAATCCAGAGGAAGCTCGAACCGCCTTCGCACAATACGCGAAGACTTACCCCAAGTCACCGGAAGCAAAACTGGCGAAGCGTGAAATCCAAAAGATTAATGCCCGGCTGGCAAGCCACCAAGCGGCGGTGAAACGGGCCAATGAAAAAACTGATGAAACGCCGGCTCCGCTGCCGCAACCACAGGCATCGGACGTTCAGACGGTTTCTCCCGCCCGGGAAGTGAACTCTCATGGGCTGGTGGTGCTCCAAGCTGTTCGCAGTTGGGTTGGGCCGAACTACACCCGGATCGTGATCAGTACCGGTGGCCCCGTAACGTTCAGCTCCAGCCGCCTGGTGAATCCGGACCGGTTGGTCTTTGACCTGGACCATACCGCTTTGGGCTCCGAACTCGGACAGAAAGTGTTTCCGGTCGGAACCGGCTACTTGCAGCGAGTTCGAGTGGCCCAATTCCAACCCACCGTCACGCGAGTGGTTCTGGATGTCCAGAAAATCGTGGATTACTCTGTCTTTTCGCTTCCCAATCCGTTCCGTATGATTATCGACATTCACGGGAACTCACCCTTAGTGGCGTCCAAGGCGCAGACCGGACCAACCCATCGAAACATTCAGCCGGGGGCCGCAGACTTGGGTAATGCTCTTTCGCCAAGGGGCGCTCTACCTTCGCAGGCAGCAGGTTCGAGTGCATGGGGAGATAGCCAAGGGAACAGTCCTGCGGGAATTCCGGAAACTGATGAGGAAAATGCTCCGGCACAATCCGCGCGGCGGGCAACGCTTAACCATCCAACCCCAACTGCCGGAGACAGCAGCCCGCCCGCCCAAGCCACTCAGAACGATTCAGAATTTCCTGGCGAGAGACAACGCATCCGGGCGCTTGAGAGTTCAAACCCCAACTTGGTGGCATCCGCTCCCCCAGCCGCTTCGCCGGCTGCCGCTGGCTCGCCCACGCTGACTCGCGCCCTGGGGCTAAAGATCGGCAAGGTCGTCATTGACCCCGGGCACGGAGGGCATGACACGGGTACCATCGGTCCCACCGGCTTGCGGGAAAAAGATGTGGTGCTGGATGTGGCCTTGCGGCTTCGACGCATTATTGAGAGACGGCTGGGCAGTGAAGTCATCATGACGCGCCACGATGATACTTTCATTCCGCTCGAAGAACGTACGGCGATCGCCAATGAAAAGGGGGCAGACCTGTTCATTTCCATCCACGCCAACGCCAGCCGCGATTCCAGCGCCCGGGGGATCGAAACCTATTATCTCAATTTCACTTCGGACCCCAGTGCCCTGGCCTTGGCAGCGCGCGAAAACGCCACCTCCCAGGAATCCGTCCACCAGCTCTCCAAGCTGATTCAGAAGATTGCGCTTTCGGAGAAGATCGACGAATCGCGCCAATTTGCGGGCATTGTGGATCACAGCATGGTGAGGCAATTGTCCCGCCAGGGCGTGCGGGAGCCCAACCGTGGCGTGAAAAAAGCTCCTTTTGTGGTTTTGATTGGCGCCAACATGCCGTCGATCCTTGCGGAAATTTCCTTCCTCACCAATCCTACCGATGAGCGCCTTCTGCGCAAGCCCGCCTACCGCCAGAAGATTGCCGAGGCCCTTTATGCAGGAGTTGCGCAGTATGTGAGCCAGCTTGGAGGCGTTAAAGTGGCCAGCCGAACTGGCGGCCCGACTCATCGCCGCAATCCACCCGGTTTCTGATATGCTAGGCGTAACATGAGCCGCTTCAAATTTATCCTCTGCACATGTATTCTCTTTCCACTGCCCACACCGGCTGCACCGGGCAACAACCAGGATCGCCAGGTCATTTCCTTGATTCCATCCCCACGCTGGGAATTGGTTTCCTCTCAAAAGACCAGCCTTCAGCAACTTCAAGGATGGAATGTCGATCCAGCCATCGACGGCGAATACGGCGTGAAAAACATTGTGGACCGTAAGTACCGTTTTGAAACCTTTACAGCAGAAGCCCTGGTTGAAGAGGCTTCCGATCCATCCTGCGCCTATGGCCTTCTCACTTATTACGATGCGGCCGGGATGTCGCCGGTTCAGGGGATGAAGCTGACACTGGAAGATTCCAAGCAGGCGTTCATGGCAAGGGGAGATTATTTTATCCGGATCACCCACCCTGCCAATCCGGGTCTCTCCGGGAGCGACTTCCGGTCCCTGCTGATGCAGATTGGCGGCGCGGCTCCGACGCCGGATAGCCTGTCAAGTCTGCCGTCTTCCCTTCCGTCGCAAGGATTGGTTCGTGGCAGTGAGAAGTATTTTCTGGGACTCGAAGCCGCCCATAAGCTGCTACCTAATTTCCCGGCAGAGCTGATCGGCTTTCCAGACGGAGCGGAAGCGCAACTGGGCGAATACGCCAGCGGCCGCGAGATGCTGGAATTGCTGGAGATTGATTTTCCGACCCCGCAAATTGCCCGGGCACGGTTTGACGCGATGCAAACTTCCTTGAACCTGAATCAAGAGCAAGGCGCAAACTCGATCTACGGTGAAAGGGAAAGCTCTTACGTCTTCTTGGTCCTCAACAGTCCCTCAAAGACTGCTGCCCACCAGTTTCTGAGTCAGTTTAAGGTCTCTGAAACGGTCAGTTGGAATCAGCGATACCAGGGAAAAACTTCGATTGCTGTACAGTTGCTTAACCTCATTCTGGGCAACATCGCCCTGATCCTTATCCTGATCGGGATCACGGTGGTGGGCGGCTTGTCCATGTTCTTAGCTAAGCGATTCATTCTAAATCACTTCCCAAACTCCTTCCTCGCCCAACAAGGGGACGGAGAAATCATCCGGTTGAGGCTTTCGTGACCATTTCTCCAAACAAATCAACACCTTATCGGGCTGGAAGAAAGTCCGAAACCGGGCTCGAAAGGCCGGAATTTTCCACAGGTATTGACTGCCCATCATGCCGCTAAATAAATGATAATAAATAACTTATATTCAATGAAATTTCCTTAGAAATTCCTTGACATCGGCTGTTCCTATTCAATAGACTCCCTTCGGGATTAGATAGCGGAGCGCGTCCGTCTTTCTTTTCTCCTCTCAAATGCTCACCCGCAAGTTTGGCAAACACGCTAGGCTTGCCGGGTGGGCATTTTCGTATCTAAAAGCCGGCGTAGCTCAGTTGGTAGAGCAACGGTTTCGTAAACCGTAGGTCGGGGGTTCGATTCCCTTCGCCGGCTCCAACTTCTTATTTATTTTCTGCGAGTTGCGCAACATTGTTTTCAGCCTGTCCTAAATGAGGTGCCTATTGGGTGCATATTGCTTCGAGCAAACGCATCGCGTCAACAGCATCCTGCGGTACTAATTTCACATAGACATTCATCGTGGTTGAAAGATTTGAGTGCCGGAGAATAGCTTGAATGGCCTTGTCCTGCACACCCAGCCGGTGAAGGTTTGTTGCGAGCCCGCGCCGGAAGGCGGGCGACCGCGCCCCCTATCACGATCTCACCGCAGGGACCGCGGGCCATTGTCTACCCAATTTGTGGACACTACTGTAGGATGAGTTTCGTGATCTACCTGGACCATAACGCAACCACGCCAGTGCTGCCGGAGGTGCTGGAGGCGATGATGCCGTACCTCACGACGGAATGGGGGAATCCGTCCAGTGCTTACAAGTTTGGCGCGAAGCTAAAGTCGGTGATCGAGACGGCGCGCGAACAGGTGGCCGAATTGATCGGGGCGCACGCGAGGGATGTCATCTTCACCTCGTGCGCGACGGAGAGCAATAATGCCGCCATCGCCGCTGCGCTCAAGGCCAACCCCGGCAAGCGGCACATTGTTACGTCCAGCGTGGAGCATTCCTCCGTGCTGAATTATTGCATGGCGCTAGAGAGAGAGGGCTATCGCGTCACCTATCTGCCCGTTGACCGCGACGGCCTGATAAAATTGGCGGACCTCGAAGCGGCCATCACGGATCAGACCGCCGTGGTGTCGCTCATGTGGGCGAACAATGAAACCGGCGTGTTATTTCCTGTCGAGAAGATCGCCGATATCTGCCGTGCGCGCGGCGTGCTTTATCATTGCGATGCGGTGCAGGCGGCGGGCAAAGTGGAGATTGACGTGCGAAAGGTTCCGGCGGATTACTTGTCGCTGACGGGCCACAAGTTCCACGCGCCAAAAGGGATTGGCGCGCTCTACGTTCGCCGCAAAGCGCCGTTCGCGCCTTTAATATATGGCGGCCACCAGGAGCGCAACCGGCGCGGCGGCACAGAGAATGTACCGCTGATCGTCGGCATGGGACGCGCCGCAGAATTGGCCCGGAAATACTTGCCCTGCTATGACAAGAAAGTCCGTCCACTGCGGGATGAACTGGAGGACGGCATCTTGCGTTCGATCCCCAACACCGAGTTGAACGGCCACAAAACGCAGCACCTGGCCAACACCGCCAACATCACCTTCCATGGCATCGAATCCGAAGCGCTGCTCATCCTGCTCGATCAGGAAGGCATCTGCGCCTCGTCCGGTTCGGCGTGCTTGGCTGATTCCGACGAGCCGTCGCATGTCATCAGGGCTATGAAACCTGACTCAACCCCGTCGAGACAGATGATCCGGTTTTCGCTCAATGCGACCACAACTGAGGCGGACGTTACTACGGTCTTGGCTAAAGTGGGGTGCGCAGCAATATTGCTGAGGGCGGACGGCGAAAAAGCACCGTGTAAAGATAGAATCGTTTGCGCTCGAACCGAGCAAAGTGAGGATTCGGTGTGTTGAGAGCTGGTAGGGGTCACGAGTGTGATCCTCGTTCAGGACCGCAAAATGCTGAAGAGACCTTCAGCGATTCTTCGCAACATACAGGGGAAGGCCGACGGCGAGGAGCAACACTTCTCAAGGATCGTTTGCTCTATAAAAGAAAAAGAGGGCGTGCCCAAAGAAGACCTAATATAATCGGTTCCTCCGCAGAATTTGTGGGTGGAGCGGGGATAGTTTTTGACCCTTCGCGGAGAAAAAGATAGCGCATCCCATCCCAATTCCTGTATGGGTAATTTGAGCGAGAAACCCTACACAGGAACAG